>Ga0137418_10001369_pt1 | contig 22417 bp, 43 predicted proteins | sample CZODoug3_1_2_16f_FD_122242 | JGI IMG/M metagenome (GOLD analysis project Ga0137418, IMG submission 122242) | Vadose zone soil fungal communities from Angelo Coast Range Reserve, California, USA - CZODoug3_1_2_16fungal (Hybrid Assembly) | ecosystem: Environmental > Terrestrial > Soil > Vadose...
TGCCTCTAAAACCACTGAGGCCCCACTTAAGAAGTTTAAGGAGTGACGGAAGGGAGCCAGGATCCATCTGAAGAAGAGGAGCAGCGGACTGCATAAATAGAGCCAGCGCATTAATGTACTCCGTGCGGTCTTGCTTCATCTGAGCATAGTCCGCAATCGCGAGTGTTTCAGGGCGAACCGTAATTCGCCAACGCGCGTTATCGGAGTCTTTTATTAACTGAATGGCCTGTTCAACCAACTGCTGATCTTGTCCATCAACCGTTGAAAGAATGTTACTCTGTTTGACGACAGTTTCGGGCTGATAGTGACGTGAGATGATCTCCACCTTGAGTCCTTGGATATCGCCCACCCACCGAGCAAACTCATTTTGAAGCGCTTCAATCCGAATGGAGCCATAGCTGGCCTCCAGTTGATCCCGAGTAGCACTTGTGCGAGCACTACTTATCGCAGCACCTCGCATAATATCATTCATCCCCGTGACTTGATATAGTTGTTGTATCTTTTCACCCTGCTTCGTGGTGAGGATTTCAATAGCATTGACAACTGCTTCAATGGGAACCCAATCAATGACTCCTTTGAGTCCGCCCTTTTCAGCGAATTGCGCCCAGTTATCAACCGGGATGAGGTCATTCTCAATACCCTCAGTGAAGATGCGCTTAACCCCTTCCTGAGATTTATCGTAAATACCGACGAGTTTGCAAGCATCGGTAAGAAGTGAAATTCTAGTTTGCAGTTTGTCAATCTCACGATACAAATCCTTCGCTATAGAATAGTCACTCCTCGGCATGTATTTAGACGTCGTGGCATTGGCGATAAACGGAGGCGGGTCAGGCCAAAACCCCTTCAGTTGGAGAGGATCATCTTGCTTGTCTAAAGTTTCTTCAAATCCTTCTGTCCACCAAGTGACACATTTATCTTTCTTATCCCAAATTTCCCAAACTTCAACCTGAGGGTCAACCGTACTTTCTTTATCTCCGCGACTTCTCATCACGGGACCCTTATTTTTGAAGTCAATCTTCTTAGGGTCTATGTCTGGGAATCTTTCTTTGAATTCGTCCTTATCTAACCACGCTCGGTACGCTTTCCAACGAATTTCTGGGTGCGTACGAGCGGCTGACCAGAGAATATCGCTCCAATGAGTGTAAACGACGTCGACCCACTCTGTATCAAGTTCTTCTACGACAACAGCAGGAGCGATTTCTTCTCCTGTATCAGGCTGAATAATAGCCTCAAGATTTGTCTTTTTTGAACTGAACTGATATTGAACTCTAGCTGTCCCCAGCCCAGGGAGCAAACGATCTTGAAGTCCATTTCGGAAGACGGCTGCTATGTCCTCACCAGCTTCTTCTATGTCAGTATTAAGTATGCGAGTAAGCATAAGACCAGCAACCCGCGCAACGTTATCATCCGCGTCAGCAAAACGACGAGCAACCTCCACTTTCGGCACCTTACCGTAGAGCATACACATGAGGGTAGTCGTATTTGCATGGAAAAGATTCAGACGAGTGCTTACATCGCCCCATTCATCTTGTTCAGAAGTACGACTATCTAAAAACTTTTCTATTACTTTCTTAGACTCTTTTTGCCATTTTGCGAAATCTTTCTTAGCCGCAAGCATTTCAACAGACCACCGCTTCCACTGATCAGCAGGAGTATCTTTATATTCTCTGCCACCAGCATCTTCAGTCATAACGGCTTCTCCTGCGCAGACGTTTCTCTCGCTCGTCGAAAAGTAGTGCCAAACGCATATGATCGTTCGGTAAAATCACTTTCTTTTCTTCCGAATCCGAAATACTAATTTCTTTGGCCACAAGACATAGATAACGAAAAGCATCGGCCCCATGACTGGACCAATCATGCTGTGGGTGGTCAGAAAAGACCTTACGTTCATCATCGTAAGCTCGTCTATATGCACGTAAGGCCTCTACTCCAATTTCTGTCTTGTTACTAAAGAAGCAAGTAGGAAGTACCTTTCTAACGGCGTTTATACCGTCCTGAATATCAAGTTTAGGAGCAATACGAATAGGAAACTCCGCCTGAAGAAACTGCTCAACTGTGCTCCTGCCCGTCTGTAAACTTTTAGCTCTAGCATCATGTGGGAGCCAGATCGTCTTATATCTGTAGTTCTTTGACTCCAAAATGTCAAAGTAATACCTAAGAGGCTTACCGTCCGCTTCCAGGTAGTCAATGAGGGCAGTGCCTCCTGGTCTACGTTGATAGAACCACACAGCCGTTGAGTCGGTATACCCCAAATCGAAGACGGCATCCACTGACTGGTCGGGTTCGTGTTGAATATCAGCGTAAATCTGCCCTTTTTCCTCCAACTGACTGATAAGTTTCGCGTAGTAAGTTCCCTTGACGGCCGCATTGGGATCACAGAGGTATTCTTGACGATATTGCTCGTCATCCATCTCCGCCCGCTGAAGTCGTAGTTCTTCATCAGATAAAATGCCAGATTGATCAGCCCTAAGCAGCAGATTAAACCAAGTTGTTCTATAATACTCAGCATCTTTCTGTTCGCCTTCCCGTAGGTCTAATCCTTGGCTTCTCCGATAAATTCCATAGAAGTGATTCTTCCCCTTGAAAGTTCCAATGAAAACCGCCCAACCTTTCCGGTCCGCCAATGTCGGCAGAAGGACCGTCCCCCAGACGCTTGGAGACATGTCGCCATACTCGTCAAGAACGACTCCATCAAAGTATTGACCTCGGAAGGCGTCAGGGTTATCAGCGCCGTAGATAGAGATTTCTGCGGCGTTGTGCTTAAATTGAACGGTAAGTTCTGATTCACTCGGTTTTTTCGCCTCTAAGCCTTTCGTATATTCTTTAAGGTACTCCCAAGCAACCTTCTTAGCCTGTTTAAGTAGAGGTCCGACGTAAGCGTATCTTGGCCGCTTCTTCCGCGAATATATAGCCCTCGTAACCAACTCGTTGATGGACGCGACTGTCTTTCCAGCTCGCCGATGAGCCACCATGCAAGCAAAACGTTGCGATCTTTCATGGAAGGGTATAAATTGCTTCCGCGGGACGTAGTCAACACGGATTTCACCGTCTTCAGAGAGCTGCATCAAGGAACGCCACCTTCGCCTCAACAGCCCCCCGAATTTTCAACAAATTTTCAGCTATTTTCGCGTGTTTTTCGGGTTCGTGCAGCTTCAACCACTGAATTTGTCGTACTCGTTCGTCCAAGTACGCCGTGCAGTGCCAACAATCAAGACTTTTATCCGAAAATTCATAAAAAGCTGGAAGATTCACTCCCTGTTGAACTAAAAACTTATCAACTTGTAGATCACTCCAGTCTTCTAACGGAAAGATATACTCAATTCCGCCAATAGTCATGCCAGATTCAACAGGCGACGTGTACTTCTCTTCTTTTCGCTGCCCTCGATAGATTCTTTCTGGTTTTAGTTCCATCATCTTATCCCACATTGGCCCCCAAATATTCATACCACAACAATTCATCCATGATTGTATCGTTACGTCGTCCTATCCTCGTGCAATTTGACCCTGTAAGGAATTCGTAATCGGCACAATGTCCGATGGGATGCCAAAAGCTTCATTTTGACCTAAAACATCACCTGTGATTTCAAGAAAATGCGGAACTAATTTCTTTATTTCTTCCATCTGCTCCACGGTCTGGGGCCATGGAGCGCCCGCATTCATCCAAACAACAGTTAAGTCATTCCACTGCTCTTTGAGCAGATAAAGACAGGCTAGAGAGTCCCTGCCCCCACTAAACTGCAGAACGTCCACGAAGTGCGTGAGCCAGATTAAACTGCCTCATCAGACTCATCGCCATCGCCATCCTCGGATTCATCCTCGGAGGTCTCCCCTGGGCCATCCTGTTCGTCATGAACCTCTGCGTCGGAGGTCGGGGCACTGCTTCCGCTGGATCCGGTGGTTTCATCATCCCCAACATCGGCCGCCTCCTCAGTCACTTCCGGTTCGTCGTACTCCACTGGTGTGCTGCTCCCCGGATGAACTATCGTTCGTTTCGGCATCAGTGTACTCCCCATCCAATGGACTACGCGGCAGCGCGGGCCGTATAATATGTGTGAGTTGTCCCATCACTTCTAATTGCGAAGATGCTGGGATGGTCTTACCCCACAGCTTAAAGAATTCGGTGGGGTTCACGTGAGCCCAGATTGCTAGACGTGGAACCCCACCGATTAGCTGAAATGCTTCGTCAATCGCTTCCAACACCCGCCGCCGGGAGAACTGACGTTGGGGTAGCCTAGTGAGTGACTTACCAGATTCAGCTAATTCTGCGAATGTCTCCCCCATCTTACCGAACCCGTCGTCGTCAATAAATTGTTTGAGTGCAGGATCTGTCGGTATGATTTCCATGGACTCGGAGTATACCACAATCAGCATGGCATCGGCAACTGTCACACCTTATACTATAGGGGCTGGCACAGCACTGGATTGAACCGCAACCCATGACACCGCAGCGAACTCCCCAAACAATAGACGGCCCGCTCCACGGGCGGGCGGTTCCTCCGTATGGCGGTGACGGAGGCCGGGTAATAGACACCGCCTTTCTTTTCATTAACCAAGGAGAGTAAGAAGTGGGAACTCAAGCAACCACACGCCAAGAGCGTGAAGCCGTCCGTACCAGCGGGAAGGTAGACCCCGATGCGTTTAAGGCAGAACCTGCAGACCAGCAGGAAAGCGATACGCTAGGTATCGTGGAACTGGCCGCGATCTACATCGCCAACGGGGGCACGGACCGGAGAGCACAGAAGGTGTTCAAGGCTGGACAAAAAGCCGGGCACATTGACTCGACTGGGAACTACGTCGGCCCGCAGGCGCGGGAGAACAGTGAACCCAGTGACCTGGACAACGCACTAGCCGGAAGCACGCCACTGAATGTGGCGGAACTGATGGACCTGTGCGGTGAATCGGAGGATGACGACTGATCCTGCGGGGGGCGCTCCTGGCCCCCCGTTTTCCTTAACAACCATGGAGCCGCCATGAAAGATAAACCCTGCATCATTGAACATTGTCCAAACATGGGGCGAGTGCGCAGCCCCCTCTGTTCAGCTTGCGCACACAACTTCAATTACTGGGAAAGAAAGGGGGCCGTGGCGATTATCGCCAGACAAAACACGCTTGAAAAATGGCAAGATAGGATGATGTACCTTGAAAACCGAGACAAGGAATACAGAAATGTTGCGAGATCAATCAGTAACCGCAGAAAAGCCGGAGTCAAAGCCTACGCCGAAGCCTACTAAGCAGATCCGTAGGCAGTTCACAGAAAAGCAAAAAGCGAAAGTCATAGCTTACGCAAAAGAGCATGGAGTCGCCAATGCGGGTAGGCACTTTGACATCACCACTGGCGTTGTGAGTAGGTGGGTCCAAGAAATAAAAGGAAGGGCAACGGCCCCCAGATACACCGAGGCCTTCAAGGCCAAAGTGGTCGCGTATGCGCGCGAGCATGGAGCGGTGAAGGCAGCAGAAAAGTATGGTCCTCACAACAGCGCCATCTACGCTTGGCTGCAGAAAGACCGAAAACCGGCACCCTACACCAAGAATGTGGAGCAGAAGCGCGTTCCGGGACCACTTTACCTACTCGCGCGCAAGCTGGCGGGAGAGGTGAAGCTTAGGCTCCAAGCCACAGGTGAGTTGGACAATTTGGTGATTTACGCCGACATGCTGGTAAAGGAGATATTGAAATGACCCGTGAAGAGTTTGAAAAGACATTTATAGCTGTTCTGGGGGAAGCCGTAAAGGCTGGCTTTCTTCATCGAATGGTGTTCATGGCGGACACAGCTGAACATCACGTGATGCTGACCAACATGGGTCAGAAATCAACCCTACACTTCTTACTACACATGGCTCAGCACGCAGTGGATGGAAGAGGTGACAACGTGGTTGCCTACAACCTTGTCACGGGCGAACGCCACTTCGGTGAAGACGCTGAAGAAGTCTTTGCCGCAGGCATAGCTGCTTCAAAGAAGGGCAACGGCCGCAGAAAGAAAGCCCACTAGGGAGGGCACCATGACTGTTGAAGTTAACGACGCCATCATTGGCATTTGGCTCGTAATTTCCAAAGATGGCCCGTGGGTACTGACACTTGAACGCGCAGAAGATGGCAAGGTGTTTCTCAGGGACTACATGAAGGGGAGGTTGCGTGAACGGAAGGAAGTCAGAGACGTGGACCTACCTGAGATTCTTAAGGGAGTGCGACGGGCCGTCCGTAAGGTTATGGAAGAAACCGAAAGCGACAAGGGATGGGAGGCTATACGCGGCGCGCGCACGATGGAAGAATATATGGAAGTCTTGCGCCGCCTTCCTGCGTTCAAGGAAAAGGTAAGTGAAGGTTCCAAGAATTAGTTGGGTTCTGTTTGTTTGCTCAGTTGTGAATGGGTACTTCGTAGGCTTCTGGCTGATATACGAAACAGACTACAAACCCGAAGGATTTCGTATTCTTGCCATACTTGTAAATTCATGGGCTACGTGGTATTCGTTTAGAAATTTCTGGCGTTACAGGCAGATTGAACAACACTTAGAATCACTAAGGAGATTGTAATGACAAGAGAAGAAAGAATGATGAGACTTCTGTTAGAAACTAGACTTTTCCTCGGAACCATACATTCATGGTACGTAGAACGAGTACAGGAAGGTCGTGCTCAACAGTACATAGTCCAGCGCATGGAAGAAAGACTTGAAAGATTTGACAAAGAGATGAAAGTGATCGAGAAACCCCCAGTGGCCTATATCGGCCGATAAGGAGACGATGATGGAGATGGTATCACAAGACATTGGTGACACTCGGCTCATGGCGTTAGCAGACGTCTTAGATCGGACAGATCACTATAATCAACTCGATGGTAACCTCTGCGCCTACGGTCACTACCGTCGCTATATAAGCGATTTCATTAGCCTCCAGAACGAACTTCACCTAACCAACAACGAACTGGTAGAAATCTTCGCCAGCAACGGTTGCGGTGATGCAAGGCGGGATGGAAAGAAGGCAGCTCGGTATATCCGTGAATTTGTTGCCCGACGCTCGCCCAATCCAGAGTTTCGCGCTGTGCTGGTCGGCCCAATCGCGGAATTGGTGACGTGAAGGACTACCTTCAATCCGAGAACGCCCGGAATAAGCAGCACGCCGAGCTGTATGAGAAACTGATAAAAAAGGCGTTCGGGGATTGTCAAGTGATGATCGGTCACCACCTGTCGTTCGAGATGGGTGGTGACCTAAACACTGAGAATGAAATCCCCTCGGCGGACACGCTCATGTTTTGTCACAACGCGATGGGGAAGGTCTTCGGTGACAACGCCGTGATGGTGATGCGAACGCTGGCGACCCTCCCTGCTGAAGAGCGCGATGACATGCTGGCGAAGCTCTATGACCGACACGTAAAGGAGTAACGATGAGAGACGCAATCTTACAAGCCGCTTTCTTTCTCCAGGAGCATCCGGAAAAATTCAATTTCAGCAGCATCCTAGTCCCCTCTAGTACAAATCAAAGAGCCTGTGCTCTGGGATGGATTGGCTACTTCTCAGGTGAACAGTGGAAGCACCGTCCAGTGAGCGAAGTAGCCCACCATCTCTTGGGGATCAATGACTGGGCCTTTTATTTCCGTCTGGACCGGATTGTTAAATGGTTCGGCCTTTGGACATTCAGTGGCAGAGCCTGTTCACGTGCTCTGCGGAAGTACGCTGACAAATACTTCCCTGACCCCACGGGAATGAAAGAATACATGTACGTGTGATGGTGGAAAAAGTTGGGCCGAGATCGTTATCGGCCCTCTTTTTTGAAGGAGGTTGTATGAGAATAGACCCAAATAGAGAATGGCATATGCCGGGAACGGGAATCTATACTCGGGCACGAGGTTCGGATGGTCAGTTCGGGTCATTCGACATCGTCAATCTGGATAAAGAATCCCTTATGGAATGGATGAAGAGCAAAGAACCTGAGTTCCTAAGAAACTTGGTTGCGATGCTCCTTGATCATAAGGTATAGTGTCATATCGTCAGATTTAGAATATTATACATGGGGGTGGAAGCCTCCTCGTCGCGACGTGCATGGTAAGCACTCCCGGGGGGTACTTGCCTAGGCAAGCATCGGCACAGCGACGTGGACATAACGAAACTAACACCTAACACCTTGCGGTGTTAGGTGTTAGGTGTTAGGTGTTAGGTGTTACTTTAGCACCACTACACCAGTGCGCACAAAGTACCGCAGCCACCCGGTTGCCGGTTCGGCAACGCCACTTTTTGGCAGGCTGGGCGGCTTGGCTGTGCAGGCAGCCAAGTAGGCTTGCGCTGGCTGCCCAACGTGCGCCTGTGCCACCGCGTACCACGCTGCCCGCGCGCCCCGGTACTTAATGCCAGCCTTAACGCTGGCAATAATTTGGGGCTGTGCCTTGCCCGTTGCAGTTACATTAACCGGTGCCTGCACCACAGCACCCGGCTTTGTTACCTTAACCATATACCACCTGTTACATGTTGCTTGGCGGTTACCAAGTGCATGCACTATAGCACACTAGCACCATGTTGCAAGGTTTATTTTTGGGGACGATTATGTTAAATGCATGGGCACCATGGTACTTGCCTAGGCTGGCATTGTACCATGCTCGTCTTCTCTCCTCTCTCTGCTCGTCATCGCGATGACAAATGAGTTAAGATCTTGATTCTTGAGCGGAATCTTGAGTCTAGATTCATGAATTCTTGAGTCGGAGGTTGGACTCGTGAGTCCCCACCCCAGCGTGGAGGAAGGGTGGGAATCGTCACTGGGAAGGGTCAAGGGGTCGATTACAGACTTTGTAACGCTATGTAACGCTCACTTTGTTACCCCACTATAAAATACATACTTCATATCTATTCCTATATGCATGTATGTATTCTAAGTGTTACAGTGTTACAGATTCCATAACCCCCTGTTTATATTAGTCGTAACACTGTAACACTTCCTTTCCATCTCAGTGTTACATTGGTTACAGACTCTCCTATCCCCTAGCTCCTCCAACATTGGCATGGTAATATAACACTGGTGGTACAACATAGGAATCTAACATGCGGACTCTTAAAATAGGTGATTCTATACAAGTGCAGGCCAGTGAAATCCTGGGCACACCTGCCGTGGCCGCAGGCATTGTTGAAATCCTGTACCCCCCAGGACATCACTACTACAAGGATGGTCTGTACCTAGTGGTGTGTGCTGATGATCCAGTCGGCCAGCAGCCCGGTACCACAGTGGATTCGCAAGGGCGTGTCTTCTGTGGCCCACCCCTCCATGGCTATTTGGTGATGTTCCCATAACAAGGCGCCATAACATGAAAATCAAGGTAACATTTAAGGATCCTGACTTCCACGTGCAAACCGATTTTGCACACCACCCCGCGAGTGATCTGGGTGGGCTAATAGATCAATTCGTTAAGTGGGGCGAATACCTAACAATAGAAATAGACGTTACGAGCCGCACCGCGCGCGTGGTGCCCACACAGGAAATCACAACATGAACACGCAGCCAGAACACCCTGCTGTGAAGGCCCATTGGGATTTCGTGGGTAAGCTGGATTTAGAGTATAACGATTCCAACGTGCCAAATCACGAACAGCTTATACCGTACCTCAGCCAGCTACCACGCGATGCGACGTACAAGCTGGTAGATACCGAAGCGGAAAACGTGCCGTTGGATTACGGTGATAATCTGGAGCGCATTGGTCTTGATATCATGTGGCACGATAATCACGGAAATTACGGTGGTTGCCAGATGATCGTAGCCCCCGGTGGTCGGGTAGGACTTATGATCTATGTAAACGGCTGTCCACTCGCCAGTGCGCCCACCTACTACGTCATGCAAGAGTAACGCAGTTAAAAAGAAGGGCTAATTACTCAGCCCTCCTTTTTGGCTTTACGCCTCGCTTGCCACGCCGGTTCGTTCAAAGAACCTCAGCCAGCCCGCAGGCTTTTCAGCCTTCCCACTCTTGGGTAGGCTAGGAGGTTTCTTGGCGGTGGCCTCAAGGAATGAGTCCACGCTCTTTCCATCGTGCTGCTGCAGAACAGCATACCACGCCTCCCGAGCACCACGGTATTTCATACCGGCCTTGACTTTGAGGAGTTTCACCTTCTCCGGTCCAGCTTCTTTCGCCACCGTTTTGACTCCCTTACCACGTTTCACTTCGGCTTTCATATAAGCCCCTTCGGTTTTACAGGCTCTGATGAGAGCCTCTGATTTCGCAGCAACATTACTGCTTATGACTACCTTACCATGGACTTTGTCAAGATGCCACACATGATTAATCAAGATTGTAATTGTCTAATAACTGCTTTAGAGCCAAGACAATCGCAATAGGGCAATCCTTTCCCGCGCACCAAGAGCGAAATTCACGCTCTCCTACCTCCAATGCACGCGAGGCCTGACGCTGACTCCATTTCAGCTGAGCCAGTAATTCACGGAGTTCATTAGCTCGATTTGTCACGGGCGAAACTGTGGGTAACGACGGAAGAATTCCCAAAAGTCTGAAAGCTGTAGCTTCATCTTTCCACCTTGTCACATTCGCGCTGGGCTTCTTCCACCACAGGCTGAAGAGTATGCGCATATTCAGTCGTCACCGTGAGGACAGTCATGCGCTTCCCCTTAGTTACTTCGTATTCAAACCCAGCTTTATCCAAGTGACGCTTGAATATCTCAAGCTTCCACGGATCAATCACCACCCCGGCTTTCATTCCTCCCCCAGCAGCCTTGGGAGGTCATAATTCAGCCAGCCCTCGATCTCGTCTTGAATGTGCTGGGCAAGAGGTTGAACAATCTCGTCTGGTGGTTCTCTCTTGGCAAAATGATCGTCGTCACTGATGAACGACTTGGCGAGATCAAAACACTTTGAATCGTAGCTGTATGGCTTAGTCATGTGCCTTGTGCCTCCTCTATTGAAGCTCCTGCGTCGTTGAGGGACTGCATCGCGTTGTCCATCGCCTGCACAGCCGCCTCAGCATTCTGCCCTTGCTCGCTCTGCTGTAGGCCCTCGGATAGATTATCAAAGGCCTCTTGTTCTTCCTCCTTCACAGCGTCTAAGTCTGCGCTGGCTGCTTCGATCTTAGATAAGATTTCAGACAGCTTCTTTCGTCGTGCTGCATTCATATCATCTCCTCCTTTACCTTAATCATGATGTGCCCATCGTCGATATGCACATCGTCGATGACGTACAAGAAAGACTCCAGCCCTTGCACGAGTTTAACTAAGATTTGATCTGAAGCTTTGGGGTTGAGGTTTTGTAAGGCCAAGATCAATTGGTTCTTAGTCATTAAATTTCTCTCGCGGTTGAGCATCTAACCACTCTTGGAATTCATCAATCCAGTTTGTAAATTCTTCGTGATCAAATTCCTGTTCTTTTACGAATTCGTCCACTAAAGCGTGGAGTTTTAGAGCTGCCTGTTGCTGAGTCATTTGATTTTCCTTAGTAAGTCCCTCAATTCTTCCAAATCAGGCCGTGGTTCGCTGGTGTACCCGATTATCACCTTCCCATTCCGGTACACCTTTTGTCGGAAAAATCCCTTCTTGCGCAGTTCCTCAGCAATCACGCGCGTAGCGCCCGCGTGGCGAGGTGACACATTGAGCTTGTGATGCGCAATGTATTCTGTCATGGTAAAGGGTTCGGCCAGTGGGGGTTTCGCGCTCATATGTGATGTCTCGCTAGTATTTCTAGCACCTTAATGAAGACCCAAATGCTCACGCATCCCCAGAAAACTTCGCCAAACCAGCTAAGATTCTTATCGTCTCGATCGTAATTACTCATGTGTGCAGTTCCTGTAGTCTTTCAAATAGTTCCAAGACCCCATTGCATTTCTGCAATATGTCTAGGTCTTGGTGGGTCATGTTTGGTTCCTCGTCTACATACTCTTCAAACTCACCCAGCAGGCTGAAGAGAAGCTGCTTGGCTGCTTCATTCATTTTCTTAACTCCCATTCTCGCCACGCTTGTTCGTGTGCTTGTTTTTCTATGGCGTAATCTAACTGGGCACTAGTCAGGCCGAATCGACCTGCCACAGCCTCCAGTAGTTTTTCACGTATTTCTTGGTGTATTTCACAACTAGCCGCGTCGCTCCATTCTCCACCATCAAATTGATGGTCTGCCGCAGCTCCTATGTCAAGGTCAGTTGCTATGGGTTCCCATATACGGTGGAAAGCCCGAACAGCCTGCATGGTATTCATATTAGATTGTCCTGTTTCAGCAGGTCGTAAATCGCAGCCTGCGCATCAATGGCGTAAGTTGAACAGCCTAACTCACCAAGACGGTCAGTAGTAAGCGTTTCTTCAATTTGCCTCGCCATAGTTTGTAGTTCTTCTCCTACAATTCGCAGCGTTTTAGCGAATAGCATATCCTTCTGCATTTGGTCTGTTAGCCTTACCATCTTTCCCACCCTCCAGCAGCCCCATGCTGCCCATGTACCCTATGGTACCACGGAACGCCGCACGAGGGCCCCTTATACGTCGTATAGCCACCGAACCAGCACATGCCACGCCAGCGCGCGCACCCGTGGATTTTGGATTAACAGCACGCGGGACATTTTGAAGCCTGTGTTCGTTTTCATGGGTTGGAGCCTCCAAACCCCTTCAGGTCTTCGTGCCGCCATGTGCCGTCTTTCTCCGGCCAGAAACACGCAATCGGTTCGCCCAGCTCTTGCCAGCGCTTAACGAGCTTGACGTGCTTGCAGTCAAATCCGACCCAGCACGTGCAAGACTCATACGTCACTGTATGAAGCGCCGTAGGGCGAACAGTCATGTTGAACTTAGCTACTTCACAACGATGCGGGCCAAGTCGTTTGACATAATATTCTTCACCCCACGCGCGGCTCACAGCCTCACCTCAATGTGGTACGTGAGGAAAGTTACCCCGCGTCGCAGGGTCTGGGCAATGGGCACTCCCCAGCCCACTACTTCCAAATCATCTAGTAGTTCTTGGATTACTTCACCATTCTGGCTGCCAATAGTCAGCAGTACAGTGATGTCATGGGAAGGATCTGTTAGCTTAGATCCCCGCCTTGGGTCAATTCGTGCCATATTCCACCTCATGCTACCTACCTAGCACCATGTTACCACACGGAGTAAGGAGGAACTATAGGTGGAACTTCACACCTTATTATAGGGGCGGCAGCGTGCTAGGGTCGTAGATATACCATCTCCCCACGGCCCCTGTATCTGGATGTCTTGAAGTCTTAGTCGGCTTTATGCATTTCATTTTCTGAAGAATAGCAGAAACTTCTCGAGTTAAATGAGGATTAGAAGCTTGATGCCCCATTTCTAGATGGGCAAGCACTTCAGTCATCTTAAAGAGGGTGGGACCGTTTTCCTTTCCTGGAGTTATTTTATCTGTTTGTTTTCTAGATAAGAATTCTTCAACCTTGTGTTCTAACAAATTAGGAATCACATATTCTTCTGCGTGTTCACTAGCTCCCTCTACTTCCCAGTATTTGCAGGTTCCTGATTGGTATATGGACCAAGCTTCGGCCCATAGTTGATCTCTTCCACCTTCCAGCCGTGCGAAGTCAAGAAGTCGATTAACTTCCACAATGGCGTATCGCCGATATCCAGTGGGATCGTGTTGCAGAAAATCATGCCTATTTCCACACCCGTATAACGTGAATCGTCGTGGAAAAACTTCAACTGACGCACCATACGGGGGTCTAAAGCTATCTTCATTTCTAGTCACCATCGCTTTAAGGTTAGACGACTCTTTACGATTGAATGAATCCAACTCATCAAATCCCACGCATAGGGCAGAATGTAGGAGCATATGAAGATCTTTATCATCGTGTTCCCCATATAGCGTGAGGTTTGCATCCTTGAATAAGATAGATGGCATTGAGGTCTTGCCAGTTCTTTGAGGCCCAACAGTAATGAGCATCCAGTCTATTTTTGTTCCGGGTTTGTCCATTCGGGCACACGCCGATATGAGCCACTTACTTCCGACTTCACGTATGAAGGCAGAGTCTCCCACTCCCCAAAAATCTTGAAGCCAAGTACCAAGTCTAGATTGACCGTCCCATTGTAGGCTTCGTACATATTCAAGGAATGGCGATCTGGCATTTCGCTTCCCCAAGGCTTGAATACACGTGAAGACCGTCCGATGAGTGACTTTGTCGAACCCGAGGTTATGTTGCAGATAGTTAGCGATGTCAACCTCGGTAAGATCAGGCTGAGCAGGGTTTTCGCCCACCATGATTTTATTGTTATCCTGATTTCGCCATATTCTTGGGAATGCACTGTGATTCTCCATTAGCTTCATTATGTTTGAAGTATGTTGATAAACAAGCGGCCTGTCTTTCGCATCAGTCTTAAATGCAAGACCATATCGCTTGATAAGTGCAGCAGGGGATTGAACGAGATCTTTAGCTTCAATGGCTTGAAGTTCCACAAAACGCTCACGTGCAGATTCCCCCCATTGAACAATGAGGTCATCAATCTTGCCTGGAACCGAGAGGATTTTGACTTGGATACCCTCAAGTTCCAAGGCGCGAGCGAAGTTTCCATATGCGGTGGAAATGTCATATCTATATACGTCGCCGTCTGGAACGATTGCGACCCTAGAGATATTTCTTTGAGCCAACAAGCGCCGTATCCAGGGATGGACAGTTCCAGATCCATCGGGATGCCGCCAAAGGAAACAGCCTCCAATCCCAAAGGCGGGGAGATTAAGATACTTGAGAATGGATACCGTCTTTTTCTCTCCTTCGGCACAAATCATCTCCTCACCGTCGAGTAAGAGCGTTAGAGGATGTATATAGGGAACACTAGAAGGGAGGTCGAACTTTGCTAATTGTTCTTTGCTAGGCTGTGAATACCTTGCTTCCCGACTGTATTCGGGCAACTTAAATCTAGTCCTGAACATGATCGGCATGTTCTGGGCGTCGACAATAGGATTCCCTGTTAGATCAAAATAGGGGATATTATATCCAGCTTGAGCTCCTTCCTTCAGCGGAAGGATGCCTGGAGTGAATGCCCAGATATCTTTTTGTTCTAACCCAGATCTAGCTAAATCTTCTTCCAGAAACTTTTGATTTGTACTGTCGTCAACCCTAAAGAATTGTGTTTCGTGCAAGGCCGGGATTTTGAACGGCCGAAAGGAGAGTACCGACATACGACCCCTTGCAATCCGCCTAACAGGCGGGTATGATTGACCGTGTCGGATGCACGACCCCCTTGGCACCGACACATTCAGCGCCGATAGGAAGCTCAATCCTGTCGGCGCTTTCCTTTTGGGGGTAAGCGGGTAGTATGCGCCACGTTATGCTCGTCGTAAATCGCCTGTGGTATCAGAAAGGGTCTAGCAGTAAAATAGTGGGTATGGTGGTGATAGGGAAGAGTCATGAGCACGAAAAAAGAAAAGATCCAGATGTGGGTCGCGTGCATCCTCACGGCCGGCGAATGGGCGATCGCCATAGTTGTTCTTGTGCAACGTGGTGACTTGGTCATGATCTATTTGGCTGTGACTTACCTCATTCGTGAGACGAGCGGTGGAAAGCACTATCACGAAATTGTCGCTGCTGCTATTCATCGGCTCATAGTCAAAGTCTAAGAGTAAAAAGCACTAGCCTCGGCATGGGGCTAGTGCTATCCTACTCCTATTGTTGCGGGCGTCACGATCAGCTTCGATTGATCAGCAAAGCCACGACCCGAGTGACGCAGGGAACTGGACTCAAGCGGTCACGAGAATAAGTGCTAGGGCGAGCAAGCAGACCGTAGCCCTCATTTCTAACTACTACGAGCGGTGATTTATGAGCGAAAACATGCCAGTCCGGTGGGATGAGAAGCTTGCTGAATCTGCAAAGGAAGTCGCCGCATTAGAGCGACCAGCACTCAGTCAGATAAGTCTTCGTGCAGGACAGATGACGTATATGAAGCAAGCTGTTCCTGGGAACAAGCTAACTGTCGTTGTTCTGGCAAGCTGCTTTGAAAACAAATTATTCAAGGGCAAGTTTGATCCCAATAAGTACGAGGCACCTTCATGCTACGCCTTGAGCCTTACTGGGGAAAACATGGCTCCTCACGAAGACGCAAAGGACAAGGAAAGTGAAGTATGCGAGACGTGTGAACAGAACAAGTGGGGATCTGCTGGGGGAGGGTCCAAGGGCAAGGCGTGCAAGCAAGTTCGTCGCCTCGCACTCATCCCAGCAGGAGCTCTCCAAGACGGAAATGTCGCTTCTGCTGAGCTGGCTGTTATGTCCATCCCTGTTACATCAGCACGGAACTGGGCCAATTACGTCAACGCCATTGCCGCTGAGCATCAGCGACCCCCTTGGGGAATGCTTACAGAGATCCGTACAGAGCCCGACGCCAAGACTCAATTCCAAGTGAAATTTGAAGCGAAGGGCATGGTAGCAGAGGACTATCTACCTCAAATCTATAAGCGTGTCGCCCCAGCAGCCCAAACCCTCCTAACTCCATACGACGACAGTGGTGTTGTCGCACAGGCTCCGGATCCTCTGCCAAATCGGAAATACTAATGGACATCATAGTTGTAGACTATGAAACAGAAGCCATTGTAGGAAATCCAGTTGTTAATCCGCCGAAGGCGGTAGGAGTCGCAGTCTGGGCTCCAGGAGAAGAGCCAGCTTATCTAGCTTGGGGGCATCCAAGTGAAAACAACTGCTATTTCGGCGACGCCCACAAATACCTTACTCGGATTGTGGAGAGTGGACTACCTCTGTTATTTCATAATGCTGCGTTTGACATCAGCGTCAACAATAATACCTTCTGTAACGCTCAAATCTCTTGGTTAAATGAAGGATGGAAGCGCATCCATGACACGATGTTCTTACTTTTTCTTGCTGATCCTTACAGCCCCACTCTGTCTCTCAAGCCCAGCGCTGATCGTTATCTTGGCCTCGCAGCCGATGAGCAAACAGCGCTCTATGACTGGATTCTTACCAATGTTTCTGAAGCTACTCGTAAAACCGCCGGAGCTTACATTTGTAGAGCACCTGGCGATTTGGTCGGCCGCTATGCAGTTGGTGACGTGGTTCGTACTCGCGGGTTGTTTGATCTACTTCACGCTAAGATAGTTGAGGAGGGGATGGAAAATGCTTACGATCGTGAGCGTCGTTTACTCCCTATCCTTATGCGCGGGACTCAGCACGGTATCCGTATCGATCGTGACACTTTGGAAAGACATGAGTCGCAGTACACTGAAGCCGTCCGAAGTGCAGATATACGTCTTGCTGATCTTCTTGGGTGCCCTGTTGATCATCTCGAACATGACGAGTCTCTTGCAAACGCCTTGGAAGTGTCAGGAGCCGTAAAAGAATGGATTCTTACTCCTAAGTCTGGTAAGAGGTCGATGGCGAAAGGCAACTTGAACATCGTCATCCCAGAAATAAAAACTCTGATGGAGTATAGAAGTGGCGTTTCTACATGTTTGCAGACCTTTATGCGTCCGTGGCTCAAGTTTAGTGCATCTGATGGACGCGTGCATCCCGGATGGAATCAAGTTCGAACACGAGGGGAGAATGGTGGAGCCGATTCTGGAACACGAACTGGGCGTTTGTCTAGCTCAGGTCCAAATTTCCAAAACGTGCCGACGGAATTTGTTGATTCGTTGGGCCAACCTCTCCCTGTTCCAGAAGGTCTGCTGCCTTTCCCACTTATGCGACGCTATTGCCTCCCAGAACTCGGGCATGTTTGGCTCAAACGTGACTTTAGCTCGCAAGAAATTCGCATTCTTGCTCACTTTGAGGACGGGGGCTTATGTGAGGCATATAGAGCTAACCCATCACTAGATCCTCACCAGATGGCAGCAGACCTCATACTCAACCTCATTGGAATTAAGTATGCCAGAAAAGACGTTAAAATCACAGGATTCAGCATCATCTACGGAACCGGAGCTAACGGACTATCTATACAGCTTGGAACTTCAAGAGAGGATGCTTTTGTTATCAAAGAAGCCTATCTTAATGCTATGCCCGGAGTGCGGGCCGTCATGCAAGACGTTCAACGTAGAGGCAAGACTGGGCAACCAATCCGTACGTGGGGCGGACGGCTCTATTACGTTGAGGCTCCTAAAGAGATTGACGGACAACTACGAGATTTCGCTTATAAGCTGCTCAACTATCTCATCCAAGGAAGCGCGGCTGACCAAACTAAAGAATCCCTTAACGATTGGAGTGAGACTCGCGGATGGGATCATGTCTTTCTTGCTACCGTTCACGACGAAATCAACATCAGCGCCCCTAAAGAAGACTGGATTGCCGCCATGGAAAGACTTACGATAGCTATGAATGCTGAGAGATTTGATGTTCCCATGCTCAGTGAAGGTTACATAGGTGAAAACTGGCAAGACATAGACAAGGAAGAAAATTATGTTGCGAATCAAAGTGTTGCAGCCTGAAGAATGTGCGCCTGGAGGATACTATCTTGTCGTTGCTCTAACGAGGTCTCCGGAAGAAATAGAAGAACGAAAAAGACACGATAAGCCGGGGGTTCTTCAGAGCAACGCCAACGGAGAATGGGAGGATATTCCAATTGTCATGGTCTTTGAGTAGTCTAGGAACTTGGGAGCAGTGCGGCCTCAAGTACAAACTGAAGTACGTAGACAAGATATCGGACAGGCCGAGCGAAGCGGCTGCCCGAGGCACGGACAATCATGCCCTTATAGAAGCTTATTTGAAGGGCGAAGTCGCCATTTTGCCCTCAGTCCTGAGTTTTTATCAATCTTTTCTCTCTGGCTTGAAGTTATATCCGGTCTTTCCAGAGCATCGTATTGCCCTAGACAAGAATTGGAGTCTAGTGGATTGGAAAGACGGATGGTTCCGATGTGTTCTGGACTTAAAGCTTATAGACGGAACTGGAGCGGTAGTATACGACTGGAAAACAGGGAAGATGTATGACGACCATTACGATCAAAAAGAGCTCTACGCTCTTGCCGTACTCAGTGAAAATCCGGAAATCACACGTGTCAGATCCGTCCATGTGTATCTTGATCTTAACAAACACACCGAACGAACGTATGAACGATCTGATCTTATCAGTCGTCGTCAAGGATGGGAAAATCGTGTCAGCAAAATGGAGGCCGATAAAGAATATATTCCCAACCCTTCTTGGAAGTGTCGCTTCTGCTCGTTCAGTAAATTCAAAGGCGGCCCTTGCCAGTTTTAAGGAAAAATATGTCAATTCTAGAACGGGAAATAGAAGGAAAAGTCGTAACATGGGCACGGAAGCACGGCTTTTTGACGACGAAGGTTAAGTTCGTTGAAGTTGGCTATCCAGATCGTCTGTTTATTTCTCCTTTCGGCCACACTATATTCATAGAATTCAAGGTGCTCGGTGGAAAACCAGATCGTATCCAAGCCCACAGAATTAGTGAGCTCCGAACCAGACACATCCCAGCTTTCTGCTGTGACACAGAACTCGACGCCCTCAATATCCTCAAAGCAGCTTTGGAACCCCCATCCTTACCAGGAGAGAGCGATCCGGCTGATGTTGTCCCAATCCGCAGTGGGCCTCTTTCTAGACCCCGGCCTAGGGAAATCCTCCGTGGTACTAGCTTCGTTAAAACTACTCCTAGCGAAGGGATTAGTCCACCGGGCATTGATCGTAGCCCCGTTAAGAGTGATGATGAAGACTTGGCCGGACGAGATCAGCAAGTGGGAGGATTTTCAACACCTAACGTGGACGATCTTACACGGCGGGAAGAAATCGTTAGCGGTTCAGGAGAAGGTGGACATACACCTGATAAATCCGGAGGGGATTGAATGGCTCTCAAAGAGCGGACACATGGACCAGTACGACGTACTGGTCATAGACGAAAGCAGCAAGTTCAAAGACGGGCAAACGAAGCGATTCAAATCGTTGAAGCCTTGGATTCCGCAATTCAAGAGGCGATGGATATTGACTGGAACTCCCGTCCCCAACGGCCTAATGGACCTCTTTGGGCAGATTTATATCTTGGACTTAGGACGAGCACTGGGTCGGTTTATTACGCACTACCGACGAAATTATTTCATTCAATCAGGCTTTGGAGGCTACACATGGAGTCCTCAACCGAACGCCTTCCAGAGAATTACAGAACAAATCGCGCCCCTAGTACTCCAGCTCTCGTCAGCGGACTACCTAGAAATGCCAGAACTAATAAACACGAACGTTATAGTGGATTTACCACCGACTGCCTTAAAGATCTACAAGGACGTGGAAAACGAATTCATAAGTGAGCTTGAAGATGGACCAATCGTAGCTGCCAATGCAGCCGTCGCGGGTGTAAAATGCAGGCAGATAGCCAACGGGGCAGTCTACGATGAATTCGGTAATTGGAAAGATATCCACTTTGCGAAGCTGGAGGCCCTGGATGATCTCTTGGAGGAGCTCGGAGGTGCTCCTACAATTATACTCTATGAATTTGACCATGACAAGACGAGAATTAAGTCGTTTCTTAAGAGAGACGCCATTCCGGTTCTGGGGAGTGGGCTTGGTGAGAAGAGGCTCTCAGACGTCATTGACAGGTTTAATGCTGGAGATACTCCCATACTCCTCGGACATCCGGCATCAATGGGGCATGGACTTAACCTTCAGGGCGCGTGCCATCACATTATATGGTTCGGAATTCCATGGAATCTTGAGCACTACGTCCAGGCTATTGCTAGAGTATACCGTCAGGGGCAAAAAAGTGATCGTGTATTCGTTTATCACATCGTAGCAAAAGGAACCTTAGACGAACATGTACTAATGACCCTCCAAAAGAAGGATCATACTCAAAATTCTTTACTCCAGGCACTCGCCAGCTATAGGCGTGAGCACCTGGAACGGGCATAATGCAGGCCATGCGCCCACCCAGTAAATCAGAGGCGACCGGGTATGATGTTATTGTCTGGGTGGACGAAGATGGTGACATTGTAGCCCGAGGTTTCAGTAGGCAAGGACACTCAGCCTTGCGAGCATTCGTCAACAAGTACCACGCTGGCGACATAGTACAAATCTACTGCACTCCCGAAGCGTTTATGGATGAACTACCCACAGATTTAGCCGTTGGAGTGCTCAATTCAAGAACAGAGAAGGTAATGCCGTTCAATCCGGCCCACTTGCATTAGCTGATCGGCTATGCTATCATGCAATTGAATTGACAAACCCCCATTTCTGGAGAAAACAATGACTGATGCACATGCGAATTTGACCCCACCGACCAAGAAGATTCCTCCAAAGGCGGCCACGACCGGAAATGGTGGTCCTGTAGGAGCGAAAGAAGCAAAGCCAGCGAAGGATCCTAACGCTCCGAAAAAGCCCCGCGCGGCCCGCGCAGACTATGGCTTCAGCCCGGACAGCACGATTCATATCGTGAAAGATAAGGACAACAAATACCGAGGTCAGCGTCTGGACTGGTTCAACAAGATCGTGGCTTTTGAAGGGAAGAAGGTTTCCGAGTTCATGACCAAGTACGAAAAGGCCCAGACGTCTAAGGGCACGGCTGATCCGCCCCGTGGATGGGTCCGCTTTTTCGTACAGGATGGTACGGTGACGCTCAGTAAGCCTCCGGCGACTCCTGCGGCCACTCCCGCCGCAGCCTGAGGCTTCTTTTGTAGAGCTCCTTCAAGGAGCTCTACGTGTCTTTGAAGTCGACGAGGTATAGAAGATGGAGTATAAAATTGAACATGGGAAAGAAATAACACCGCCAAGACTAACGGAAAATCAAATTGGTCTTAGATCGGCGCTTAGAAAAATGAAACTTAATACTGATTCTATATTTATTCCATTTTCATCATTAGATGGTAAGAAACGAGAAAGTTTTAGAGGTAACATCTATACAAATGCTAGAACTGGAGGTATGAAGGTGGTCATTAGAACACTTAAAATGGGGTTTAGAGTTTGGAGGATACGATAATGGGCCATGCATTTAAGATTCTTGTCATTTTTGAAAACGGAGACCATGAAGTTCTTCATTACACAGAAGAACGTGCGGCTAATGAAGCATATGATGCTCTAAAGGAATTTCCAGCAAAACTCAGTTTTACAAAACTCTACGTACCATTTGAACGATATAGAGTGAGACGAAATGACTAACTGGGATCTTCTTCGTAAGCTAATTATAAGATACGCTGAGGCATCTCGGGCAGATGAAACGCCTCGTTCGAGGTGATCGCCAGTTCCTTGCCCGGAATATCGGGAACATATGGCCAGCCGCCGGTTGCGATCAGGATGCGCTCAGCCGTCACCCGCTCTCCGGTTGACAGCGCAACTGTGTGAGCATCGACCAATGAGGCGCGCGCCTCGTAAATCTTAACCCCGACCTTTTCCATGATCTGGCGATAGATCACGTTCAGGCGCGAAATTTCCGCATCCTTGTTGCGGATCAGGTCGGACCAGGTGAAAACCGCCTCGTCGACCTTCCAGCCATAACCGGCGGCATCTTCGAAGCCATGTCCAAAGCCGGCGGAATAGGCGAGCAGCTTTTTCGGAATGCAGCCGACATTGACGCACGTGCCGCCCA
>Ga0137418_10001370_pt1 | contig 22415 bp, 19 predicted proteins | sample CZODoug3_1_2_16f_FD_122242 | JGI IMG/M metagenome (GOLD analysis project Ga0137418, IMG submission 122242) | Vadose zone soil fungal communities from Angelo Coast Range Reserve, California, USA - CZODoug3_1_2_16fungal (Hybrid Assembly) | ecosystem: Environmental > Terrestrial > Soil > Vadose...
CCCGAAGATTTCCGGGATCCGCACGAGGTGGAGGCGCGCGTTGCACGAGCGCAATTACCGAAGCGCGTCCTCGACGAGCTCAACGCCACGCGCGTTCTGCTCGACAAAACGCTGGACGAGCTGAGCGATGCGGTTGAGCAGGAACGCGCGCCCGTGAGTCCCGCTGTGACAGGGGGATTGCGCGCGAGTCTCGTGCGACGCCTGGAGCGTTTCGAGCGCAGGCTCGTCGCGGCCGCGAAGAAACAGCACGCCGACATCATGCAGGAGATCGGCACGGCGCGCGGGTCCCTTTATCCTCTGGGCAAGCCGCAGGAGCGAGCGCTCAACTTCGTGCCACTTCTTGCGCGTTATGGACCCGGTTTCCGCGAGGAAATGCTTGAAGAAGCGCGTGGGCACGCGAAGAGACTCGTCGGCGTGACCAGGCAGCTCGAGGAAGCCGTACCGGTGCGGGGTCGCTCGTGACCAACGGGGAAGATCAAGAGGAAGAAGATCGATCGCTGCCGCCACTCCTCCCGCCCGAAGCCGATGAAGTAACCGCGGCTGCCACGCCGATCGAACGGCGGGCGACGCCACGCGCGCCCCGCACGGCATTCGAACGGTCCAGAGGCGCAGCGTTTCTAGTAGGCTCCGGAATTCTTCTCAGTCGGCTGACGGGACTGATCCGGCAGACAATGATGGCACGGTACCTCGGTGCCGGCCTCGCTGCTGACGCGTTCAATGCGGCGTTCCGGATTCCGAACCTGCTGCAGAATCTGTTCGGTGAGGGTGTTCTTTCCGCTTCGTTCATACCCGAATACGCGGGACTCCTCGGCAGAGGAAATGAGAATGAAGCGACTCGTCTCGCCGGCGCGATCGCGGGAATGCTTGCTCTCATCGCGTCGATCCTCGTGGCGCTGGGTGTGTACACGGCGCCCTGGCTCGTCGCGATCATCGCCAATGGCTTTACCGGTGAGAAACGGGAGCTAACGGTACTGTTGACCAGAATTCTTTTCCCCGGCGCGGGATTGCTCGTCTTCTCCGCCTGGTGCCTGGGCATCCTCAATAGTCACCGACGCTTTTTCATTTCGTACACGGCGCCGGTATTCTGGAATCTGGCGATGATCGGGACGCTCATATTCTTCCACCAGGGACGCACCGAGGTTCAACTCGCCATCTATCTCGCTTACGGCTCTGTAGTCGGCAGCGCATTGATGTTTGCCGTTCAACTGCCGCAGGTCATGTCTCTCGCGCGCGGAATAAGACCGCGACTGACGGCAGCGTCTGAAAGCGTGAGGAGCGTAGTTCGAAATTTCATTCCCGCGTTTGTGGGAAGGGGAGTGGTGCAGCTCAGTGCCTACGTGGACGCGTGGCTCGCGAGCTATCTGGGGAACGGAGCTGTTTCGTCTTTTTCCTACGCGCAGGCTCTGTACGTTCTTCCGATCAGTCTTTTTGGAATGGCGATCTCAGCTGCCGAACTGCCTACGATGTCGCGCGCGACCGGGACAACGGCGGAAATCGGCGCGTATCTGCGCGGGCGTCTGAGCGATGGCCTCGACCGAATCGCGTATTTCATAGTTCCCAGTGCGATTGCTTTCCTCGCGCTCGGTGACCTCATCGTGCTGGTGTTGTTCCAGAGTGGAAAGTTCCAGCGCGGCAATACAATCTGGGTGTGGCAGATTCTCATCGGGTCGACGGTCGGAATACTTGCGTCGACGATGGGTCGTCTGTACTCGTCGACCTTCTACGCGCTGCGGGACACGAGGACACCGCTGCGCTACGCGGTGGTACGCGTGATCCTTACCACCGGACTGGGATACTTCTTCGCGCTGGTTTTGCCCGGGTTGCTGGGGGTCGACAGAAGACTCGGTGCGGCAGGCCTGACGGCGTCGGCCGGCCTGGCTGGCTGGGTCGAGTTCTATTTGCTGCGGCGCGAAATGGATAAGAGAATCGGCCGCACCCGGCTTGTCCCGGCACGCATGGCACGTCTGTGGGGGGCTGCGCTCGCCGGAGCCGCGCTTCCGTGGGCCTACAAGCTGGTGGTGGACCGCGCCGCTCCGCTCCTTTCCGCGCACGAGAACGCCGTGCGCTCGAAGTTCATGGCTCTGGCGCTGCTCTCCGTGTACGGACTCATGTACCTTGGCATTACCGCGGCATTTGGAATCCCGGAAGCGAAAAACGTCTTCGATCGGGGGAGGCGACTCTTCAACCTCGCTCTGCGTCCGAAGTGAACCGGGCTTTTCACGGGTGGTATAATTACACATGCTGCCCGTTCCCGATGCTGTTGCCACGAAGCTTCTCCACCTTCCCGACGGACCCGGTGTCTATCTCTGGAAGGGAAGGGACGGGACTACCCTCTATGTAGGCAAAGCGAAGCGCCTGCGCTCACGCGTGCGCAGCTATTTCGCCAACGACCAGCTCGAAAGCCCCAAAACGCGGCACCTCGTCGGCCTCATCGCGGATCTCGAGACGATTGTCGTCCCCAGCGAAGCACACGCGCTGATCCTCGAAGCAAACCTGATCAAGGAGTACCGTCCGCGGTTCAACATCGCTCTGCGGGACGACAAGTCCTATCCGTACATCAAGGTGACGGTGCAGGAGCCCTTCCCCAGAGTGTTCGTGACGCGACGGCTGGAAGACGACGGAGCGAGCTACTTCGGCCCGTACACCGATGTCGGTGCGATGCGCCGAAGTCTCAATGTGGTGAAGAGAATCTTCACCGTACGGAGCTGCAACTACGACATGCCGGCTCAGATGCCGGAGCGGCCGTGCCTCGACTACTACATCAAGCGATGCAAGGCGCCGTGCATCCTGGCGCAATCGCAACAGGAATACCGCGCAATGATCGACGAAGTGGTGCTTTTCCTCTCGGGACGTCCAGACGAGGTCGTGCGCCGGGTGAAGGAGCGCATGGATCTCGCATCCGAGGAACTCGACTTCGAGCGTGCCGCGGAATTGCGCGATGCCCTTCACCACCTCGAGCAGATGGAAGAGCCCACCGTCGTCCTCGAGGTGGAGGGCGGTGACCGCGATGTGATCGGTTACGCGCGCGATGGCGACGACGCCTGTGTCACCGTGCTTCGCATCAGAGGCGGTAAACTGCTCTCCCGAGAGCAACGATTCCTGACGAATATCGACGGCGAAGACGACGCCGACGTCCTTACGATATTTCTTGCTGGAAGCTACGTGGGCATGCAGGAGAAAGCGCGACAGCTCCTGCTCCCATTCGATTTCCCGGATCGCGAGCTGATCGAGCAGTCCCTTCCGGACAGCAGGATCCTGATTCCGCAGCGGGGACCGCGGCGCGATCTCATCGCGCTGGCCGAGCAGAACGCGCGTCACTTGCTCGAGGAGCTCAAGCTCTCCTCGATGGAGGCAGACGAGCGCGCCGGGGATCCGGTCTATGAGCTGGGCAGGGAGCTGGGGCTACAGCGCCTCCCGCGGTCGCTCGTCTGCTTCGACATTTCAACGACGCAGGGCACCGATACGGTCGGCTCCTGCGTCTGGTTCGAGAACGGACGTCCGAAGAGGAGCGAGTACCGCAAGTTCAAGGTGAAGACGGTCGAGGGTACGGACGACTTCGCCTCCATTCAGGAAGTGGTTCGGCGATACTTCGAGCGGCGACTGAACGATGAAAAACCGCTGCCCGACCTGATCGTGATCGACGGTGGCAAGGGTCAGCTTTCCGCCGCCCACGCCGCCATCGCGGAGCTAGCCCTCGCGGATCGACCGTTGATCAGCCTTGCCAAGCGGGACGAAGAGGTCTTCATCTGGGGTCGCGAAGAGCCCCTCAGGCTCTCGAGACGCTCGCCTGGCCTCAGGCTTCTGCAGCAGGCGCGGGACGAGGCCCACCGCTTCGCCGTGACCTATAACCGGAAGCGTCGTTCGATGCGAACCGTAACTTCCGAGCTCCTCAAGGTACCCGGCATCGGACCGGTAAAGCGGCGCCAGCTGCTCAAGGAATTCGGCAGTGTCCAGGGAGTCCGGGAGGCAAGCGAGGAGGCAATCGCCAGGCTCCCTGGCTTTAACGCCGAGCGCGCCCGTAAGCTTCTGGAGTCCCTCGCTGCGACCTTCCCGGTGTAGCAAGAACGCGGCTGCGTTGCGCACGAATTAGAGAGAGCTAAAGTTCGGTAATTCCTTGACTTCGCTCTCTTTAGCTCTAAATTACTTGAGCTATGGTAAAGGTATCTCGCGTCGAACAAAAAAGCATCGCTGAGGAGCTCGGGATCCAGCCGGGCACGGAGTTGCTCACCGTAAATGGGCGCCCGCTCGCGGACTTCCTCGACTGGGAATTCCTTGCCGCTGATGAAGAGCTTGTAATCGAGGCTCGTCAACCCGATGGCGAGGAAGTCATCTATGAGCTGGAGCGCCTTGACGGTGAGCCGCTAGGGATCTCGCTCCAGCCTCCGTCGGTGCGACGCTGCGCCAACAAGTGTGAGTTCTGCTTCATCGAGGGACTGCCGCCCGGCCTGCGCAAGCCGCTCTACATTCGCGACGACGACTACCGGCTGTCATTCGCCTACGGAAATTTCGCGACGCTTTCCAACGTGAAGGAACGCGACATCGAGCGCATCCTCGAGTATCGGCTGTCTCCACTTTACGTTTCCGTTCACGCGACGAACCATGAGGCGAGGAAGATCCTGCTCAACAACCAGCGCGTGCCTGACATCAAGGCCCAGCTTTCACGGCTCACACAGGGCGGCATCCAGTTTCACGCCCAGATGGTCATCGTTCCGGGGTTGAACGACGAGGAGGTGCTCGAGGAGTCTCTCACTGATCTTTGGAACATGGGGGATGCGGTTTTGTCGGCCGCTGTGGTTCCAGTCGGGCTCACTCAGTTCTCGCACCTTTACACCGGCAAGGGAATGGATCGCGACACCGCCCGCACGATCCTGATTCAGGTGGAGCGCTGGGGTGAGCGTGCAAAGAAAGAGCGTGGCGAAACCTGGGTGTTCGGATCGGATGAGCTCTACATGCTCGCCGAGAGAGAGCTGCCCGGTGCCGAGCACTATGGAGAGTTCGCCCAGATCGAGAACGGAGTTGGTTCGGTCACATCCCTGCGCATGCGCGTCAGCCAGGGCCTTGGTCGCGTTGTTCGTCGCGATGGCCAGCGCATCGGAGTGGTTACAGGGTTGGCGATGGCGCCTGTAATGGAGCCGTTGCTCGAGCACTTGCGCGAAGCAAGTGGGGCGGATTTCAAGCTGATCGTCGCCCAGAATTCGCTCTTTGGTCCCACGATAACGACAGCCGGCCTTCTGGTCGGAAAGGACATCATGACGGCGCTCAGTGATCGGCACGATCTCGACATCGCGTTAATACCCGCCGAGACGATCAACGAGGACGGAATTTTTCTGGACGACTATACCCTCGAGGCCGTGCGTGAATCGTTGCCGATGCCGATTTTCCCGTCGTACGACTTCATCGATGTGCTGGAGTCCGAGTCGAGCGGGGTACTCGCGTGAACCTTCCCGTCATCGCACTCGTCGGCCGTCCGAACGTGGGCAAGTCAGCGTTGTTCAACCGCATCGTCGGTGAGAACAGCGCGATCGTCAGCGACGAACCGGGGACAACCCGCGACCGGCATTTCGCGCGCGCCGAATGGAACGGCCGTCAGTTCTGGCTGGTCGATACCGGCGGGCTCACTGACGACCCGCACATCCCCATGGACCTGGAGATCAAACGCCAGGTGCTGCAGGCAATCGAGGAATCCGATCTTCTCATGCTGGTGGTCGACGCGAAGACCGGGCTGCACCCGAGTGACTCGCGAGTCGTCGACCTGCTTCGAGAAGCACGGAAGCCATGGGTGCTGGTCGCCAATAAGGTCGACGATCCGGCGTCGACGGATTTCTTCGAGTTCTATGAGCTGGGTGCTGGCGATCCGGTTCCGGTCTCCGCGATCAACGGCAAGAACTCGGGCGACATGCTCGATGTGCTCGTCGAACGAATCCCAACCGCTGCGGCAGAAGTTCCCGATGCACTACGCGTAGCTGTCGTAGGCCGACCAAACGTAGGCAAGTCATCCATCATCAACCGGCTCCTGGGCGAAGAGCGGCTGGTCGTCGCCGACACGGCGGGGACGACCCGAGACGCGATTGATACGCCAATGATGTTTCATGGGCGCGAGCTGATCTTCGTCGATACTGCGGGACTCCGGCGCCAGTCGAAGGTGGAGGATGGAATCGAGTTCTATTCCTCGCTCAGAACCAGGCGCGCGATCGAGCGTTCCGACATTTGCATCCTCGTTCTCGATGCCGTCGAGGGTCTGCACAACCAGGATCTGAAGATCGCGGCTCTGGCGTGGGAGAGCGGCCGGGGTCTGATCGTGGTGGTGAACAAGTGGGATCTCATGGAGAAGGGAAACAACACCGCCGCCAAGTTCGAGAAGGAAGCGCAGGAGAAGGCGCCGTTTCTCAAGTTCGTTCCATTCGTGTTCACGTCCGCCATCAGCGGGCAGCGCGTGACGAAGATTCTCGAGCTGCTGCTGGAAGTGGACGTCGAGAGACACAAGCGCATCACCACGTCCCAGGTGAACACCACCCTCGCGGAGATCATCGGCAGGCGCCAGCCGCCGCAGGCGGCCGGCCGCGAGATCAAGTTGAACTACGCGACGCAGGTCGAAACCGCACCGCCCGTGATCGCGGTGTTCGGAAACAATCCCGATCTCGTCCAGGAGCACTACGTGCGATACTTGCACAATGGCTTCCGCGAGGCTTGGGGATTTCGCGGGAATCCTCTACGCATCATCATGCGCCGGAAATCCGCGTAGATGGCGCCGGTTGTCGGCCTCATCATCTCCTACCTGGCTGGCTCCATACCCTCGGCGTACATCGCCGGAAAACTGCGCGGCGTCGACCTCCGCAAGCACGGCTCCGGCAACCTTGGAGCGACGAACGTCGTGCGCGTACTGGGCGCAAAGACGGGCACCGTCGTATTCATTGCCGATCTTCTAAAGGGCTTTCTCCCGGTCTACTTCCTGCCGATTTACACGGAGACACTAAGACCCGAGCTGTGGGCGCTCGTATACGGCGTCGCGGCGATAGCCGGTCACGTCAAGCCGATTTTTCTGCTCGGGAAGGGCGGAGGGAAGGGAGTGGCGACGGCGAGCGGTGTGTTCCTGGCACTCGCCTTCGTCCCCATGCTTGTCTCCGAGGCAGTGTGGATCGCTACGTTCTACTTCACGCGATACGTCAGCCTCGCCTCTCTTCTCGGTGCGGCTGTCCTTCCGATCGCGATTCTGGCGTGGTACCGTGATCCGCAGTCACCGGTCTTCATTGCGAGCGTGATCATAGCGGCGTTCGTGTTCTGGACGCACCGCGCCAATATCGGACGCCTGCGGCGCGGTGAGGAGCTTCGGTTCGTGAAAAAGGAAAGCGAAACCTGATGCGTTGCGCGGTGGTCGGAGCCGGTGCGTGGGGCACCGCGCTGGCGGATCTTCTGGCGCGTAACGGGCACGACGTGAGGCTCTGGGCCTACGAGCCCGACGTGGTGGAGACCATCAACCAGAAGCATGAGAATGTGCGATTTTTACGTGGTCACCCGCTTTCACCATCGCTCGAGGCGGTCGGCGACATTGATCGAGCGGTAGAGGGAGCGGAATTGGTCACGCTCGCGACCCCGTCGCACGTATTGCGCAGGATCGTGAAGTCGGCGGCCGCCTCTTTGCCACGGGGAGCGCCACTCGTGGTAGCCACCAAGGGAATTGAAAACGTGACGCTCTGTCTCATGACAGAGGTTGCGGAGCAGGAGGTTTCTGGCGCCACGGTCGTTGCTTTGTCGGGGCCGAGCTTCGCGGTGGAAGTTGTCAGCGGGCAGCCCACGGCGGTGGTCGTAGCTTCCAACCGAGAGCAGGCGGCCGCTGCTACACAGCGGGCATTCAGCTCGGCGTACTTTCGCGCCTACACGCATACCGATGTGATCGGAGTAGAGCTCGGTGGCGCACTCAAGAACGTGATGGCCGTCGCCACTGGAATCGCCGAAGGCCTGGGTCTCGGGTTCAATGCCAGGGCCGCACTCGTGACTCGAGGCCTCGCCGAGATGACGAGACTCGGATCCGCGCTCGGCGCGCAGCAGAGCACGTTCGCCGGGTTGGCGGGCCTTGGTGATCTCGTGCTCACGTGCACGGGTTCTCTCAGCCGCAATCGGGCGGTTGGGGTCGAGCTGGGGAGGGGAAGAAAACTGGATGATGTTCTCAGGGACAGGGAAACCGTCGCGGAAGGAGTCGTCACCGCGCAAAGCGCGCGCGCGCTGGCCGCGCGAGAGGGAATCGAGATGCCGATTGTCGACACCGTGAATCGCGTACTTTTCGAGGGTCAACCAGCTCGCAGCGCCATCGCCGCCTTGATGACGAGAGAGCTCCGAGCGGAGGTAGATCGATGAAAGCGAAAGAACCGGTGCAGGAATTCTTCTCCATCGGCGACGTGTGCACGCTGACGGATCTCAAGCCGCACGTGCTCCGTTACTGGGAGAGCCAGTTCAAGTTTCTTCATCCCGCCAAGAATCGATCTGGAAACCGAGTTTACCAGCGGCGCGAGATCGAGCTCATCATGCTGGTCAAACAGCTACTCTACACGGAGAAGTACACCATCGACGGTGCGCGCCAGAAGATCGACGAATATAGGAAGAGCGGCGAGCTTCGCTCGGTAGCGCGTTCGGCACTCGATTCGCAGGCGGTCGAGTCTATGGAGAGTGAGCTGCGCTCCATTCTGGCGATTCTCGACGGACAGCCGGAAGAGAAGGGGATCAAGAGTTGATCGAGCCGCTGGTAGTAATCGTGCCGGCCTACAACGCCGAGCCGACTCTCGCAAAGGTCGTCAAGGATGTGCGGCGCAACCTGCCCGGTGCCTGGATTATCGGCGTCGATGATGGCTCGACGGATGGCTCGCGCCGGCTGTTGCGGACGGTGGCGGACGAAACCATCGAGTTCGATCAGAATCGTGGAAAGGGGGCAGCGCTTCGGGCCGGATTCGATGCAGCGCTCAGGAAGGGCGCGGCCGCGGTGCTCACGATTGATTCGGATGGCCAGCACGACGCCGCTTTCGCACCCGCGATCGTTGGCGCGCTTGATCGCGCGGACATTGTGATTGGAACGCGGGATCTCTCGGGCAAGGCGGTGCCCAGGCATCGGCGGATTGCCAACATGATCTCCTCGGCGGCTACACGGGCGGTTTCCGGTGGAAAGGTGCGCGACAGCCAGTCCGGCTATCGCGCCATCAAAGCGGATGTTTTGCGCAAGGTCCATGGAGAGGGCGATCGGTATGAGTTCGAGACGGATTTCATCATTCGCGCGGCCCGCGCCGGGTTCACGACGGTCAACGTGCCGATCTCCACTATTTACGGATCGCCCAGCTATTTCCGGGAATTTCGGGACGCGTGGCTCGTGATCAAAGTGCTGTGGCGCCACCGCGCGGGGGTATTAAAGCGTTGAGGCTGCTCTGCACCAACGACGACGGCATACTTGCCCAAGGCCTGGCGTGTCTGATCGAAGCAGCCGAGCCACTAGGGGAGATAACTGTCGTTGCTCCGGATCGTGAGCAGAGCGCCACGAGCCATTCTCTAACGCTTCACCATCCCATTCGCCCGATCGAGCGCGGCGAGAGAAGATTTCAAGTGGACGGCACGCCAACGGACTGCGTAATGCTGGCCGTCGAAGCGCTCATGCCGGAGCGGCCCGATTTCGTTTTGAGTGGCATCAACCATGGGCAGAACATGGGTGAGGATGTGCTTTATTCGGGGACGGTGGCCGCGGCGATGGAGGGGCTCTCGCTCGGTATTCCCTCGGTTGCCATCTCATTCGCCGGCGGCGATCTCAGGGCGGATGTGAGCATGCTGCGCGACCAGATCGAGCCGTTGCGGAAGCTGCTCAAGCACGTCATCTCGTTGCGACCCTTTCCCGAGCACACTCTTCTGAACATCAACATGCCGCCCTTGCGCGGGGACGACATTTTGGGCGTTCGTCTCACCCGGCTCGGGAAAAGGGTCTACTCGGATTCTCTCAAGCCAATGCAGGATCCATGGGGACGCCAGATCTATTGGATTGGCGGCGGTTCGATTGCGTGGTCGGGAGAGGAGACCTCGGATTTTCGCGCTATACAGGAAGGCTACATATCGGTCACACCGCTACATCTCGATCTGACTCATCACGCAATGCTCGCTTCTGCGGAGACGTGGTGGCCGCTCCCTTAGAGCACGAGTTCCGCGGACCGCGGCGGCGACTCGTCGAGCTGCTGCATGAGCAGGGCATCAAGGACCTCGCTGTCCTCAACGCGATAGACAAGACGCCGCGACATCTCTTCGTACCCACCGGTGTTCGACACCGCGCTTACGAAGATTCGGCGCTGCCGATAGGAAATGGACAGACCATTTCACAGCCATCGATTCACGCCCGCTATCTCGAGCTGCTGAAGCTCAAAGGCAACGAGAAGGTGCTGGAGATCGGAACGGGATCCGGCTATCAAACGGCGTTGCTCTCACTTCTGGCGGGACAGGTTTTCTCGATAGAAAGAATTCCGGCGCTGCTGGATAAGGCGCGTGAGACGATTCACCAGATTGGCGCGCGCAATATCTCCTTTCTCATGGGCGATGGCACGCTGGGTTGGCGGCAGTACGCGCCGTACGACGCGATACTCGTCGGCGCCGGCGCCCCCGAAGTGCCATCGACGTATCAGGAGCAATTGACCGAGGGAGGACGTATTCTTATTCCGCTCGGCGATCGGGAAGAACAGACATTGTACATGTTCACGCGTCACGGTGATAAGCTCGAGCAGGTTGAAATCGCTCCGGTGCGGTTTGTGCCGCTTGTCGGCAAATACAGCTGGGAGGGTTTGTAGTGGCACAATCGCCCCATCGTCCATTCATTCCGCATCGCACTCCGACAACGGCACAGCCCGCGGTGAGTGCGTCGGAGTTTCAGTTGTCGCGGCCATTCGTTCCGGGAGAAGAGCGCGGGGCAACCACGGCATTCCGAGCCGAGCTTACGGGCAGCACGCAACGGGAATCTTCCTCGTCGCTCAAGCCGATCGAGGACTTCCTCGACCTGTCACCGGCGAGCGCGGCGCCTGCAGCTCGGGAGTCGAACGGCGATGATTTCTCCCCGGATTATGAGGAAGTGACCGACGAGCTTCCGCCCGTCGAGCATTTTCTCGATCCTCTTCCTCCAGTAAACGAGTTCGCTCCGGGGAGCCCAACAGCGCTCGAAGGGAACGCGAGCGGTGCACCATCAAGCACTCTGGCGTCAGAGTGGGCTGAAATGGACTGGCAAAAGTACAATTGGGAAGCCTTGGCCGCGTTGGGCGAAAGTGGTGACGCCGCCGCGTTGAACGACTGGGCAGCTACGGATTGGGATGCCAACCGGACGCGCGCAAAGGATGTGCGGCCAACGGCTGCAGACGCGATCGCGAGCGCGCTCGATCAGATCGCCCAGCGGATCAGAGACGGCGATGTGTCGGTCCCCATGCCCGGAGCTGAGAACGACCCGGCAACCATCGCGGCTCAGCTCGCGGCGCTATTGGGAATCCGAAAGTAAGGTACGAATGGAAAGCATACATCTCGAGGTTCGGGGACGTGTGCAGGGCGTCGGGTTTCGCTGGCACGTAATAAGGATTGCGAGAGAGCTAGGACTGGCGGGTTGGATCAGGAACAGGCCGGACGGAATCGTCGAGCTGGCGGCGGCTGGTGAACGCGACGCGCTAACACGACTCGAGGCGGCGGTGAGCGCGGGACCTCCAGGGGCTCGAGTCGAAGAAGTGCGCAAACTCGGGGCAGTGGCGGTCGATTCGCTCGAAGCTCCGTTTGGAATCACTCGCTAAACCCAGCGCGAACACTTCTAGAAGCACCCCTTGAAGTGTAAATTCACCCCGTGAAATCGCCGGCCGCAGTGGCCACGGCGATGATCCGGATCGTGATCCTTGCCCCCGTAGCTCAGGTGGATAGAGCAGCGGTTTCCTAAACCGTTGGCCGGGTGTTCGAGTCACCCCGGGGGCGCTACTTACAGAATGTTATTTGGCAGCCGCGTGCGGCGCCCCGGTTAACTGATCAGAGTCTCTAAGAATTCAAATCCAAACCGACCAAATTTCCATATGACAGCCCCCAACATTCCAGCGCGACCCCGACAGCGCGGGGACGACGAATCGGTCACTGAATGGCTGATGCTCCACAGGCGCGAAGTCACTTGGGCCGTGGTCGCTCTCGCGATCATCGTCGGCGGCGGCTGGTTCTATGAGCGTTCACAGTCGCTCAAGGCTCAGCGGGCGGAGGCGGCATACTTTCAGGCGCGGCAGTCGGCAGCGGCGGGGAACCTTCCCCTCGCTGTCTCGGACCTAGGGAAGGTCGCGACCAGATACGAAGGGACGTCGGCCGGGACTCAAGCGGCCCTGACCCTGGCCCAGATGCTCTATGACCAGAAGAAGTTCAAGGAAGGGTTGGCGGTCCTCAAGAAGGCCGAGACGAAAGCCTCAGGGGACTTCAGGCCGTCGATTCACGTTCTGGAAGCAGCTGGCTATGAAGAGCAAAAGGACCTGACTGCCGCAGCTGAACAGTACAAGCTAGCTGCTGAGGTGACGCGCTTTCCGGCCGACAAAGCCGAGTATCAGGCGGCGGCCGCGCGAGACTACATGGCCGCGGGAAAACCGGATCAAGCCAAGGCCATCTGGACCGCGTTGGCAAAGGACGATACGGGGCCAGTCTCCGCTGAAGCGCGTGTCAGACTCGGCGAGCTCGAAGCCAAGCCCGTCAAGATCTAGGGCGAGCCAAACATCAAAGGGCTGCATACAACTGCGGCCTTTTCTTGCGCGCGTGAACCAACGTGGGGTGGTGGCCAAAGAAACGCGTTTCCTTCGATCATCTCCTTCCTGTGGGCATATGCGTATAAGATAGATTATGTAAACTACATCTGCCCATTGAATGTGGAGAAGTTGATTGTGTCAGCTCCTCCACCGTCCAAAACCCAGCCGTTGTGCCCTTTAGAGCCCCAAGGTCAGAAATCACTTGAGTTGGACTCCAGCAGCCAGCAGCCCGACCTTGCCGCGACAGTCTGTCAATCGAGGTCGCGAATCCTACCCTCGAAAACGATCCGGCCTTCCCCCCGAAGCGATGCCAGCCAGGAACCTGCGTCTCGCTCGAAACGCACTATAAGTGGGAGCGATGATCGGGTCCAAAGGGTCGTCTCATTGCCCGACTCGCCCCATGCGGCCAGGATGATTGCGGTCGCAACTGCCCCGGTCCCACAAGCGAGGGTTTCGGCTTCAACGCCTCTCTCGAAGGTGCGGTACGCGAAATCGCCGTCGGGCCTGCGGGAGACGAAATTCACATTGGCTCCTTCGACAAGCGAGCGATGATGCCTCAGCTCGGAGCCTCGGCCCACGACGTCAATAGTCTGGATGTCCGGCACCTCAACTACCACGTGAGGCACTCCAACTTTGGTATAGCCGAGTCGGCGCTCGCCGGGTTGGATACCGAGCTCTCTCGCGTCCGAGCGGACGTCCGTGACAGCCTCGAGGTCAACTTCCGGCAGGTTGTCGCGGATCCTTGCCCGGAGAGATCCAGCGGCCGTATGAAGGATGAATCCGCCGGCCTGCGCCAATCCCAACTCCACGGCGAGACGGGTGCTGCAAAGGCTGGCATTCCCGCACAGCGCCGCCTCGGACCCGTCGCTGTTATAGTAGCGCATCCGGATGTCGCCCTTCCCCGCCTTCTCGAGGAACACCACGCCGTCAGCGCCAATCCCCGTACCGCGGGCCGCCAGAGACGTGATCGTCTCGGCGTTCTCCAGGTGCGTCGTGGCGCGGGCGGACGAGTCGAAAACGACGAAGTCGTTTCCGGATCCCGTCATCTTATAGAAACGCTGGCCCTCTGGCCTTGGCACTATCAAATCCTCCCCGTCAGACTCCACCAGCGCAGACGCCAGACCATCCAAATCGCTTCGCGCACGATTTTCTTCGACATCTTGCTCACGCCCTCGGTGCGATCCACGAAAATGATCGGTATCTCGAGGAGGCGGAAGCCGCGCTTCCACGCGCGATAGGACATCTCGATCTGAAACGCGTAACCATTTGATTTGACCGAGTTTAGATCGATCGATTCAAGTACATTGCGACGGAAGCATTTGAACCCACCGGTGGTATCGAAAATGGGCAAGCCGGTTACGAATCGCGCGTAGATGTTCGCGGCGTAGCTGAGAAAGAGGCGGCTCATCGGCCAGTTCACGACGTTGACGTGACCGTCCTGATAGCGCGATCCCAGGACGACGTCTGATTCCCTGATCGCCTCCAGAAACTCTGGCAGCCGCTCGGGATTGTGGGAGAAGTCGGCATCCATCTCGAATACGAGGTCGTATTTACGCTCGAGCGCCCATCGGAACCCGGCGATATATGCCGTTCCAAGCCCGAGCTTTCCTTCTCGGTGAATGACATGAACCCGGGGGTTGTTGGTGGCGATGCCGTCGACGATCGCGCCCGTTCCATCGGGCGATCCGTCGTCCACGACCAGGATCTCGAGCGAAGGATCCTGCGCCAGAATCGCCGGGATCAGTCGTGCAATATTGAAGCGCTCGTTGTAGGTCGGGACGATGACCAGCGCGCGATCAGGCAAGTCGTCTCCGGTCGCGCAAGACTCCGGCGCCCAGCATCAGGAATCCGAGCGCGATCGAAATCCAGGTGATCACCTTCCCCTTCTGGTACGTGGGACTAGTGAAATTGAGCTCGATGCTGCGCGCACCCGCGGGCAACTCGACGCCGATCATCGTGTAGTCGGCCCGGCCGATTCGCGCCGGCTTTCCGTCCACGGCGGCGATCCATCCCGGATAGTAATTCTCCGAAACGACGAGTGAGGATCCTTGCGGGGCTGGCGCGTTCAACTCGATCTGTACCTTGCCTGGCTCGTAATGCCGCACCGTTGTTGTGATTGCCAGCGGCGCGGGAAGTGATTGCACTCCTTGCGCCACCATGACGTTGGCTGACGTGTCGAACAGCGCCGCCCGTGTCACGTCGAAGCGCGGATTGAGAATCGTACCGAGCACCTGGTCGTCGGGAGCTTTCACCGCGACCGGAGTAACCCAGGCGTATGGGTTGTCCGAGTTCAGTCGGAAGAGGTAGGTGGAGTCTCCCGATGCATTTCGAACAGGACCCTTCACCGTCGTTGTGCCCCCGACGAAAGGCAGCTCCCCGATGTTCGTGAGCAGGTACTGTGTGTTGGTGAGGCGCAGGATGTTCGGCGAAAAGACTCTATTGTCCCCAGTGTTGAAGGCTGTGAGCTCGTTGTATCGGCCGAGTTGATTACCGTGATATCCCCAGACATTTCTGATCCGGTGGGTCATGAGGGCGTCACCCGTGAGGAACGGGTCTCGCTGCTGCGCCTGGCGTATCTGAAACGGGAGTACTCGCACGGGCTGAGGTTCGGCCTTAAGCGCCGCGGTAATGGCATCATTGGCGTAAATGACTTTTGCTGGATCCGAGAACATCCAGTAGACATGCTCAATGGTCCAAAGGTCGAACGCCATCAGGAATACCAGGGCGCCAGCCGCGAGCGTTGTAGAGGCCTTTCCTCGCGCCATCACGAACCAGATTCCCAGCACGAGGAGCACAACGGCCAAGGATCGCCACGCTCCCAGCACGAGTGGGATCTTGTTCGCCTGTACCCTGTCGAGCAGTCGTTCGTGCGCGAACGACTCGGCGATGCTGGAAAGAACGCCAACCGAAGCGAGCATTGCGATTACGAGGCCGCCGATTGCCCAGCCGACCAGATATTTGCGCGAGACACGGCGCTGCAGGAAGCGCTCGGTCCCCGCGCAGGCGAGCAGCGCCAGTGCGAGTGTCCCGACGAAGAAGATCGTCGCCGGTGCGCGGAAATATTTCGTTCCCGGAACTATCGCGTATGGGATTCGATAAAATGGGGTGGCGCCTCCGAGTGACCAAAGTAGCGAAATGACCAGCGCCGTTAACCAAAAAATGATTTGCTTTCGACGAGGATCGGCCCGCAAACCGAGAAAGGCGGCACCCGCGAGGATCAGGACGACAACTCCGGCGTAATCGCTGTGGAGGTGAATCCCATTCGGGCCCGAATAGTTCTCGAGCATGCCGGAGAATTGCGGCAGATAGGCGTTGAGCAACTCGTAGGGAGGCCATGCGTATGATGTGGCGGCGCTGTAATCGATGCCCCCTGCTCGCGGAGACCACGACATGTATTCGCGGACGGGAAGATATTGCACGGCGCCGATCGCAAGTCCAATAATCACCGCGAGCAGGGCGACTCCAAGTCTCCTGAGTGCAACCGCTCGCTCTAGTTTGATGCCGTCCAGAGTGGTGAATGCCAGGAAGAGCGAATACGCGCCGCAAGTGAGCAGCGTGTATTGCAGCAGCTGCGGATGTGGGCTGAGGACGCACAGGCCTACGATCAGCGCGAACACTCCCCAACTCCAGCTCTTTCCCTGTCGGAATCCGACGTAGAGCATCCACAGCGCCAGTGGAAAGAGCGCGCTGACGAATAGTTTGCCGTCGTGACCTGGTGAGACGGACGACGCTATCTGACCGCTCATCATGTATGCGATTCCACCGGCGAGCGCTCCGTAAAAGCTGTAGCCGAGCACGCGAAGGAATCCGTACGTGAACAGGCCCGAAAGGAAAATGTGGATGATGAAGCCCCACGTCATCGCGACGTCGGTAGGCATGATCATCCTCAACAAAAAAGTGGGATAGAAAATGTCGCCGTGCATCGCGGCGACATATGGCATGCCCCCGAACAGGTACGGATTCCAGAGCGGGAAATGTCCAGTCGTCCTTAGCATCGTCGCGCCGAACTCGCGAAACGCGTAGCCCGCTATGTACTGATCGCTGTCCGGGTTGACGAGGAACCTGCCCACCAGTGCCGGATATCCGAGTGAAAGGGTAGCAACCGCGTAGACGATCGCGGCCCAACCGAACGCGAAACGCGGCGCCGGTGGCGCCGCAGGTGAATCAGCGGGACTCGGAGACTGCCGGACGCGAGATTTGTCTCGTGAGTGAGCCATAGGTCTTTCAGGTCGGTGAAGACGTTCGGTTTGGGCCTGCGGCAATATACAACCCACTTGGCACCAGCTCGACGATTGTCAGCCACAGCCGCGCGGCTATCGCGACAAGCGCCGCGTCAGCTTCGTTGGCAAGTCCGAGCTGCACCATGAACGCGGCGAGCGTGAACTCTCGTACGCCCAGGCCGGCGGGCGCGATCGGCGAGATGAAGCCGAGGATGTAAGCGGCGGTGTAAACCGCGATGTATGAGGAGACTTCGCCAGGAGCCGCGCCGAGCAGACCGCGTACAAAGAGTTGAAACGCGACTCCGTAAAACAGCCACGAAAGAGCGCTTGCGACGGCGGCGGTCCAGATGCTTGCTGCGGGAACGGTCGGGGGTGCGATCTCACGCCCGATCAGATTGCTCAACCAGATCGCGAGCGGCGGAAGGAATCGCGGCGCGCTGAATAGCACGGCGACCAGGAGCAGCACGGCGGCGCCTACGAGAAGCGGCTGGCCCAGAAGCTTCGCACCCGTTATCAGAACAATGGCGGTGCCGGTGACGAGACTCACGGACTGCATGATCACCGACGAGCCCGCCGCGGCAATCGCCGAGAGTCCGCGCTTTTTCGCCATCACACCCATCGCCGTGAGCGACCACACATTTCCCGGAACGTACTTTCCGAGGTTCGACAGGAACCAGATGCGCGCCGCATCGATGAACGGAATGTGCGAATCCCAGGCTTCCAGTACGCGGCGCCAGCCTTCGATGAGCAGCGCGTAGGTAACGAGGATCAGCGCGGTCGCAGCGGCAATCCATTGCCATCCGAGCTGGATGTGGGTGAGTCTCGATTCGACCTTGTTCCACTGAATCGCCAGCGTGCGCACGGCGAAGAACAACACCGCCGCGGCGAAGATCCACTGCGCGACCTTGAATAGGCTACGACGGCCTGGCGCCAAGTACCTGTCGGTATATCTCTGCGTAGCGACGCGCCGCAGACTCGGGCGCAAAGGCAGAGAGTGCGTAGAGGCGCCCTGCCCTGCCCAGCTGGCTTCCACGGCCGTTGCGGGCGAGCAAATCGTCGATTGTAGCAGCAAGGGCGGCTCTGTCACCGGGCTTGACGAGCAGTCCGGTCTTCTCGTGCTGGATCACGTCGCGAAGCCCACCGGAATCGAACGCGACGACCGGCGTCTCGCAGAGAAGCGCTTCGACCGCGACGAGGCCAAGACCTTCGTCAACCGATGGGATGACCACCGCGGCGGCGCGCTGATAGAGCGGCGCCAGCTCCGATTGAGCCAGCTGTCCATGCCAGCGGATACGCGAGCCGACTCCGAGTTGTTGCGCGAGCTGCGTTAGGCTGTCGCGATTTGGTCCGTCGCCCACGATGTCAAGCGAAGCGCCAGGCGTTTTCATCGAAGCCAGCGCGTAGAGGAGGTGTTCCACCCCCTTCTGCTCGGTGAGGCGGCCAACAAAAAGAAGGCGCTGACCATCGCGGGACGAGCCGGGCCCGAAGAGATCGGTAGCGACCGGCATCGGCGCCACTGTCGGCTGAACACCGGGAGCGAGTGCTTCCGTCTCCTCCTTGAGCCAATGCGAGACGGCTGTGACGGCGGCGGAATGCTTGAGAACATGCGCGAACAGCGGCTTGGCGATGCCAACCTTGCGAACGAGGCGGACGTCTGTTCCGTGAAGTGTCGTCACCAGTGGAATGCGTGCGAGACCACCCACCCACGTTCCAACGACTCCGTTGGGGAACCACCAATGCGCATGAACGAGCTCCGGCTCGAAGCTGCGTCTGGCGCGAACAGCGTGGACGAAATCGGAACCGAGGAATCCGACCAGCGCGAGTCTCGCGCTCCAGGACGAGGCAACGTCACCCGCCATGTTCCCGGTGTAGGCGAGCTTCTCATAGCGGCGAGGCGCGTATCTGAATCGCTCAACGCTGATGCCTTCGATCTCGGCGGACGCAGGGAGACCGGGTCCGGCCGGCGCTACGACGCGAACGTTCACGTTTTCCGCCCGCAGCGCGACGGCGAGGCGCAGTATGAACGAGCCGGCAGCATCTCCTTCCGATCTCGGGAACGAGTGCGTGAGGAACAGTACGTTCATTTGCTCAGAGATTCGGCGTCGTGTCGCGTTCCCGCGATTGATCTTCGATGCGCGCCCGAAGCTGTCTCAGCTCGGCGCGCTGCGCGGCGATCATCTCACCGAGGAGACCGGTGGCGAAGAACACGCTGCCAACGGTTACGCAGGTCTCGACGAGATTCACCAGTGGACGGAACCCTACTCCTCCAATCACGCGCCAGAGGATGGCCACGATTCCAACGACAACTCCGATGATGAACAGCGCCGCGCCCAGCAATCCAAACAGGAGCAGCGGTTTCCTGGCAAAGCGGAGCTCGAACCAAACGGCAAGCATGTCGAGCACGCCGACGGGAATGCGTCCGATTCCGAACTTGGATTGGCCTGCATTGCGTGGGTAAAGCGGCACCGGAACCTCCGACAAGGAGAAACCATCGGCAACGGCCATCACGACCATATAGCGATGCCAATCGGGGCGGTTCGGGAGATTGTCCATCACTTCCCGCCTGTATGCCTTGACCGAATTGAGATCGCGGACACCGACTTTGAAGAGCGAGCGGCTGAGCCTGTTGTAGATGCCGGACACAAACGCCTTCTCGTATTTTCCTTCCTTGTAGCCGGTGACGATATCCGAGCGGCCCTCGAGTATCGGCGCAACCAGGCGGGGGATGTCCTCCGGCTTGTATTGCAGATCGGCCGGATAAAACACGAGTACGCTGCCGCGTGAGTTCAGGTATCCCGTTCGAAGAGCGTCGGCGATTCCACGCCGAACGCCGTGCCTCACTGGCCGGAGAAAGGGATACTCGACGGCAAGTCTCTGGAGGACGTTCCATGAATCGTCCACCGACCCATCGTCGATGACGACAACCTCGTAGCGTCCAGGCGCGGACGCGAACGCGATGCGAGCCTGCTCCATGAAGAGTGGAAGATTCTCTGCCTCGTCCTTGGCGGGAACGAGGACACTCACATCGGGCCGACTCGCCACAGGCTGAAGCGCCGGGCCGCTCTTCATGCGCTGCGCCGCGTCAGCCTGTGGACTGGACGTCATACGCGCTTACGCATCCGGGCGGAGAGGACGCCGAGCTGATCGCGATACTTGGCGACTGTGCGGCGGGCGATCTGTACCCCGCTCTCGCGGAGGATGTTGACGATCGCTTGATCGGTCAGCGGGTGCTTCGGATCTTCTTCCTGTACGAGCTTTTGGAGTTGGGCCTTGATGCCGCGGGCGGAGACGTCCTCGCCGTCCGAAGTCGCGAGACCGGAGGAGAAGAAGAACTTAAGTGGGAGGACACCCCGCGGAGTCTGAACGAATTTCTCGTTCGTCACCCGGCTAACTGTCGACTCGTGCATGTTGATCACTTCAGCGACTTCGCGGAGCGTGAGCGGTTTGAGGTGCTGGATTCCCTTCTCGAAAAACTCCCGCTGCCTCTCCACGATGTAGTTCATCACCTTGAGCATCGTTTGCCGGCGCTGCTCGATCGCCTGAATCATCCAGTTCGCGGAATTGAGCTTGTTGGAGATGAACTCCTTGTTCTCGCCATCGAACTTCTTCTTGTCGCGGGCGATCTCCTGATAGGCGCGGCTCAGTTTGAGACGCGGAAGATTCGCGTCGTTCAAAAAGACGTGGTAGCGGTCGTCGATCTTCTCGACGATTAAATCCGGGATGATGTAGTTGTCGTCGCGGGAACCGTATTGCAGACCGGGCTTGGGGTCCAGCTTCGCGATCTCGTCAGCTGCTTTCTGGACGTCGGTGGCGCTGATCCCAAAGCGCTTCGAGATCTCGCTCCAGCGATGATTGATCAGCTCCTCGAAGCAATCTCTCACGAGGCGGTACGGGACCGATTGCTCCAGCCCCGATTCCCTGAGCTGCAACAACAGACATTCGCGAAGATTCTGGGCTCCAACTCCGGGAGGGTCGAGGGTCTGGATCGTAGCCAGCATCCTCACGCCTTCTTCCTCGGTATAGAGAGGAAGGTCGTCGGTACCGCGACCTGCATCCTCGGCGGCCTTGGTCACCACTTCGTTCAGCGCTCGCACGATATCATCAACCCCGCACGCGAGATAGCCGTCGTCGTTGACGTTGCCTATGAACTCGTCGGCGAGGAGACTCTGTCGCGGAGTAAGCTCCAGAAGACTGACCTGATCCCGGAGGTGATCGCTCAGATCGCGGGTGGCGACTGTGACCGGCTCGAAGTACTCGCGCTCCTCGTGCTCTTCGCGGCGACCGCCGGCGGTGTCGAAGCCATCGAGCAGGATCTCTTCCCAGTCTATCTCGCCGGAGCGCTCATCCTCGGTTTCCGCCTGCGCCGGCTCCGCGGCTTCGCCCTCCTGCTCTTCCTCTTCCTCCTCCTCAGCCTCGACGAGATCGAGGAATGGATTGTTGAGAAGTTCTTGCTTGAGGTGCTGCTGGAGGTCCAGGAGCGGCATGTAGAGCAGGTCCATCGCCTGATAGAGGCGTGGATTGATCTTGAGCTCCTGACGGAGCTGGGTCGATTGATTAAGACCAGGCTTCAAGAGGCGGCTACCTCGTCTCTATCGCGAGCGAATCTCTCGCGCAGCCGTGCGGTGAGCGTTGGACCAAGATAGATGTCAGCCACTGTGTCGTCGAAAACGAGATCCCGGACCGTTCCGGAGACCTTAACCTGTCCATCGAACATAATGTATGCACGGTCCACGATGTCGAGCGTTTGTTCCACGTTGTGATCGCTAATGAGCACGCCGATGCCACGGTGACGCAGTCCGGCAACGATTGTTTGAATGTCGTGCACCGCGATCGGATCGACCCCCGCGAACGGCTCGTCGAGCATCATGAACTTCGGAGACGTGACCAGCGCTCGCGTTATCTCGAGTCGCCGCCGCTCGCCGCCGGAGAGTGCGTACGCCTTGCTCTTGCGCAACCTCTTGATGCTCAGCTCATCGAGGAGCTTTTCGAGGCGCTCCGAGCGTTGTGCGGCAGAGAGTGGAAGCGTCTCCAAAATCGCCAGAATGTTGTCTTCGACCGACAGCTTCCGAAAGATCGAAGGCTCCTGCGAAAGATAACCAATGCCTCGCCGCGCCCGCTCGTACATCGGGAGCTTGGTGATGTCGACTCCATCCAGCAATATTCGGCCGGAGTCCGGCTGAATGAGGCCAACGATCATGTAGAACGTGGTTGTCTTCCCAGCCCCGTTCGGGCCAAGCAGTCCCACTATCTCACCCTGCTGCAGCCGGAGCGCGACGTCGTTCACGACCTTTCTGCCGCGGTAAGCCTTGGTCAATCCGTCCGCCTCCAGCACGCTCCCGCCGATAAGTATGGGGCGCGGGGGTGTCGAAAGCGCGAGCCGAGAGTGCTCGCCGGTTTCCCGCATCGCTTCGGCGAATTCGGCGCGACGCGGGGCGATGTC
>Ga0137418_10001371_pt1 | contig 22399 bp, 18 predicted proteins | sample CZODoug3_1_2_16f_FD_122242 | JGI IMG/M metagenome (GOLD analysis project Ga0137418, IMG submission 122242) | Vadose zone soil fungal communities from Angelo Coast Range Reserve, California, USA - CZODoug3_1_2_16fungal (Hybrid Assembly) | ecosystem: Environmental > Terrestrial > Soil > Vadose...
GGCGCCTGGCGCCTCCGGAGACGCTTTGAGCACAATGCAACAACCCGCGAGCAGTGCCGGCGCGATCTTATCCGCGATGGTGATGATGGGCGCATTCCACGGAATGATGGCGGCGACGACGCCTACGGGCTCGCGGGCCAGAAGTCCGACGGCTCCACCGCTCGCCGGTTTGTGCCTTTCCTCGAAATTGAAGGTGTCCGCAAGGCCAGCGTAGTACTCATAGACGTGGCCAATACCCCCGGCGATATCTCGCGCGATGGAGTGCAGCACGCCCATCTCGTTCGGCCAGACCTCGGCAACATCTTCGGCTCGCTCAGTCACCAGCTGCCCCATGGTTTTAAGAACACTCGCGCGCTCGCCATGGGTCATCCGGGGCCAAGGGCCTCGATCGAAAGCCTGTCGCGCCGCATGCACTGCCCTCTCGATGTCAGCCTCTCGCGCGGCAGCGACACTGACAAAAATCTGCTCCGTGGCCGGTGCAACTACATCGATCCGCGCGCTGGAGCTTGGCTCGACCCACTTGCCGTCGATGAACAGGCGATCTGCGTTTCCAAATGGTATATGGTCGGCTTTCGGCTTTACGTTCATCATAAACTAGGCCCTCGATTGGTAGATCGCCGTCAGAACTTAAAGGTCAGCTCCGCGCCATATTGGCGAGGTGCACCCGCTACCGCGGTATTGAATCCCACGTCGGGGCCGAGACCAAAACCACCGACGTAGTTCGTGCGGTTAGCGAGATTCTTGACATAGGCAGAGACGGTGAGTTTCGAACCCATGACATCGGTCCAATCCCCCCGCATGTTGATGAGCGCGTAGGCGGGAAGCAATGTACCTGGCGCGACGCTGTAGAGCAAACTCGTGAATGCTTGAGAGGTCTGATAGTAGGCGTCCGCGCGGATCGACATTCCACCCCATTCACTCGGCGTCGGCAGAGAGACTGTCGTGAAAGCGTCACCCGTCCAGCGCGGAGTGTCCTGGTAGTTGCTGAAATCGGTGGGCTGCCCCGCCACCACGACGTCGCCCTTTGGATATGTAGCGTGCGCAAAGGCGCCGGCGCCACCCAGCGTCAGCCAGTCAAGAGCACGAATCTGACCATCCACTTCGACTCCATTGACCCGGCCCTGCGGCACGTTCAAGGTTAGCGATGACGGAGCTCCGCCGATCGTGAAATAGACGTCGCGCTGTACCCCATCGACGACCTGATTGTAAATCGCAACGTTGATCTGCGCGGAACGATCGAAAATGCGGCCGGCATACTTCGCGCCCAATTCCACATCGTGCGTTCGCTCGGGACCGTACTGGTTAACGTTGCCCACGGGCGTCGTTGTCCCATTGAAGTTACCCGCGCGCCAACTCCCGCGCGTAACTACGTATGTGAGAAACTCCGGGGTAACTTGATACTGGAGGCCCACTTGCCAACTGGGATCCTTTTCACTCATTGATTGGGCCGGATATCCCGGGAATCTGGACAGCGGGCCTTCGATCAATTTGATTTCTTCCCACGTTTTGCGAGCGCCAAGGGTGAAGCTCAAACCGGACGTAATCGACGAGAGGTCATAAGTGCCCTGGGCGTATACCGCCTGCGTATGGTCACGATCGGTCCAGTTATGATGGAAGTACTGGAGCGGCTGCGGCAGGCTAATACCCACGACCGTCGGGATATCGGTAACGTCAATTTCCGCCGCGGCATATAAACCGACGATGTACTTCAGGTGCTCCTGCAGCGCATGCCCTTGAAGCTGTAACTCCTCTGACCATTGGTCGATGTCATACTGCACGCCAACGGTTGTCGGGTACGCCGCAAGGTCTAGCACCCCCAGCCTCGCCCCCGAGAGGGCGCCGTCCGAGCGTGTCCCGTGATGCTGCACCGAGGCGATATTCTTAATGGTTAGATCGGAATCGACGTCGAAGGTCGTCGTATTTTCCGCGTACGAGTCCTCGGAACGATGCAGCGGAGTATAGGGCAGACTCGTTTTATAAGGCCCCTCTGCTTGCTGCTGCGCCAACTCCTGGGCTATACCTCCGGGCACCAGCGCAGCCAACGCGGGACTCCAAAATGGACCGCCCGGCGTGTAAAGGAGGGCAGCGGTGTCGGCAAGGACATGTCCATTATTGGTCGAGCCGACTGGGTAATAAGAGTACAGACCGCCAGTCAGTTCCGTACCCCCGTACCACCCGTATTGGATCACTGTCGTTGTCGTCAGTTTGTCCGTCAGTGTAATTTTAAGCGTGGCGCGGCCGGATTTCGCCGCGGTATCCCCCAAGGTTGAGCCGTTGGTAAGGTTAGTGACATAGCCCGTTTCGTTAGTGAAGTCCGCTGCGAGTCGCAGATCCACCTTGCCAGGCACGATAGGGAGATTTACCGCACCTTGATACTCGCGAAGATTGTAATTGCCATTCTTGATCGTAAAATACCCGCCGAACGTATCGCTCGCTTCCGCGCTCGTGTAAAGGACTGCGCCGCCCGTCGCGTTTCGGCCGAACAAGGTACCCTGAGGCCCCTTAAGGACTTGGACGGAGGCCAGGTCATAAAAAGCAGTTGCCGTTTGTGATGAGACGACGACGTCGTTGAAATACGGCAACACCCCAGGGCTGGAGCCCGAAAACGCATCGAGTGTCTGCCCGCGAATGGTGTAGTTGATTTGATTCTGTGATGCCGTGGTCTTGACGGTTAAGCCTGGCACCGACTGCTGCAAATCCGTCTCCGTGGTTATGCCACGCGCTGCAAGGGATTCCGAATCGAAGGCTGTCACCGCAACCGGCACTTTGGACTGGGATTCGGCGCGACGCGTCGCAGTCACCGTGATCTCCTCCAGATCACCGCTGCTGGGGCGCCCCGCTATTGACGGGGCAACCGCTGTATCCGACGCATCCGCTAGCGCAAACTGCGACCCGAACAGCGAGACGATCAGGGCGATTCCAGCCCCCGCGCCCGCAGCCCGGAACGCATGGTCCGTCTTTCTCGGCCGTTTGTAGTTTTGTGACTTGGTCGCCATTTCGTCCCCCATTTACCTTGTAACCGTACGTCGTCTCAGCCACGACGAATCACCCGTTATCCACAGCTCCGTTGACAGACGATATGTGATTTATCCGCAGTATGTGCCCTCTTTTTTTACTCGTCAACACTCGTGTTGCAAACCAGACGGGCAACGAGGATGATTTGTGGGTGCCCATTTGAAATCGTCTTTCGCTACCAATTACAGTACGGACAGGGCTTCCCTTAAACGCTCGGCAGGACCATCAATGAATCCAAGGCGACTGGACGGAAAGGTGGCCATCGTCACCGGTGCAGGACGCGGCATCGGCCGAATGGAGGCGCACTGTTTGGCACGTGCCGGCGCCAAACTTGTGATAAGCGACTTCGGCGTCGATGCCGGCGGTACGCCTACTGCAGAAATCGTCGCGCAGGAAATTCGCGCTTTCGGGGACGAAGCAGTGAGCAGCACCGAGGATTTAATGCGGCAACGCGGTCCGACGCAGGTTGTTGCCACGGCTCTCAGATGCTTCGGCGGCCTCGACATCCTTGTAAACAACGCGGGGTTACGCGGCGGAAATCCCATCCATAAAATGACAGAAGAGCAATGGGATACCGTGCTCGACAGTCATTTGAAAGCCTCATTCCTCATGATTCGCGAAGCCGCGCCGCATATGAGAACGCGCGGCGGGGGCGTGATTATCAATACGGGCTCGGAGGCCGGCCTTGGCATGCCGTTCAATTCGGCGTATGCGGCCGCCAAGGAGGGACTCGCAGGCCTTTCGCGCAGCGTCGCTCGCGAACTGGGCCGATTCAACATCCGTTGCAATCTCGTCCGTCCAAGAGCTACCGCCGGACAAACCGGTGGCGGCGACTGGTTTCAGCAAAAGCTTCAGGGAGAATGGCAGCCGCTGCTCAAATCCCTCGGACCGCATTGGATTGGCTCTCGAGGGAACGCCGGCTGGGACAGGCCCGCCCCCCCAGATTCCATCGCGGCATTCGTTACCTGGCTGTGCACATCAGCGGCGGGCAATGTCAACGGACACGATTTTTTTGTCGGAGGCGACGAGGTTGCGATTCTGTCGCCGCCCGAATTCACGTCGAGCATTTTTCGCGAAGGCGGCTGGAACCTGGATGCGCTCGACCAATTTGGCGCTACACTCACCAAGGATCTACCGGATCCGTTCCGTGTCGAAAACCCCTTTACCAACGATGATTAACGAGCGGCGCAACACATGAAGGATTATCCGAGTTACGAAGGCCTCAAACTCGACCGACCCGATACAGGAGTGTTGCGAATTACGCTGTCGCGCGGCAAGGCCAACGCCATGGACTATCAGATGCACCACGATCTGACCTCTATCTGGCCCCTGATCGATCAAGACCCGCAAACCAGCGCCGTCATCTTGACCGGTGCCGGCAAGCTTTTCTCAGCGGGCGGCGACTTCGAGACCGAGCAGAAAATGATCGATGATTGGCGCTACCGCACGACTATGTGGAAGGACGCGCGCGACTTGGTGCAGAACTTGTTGAATTTCTCGAAGCCAATGATTTCTGCCATCAACGGCTCGGCGTCGGGTGCGGGGCTCGCGGCGGCGTTGCTGGCCGATGTCGCCATCATGGGGCGCTCGGCGAAGCTCGTCGATGGCCACACCCGGTTGGGCGTGGCGGCCGGCGATCACGGTGCATGGCTCTGGCCACTGCTGTGCGGACTTGCCAAGGCCAATTATTACTTGCTCACCTGCGATCCGGTGCCGGCGGTCGAAGCGGAGCGTATCGGGCTTGTGGCGCTATGCGTGGATGATGACCAACTGCAGGCAAAATCGCTCGAGATTGCCGCGCGACTGGCGCGCGGCGCGCCCACGGCGCTGCGCTTCACGAAACACGCGCTGCGCGGCTGGCTGCGCATGGCCTGGCCGATTTTTGAGGCGAGCCTTGCCCTAGAAATGTTGGGTTTTCACGGCGATGAGCCGCGCGAGGGACTCGCATCGCTCGTGGAAAAGCGTCCGCCCAACTTCGACCAAAATAGTCCGATCTGACCATGCTCGAGTGGCGCGAGGTCACCCGTGGTCTGGCATTTCCGGAAGGTCCGGTCGCGCTACCCGATGGTTCGATACTCCTCGTCGAAATGCGGCGGCAGACGCTGACCTGCGTGGCGCCCGATGGAACTCAGCGTATTGTAGCGAAATTAGGAGGGGGACCGAATGGCGCCGCTATCGGTCCCGACGGCCGTTGCTATGTGTGCAATAACGGTGGCCTGCTCTTTCATAACACCGCCGAAGGCTTGACGATTCCCGGCCTGGTTCCCGCAGATTACGCCGGCGGCTGGATCGAGGCCGTAGATCTCGCCACGGGGCGCAGCGAAGTCTTGTACCGAGAATGTAAAGGCGTGCCGCTGTACGGACCCAATGATCTCGTCTTCGACGCCCTCGGCGGCTTTTACTTCACCGACAGCGGAAAGGTTCGTGAGCGCGATCGAGATCGCGGCGCAGTGTTTTATGCACGCACCGATGGCAGCTTTATCAGGCGCATCGCCTTTCCAGTCGAAGGCGCCAACGGCATCGGATTGTCGCCCGACGATACGACGCTGTATGTGGCCGAATCAACCACCGGCCGCCTGTGGGCCTACGACCTCACCGGACCGGGCGAAATCAAGCGAGTCGCCGGCGAGGTGCCGTGGCTGCGCGGCCGAATGCTATTTGCAACACCGCATTTCTCAGTGCTCGATTCGCTTGCGATAGACTGCGCCGGCAACATCTGTGTAGCCGACATTCCCAGCGGAGGCATCACCGTCGTGTCGCCGTTGGGCACGATGATCGAACAACATGCGACTCCCGACGCGTTCACCACCAATATTTGTTTCGGTGGCGCGAACCTGAGTCAAGCATTCGTCACGCTCTCATCGACCGGGAGGCTGGTCGCCACGAAATGGCCGCGTGCAGGCTTGGCGCTACATTGGCTCAATCGACGTCGATCCCCTTCGGCGTAATGCTTAAAGTGTCGCGCTCAGACGCTCGACCGCTTCCAGATAATCGCGCATAAACTCTTCGACCACGCTGCGGGTACTTTGACTGGTCTTCATCAGGCCGACTCCTTGTCCGACGAAGTAGCTCGCAAGCTGGGTAGCGCCCTTGTGGCCGCCATTCGCGAGTTTGAGCACTTTTTTCATGCACGTGTCGGAGACCATAGACTGTAACGGCATGGGCAATGGGACAGGCGCGCCTTCTGCTTCCCACGCATCCGTCCAGTCAGAACGCAGTTGCCGACAATATTTTCCGGTTCGAGATTTCGAGCGGATAGTGCCGCGCGAACCTGCCGCTAGCATTTTCTCCTTGACCACGGGCGAAGTTTCCGCCTCGGGGGTGGTGAGCCACACCGAACCTGTCCAAGCACCCGCGGCGCCCATGGCCATACAGGCGGCCATCTGCCGTCCGGTCACGATGCCGCCCGCCGCAAGCACCGGGGTCTTCGAGTTGATTCCGCGCAGGGCATCCAGGACTTCTGGCACGAGCACCATCGTACCGATCTCGCCACAGTGGCCGCCCGATTCGGTGCCCGCTGCGATGATGACATCGACGCCAACCTCGACCTGCCTGATGGCATGCTCGGGAGCCCCCACAAGCGCTGCGACCGGCACACCGGCCCGTCGACTGCGCTCGAGCATGTACTGCGGCGGAGGCCCTAACGCGTTAGCGATGAGTTTAATCGGATGCGAGAAGGCTACTTCAAGCATGTCTTGCGCGGCGGAATCGCGAATGTTACGACCGATTTTCGAGCCTCGCTCGAAACGCTCGTCCGTGAGGTCGGAGGTGTCGATGTCATGGCGTTTCAGGATATCGCGTGCGAAATCCTTGTATTTAGCCGGTATGGAGGCCGCTGCGCTCGCTGTGGAGACTTGTGCGGATTTGCCCTCGAATTTCGATGGCACAATGAAATCGACCCCGTATGGCTTGCCGCCGATATGCTGGTCGATCCACTTGAGCTCGAGTTCCAATTGCTCCGGCGAAGATATATCCACTGCGCCGAGTACGCCCATGCCACCCGCCTTCGATACCTCGACAACGACGTTTCGACAATGCGAAAACGCCAGCAGAGGAAACTCGATCCCAAACATGTCACAGATGGCCGAATTCATTGAAAATCTCCCCCACCCATAAGGTATGCTTCCAACCTTAACGCCGAACATAGTATAACGCAATCAACACTAATGTTGATTGCTTGCGCAAAACCTAGGGGCTGGCTCAAGGATTCAAGACGCCGCCCAGGGGGGAATGTGAATCTGCCGGCAGAGGCCGCTATGATCGGGGCCATGACTCGGATTGTAGGCGCTCAGAATGGAGTCGAAGAATGGTACGAGGATTGTCTAGTCGGCGTTCCAACGCGCGCAGCGCGGGCGGCGACGAATACGAGAGGAAGCGAAAAGCCATCGTGATGGCCGCAGCGGCCGTGTTCAGGGAAAAGGGCTTCGCGGCTGCGAACGGCGACGATATCGCGAAAAAAGCCAAGATGGACCGTGCATCGCTGTATTACTACTATGGCGGAAAGCAAGAAATCTTCCGCGACATGGTGGGCGAAGCGGTCACCGGCAACGTGTTGATGGCTGAACAGATCGCGGCCTCGGCGGATTCCGCGCCAAATAAACTGAGGCGCCTGATCGAGGGGCTGTTTTCTTCCTATGCCCATCATTATCCTTATTTATTCGTATTTGTGCAGGAGGAAATGACCCGGCTCACGAAAGACAAATCAACCTGGAGCATCACCATGAAGCGCTTGGACAGGCGTTTCGACGATGCCGTGATCAAAATCATTCAAAACGGTTTGGACGATGGTTCATTCAATCCAGGCGACGCGCGGTTGATGGCGGTGGCCATCATCGGGATGTGTAACTGGAGTCACCGCTGGTTCGACCCGAGTCGCGGCATCGAGGGCGCGAAAATCGCGACGGCCTTTTCTGATCTCGTGCTCAACGGCATGGTCGCGAAGCAGGCCTAAACCAATCCGACTTCGCGGGCCTTGATTTGCAAGGCCAGATATTTTGAGTACGGTCGACACTGCTGCAGACTACCGCCCATCAGCCAAAAGCCGGGCTGCCCGGTGCTGCGCCACATAGCCCGCACCTCCCCCTCAGCGTCCAGTCCCCAAATGGGCCCCACGCGATCGGCCACCGCGTCGCCCATGAGCGAGCGCACGGATTCTGACATGTTCGAGTACCCAGTCGCCACCACGAGAACATCCACATCCATCGAGGTGCCGTCAGTGAAGGACACGGTATTGCCCTCGAGCCTCGCAATTTCAACGCCCTGCTTAATCTTGATCTTGCCCTCGATGATCAATTCAGAGCAACCGACGTTGATATAATAGCCGCCGCCATAACGGTGGTATTTCATCAAAAAGCCGCTGTTGTCCTCGCCGAAATCCGTCGCGAAACCGGCATCACGCAGCCCTTGCAGAAGATCTCGATCCATCTCCGCGATGCGCTTGGTCATTTCCTTGTGCAGCTCGGCAACTACAGGGAACGGGAAGGAATTGCCTGCGAGATCCGCATCCCGAATGGGCATTCCATTGTCAGAATACAGCGCATACGCGCGGGCAGCGCCGGGCTCGACACTGACTACACAGGTCGATGATCGCTGCAGCATGGTTACCTGCGCCCCGCCCGTGCAGAGGTCCTGCGCAACATCATGTCCACTGCTCCCCGTGCCGACCACCAAAGCGCGAACGCCCGGTGACGTCAATCCGCCAGCGTAATCACCCGCGTAGATCAATTGGCCGGCAAATCTATCCACCCCCGCGATGGTCGGTCTGTTTTGCTTACCGAAGACACCGGTGGCTTGCACGATGTGATGAGGATGCAAGATCAGTAGGGAGCCGTCCGAATTTTTGATTTGCACGAGCCAACGGTGCCTGCATTCGTCGTATTCGGCGCCGATGAGGTTGGTCGACGTCTTCACGTTGAGTCCCATGGCAGACGCATAAATGCCAAGCCAATCCGCCATCTGTTCCTTGGATAAATAGTTTGGCCAAGTCGACGGGAACGGCAGAAACGGCAAATGATTCGCGGCAGTTTCGTTGTGCAGAATCAGCGACTGGTAGCGGTTGCGCCAGTTGTCGCCGATCTGTTTCTCACGATCGATGACCAGGGTATCGATGTTGAGCGCGCTCAACCGGGCGGCAATGGTCAGCCCCGCATGCCCGGCACCGACGACCAGCACTTGAGGGTCGAGGGTGTTGGCCTGCCCGGCGTCCGACTTTTTGACGTATCCATGGTGATTGGTGAGGCGCGGTCGACGCATTCCCGCGCGCTCTTCGAAGCCCTTGATGTCTTCCATACTGGTGAAAAATGTCCACGCGCGCCAGTCGCCGCTGTCGTCGGATGCGCGGATGAGGCGTACATGTCCGCGGCAGGTTGCGACATCGGTCTCGAAGGTGAAAGACGATTCCGCGGTCATACCGCGTGTGCGGTGCTCGAATACTTTGCAAGCACCTTCCTCGGCACGTACCCCGCACAACGAATGACGGCCCGCGGCTGCCATCAGTCCCGCCGCGATCAACGCAGGGCTGCCAAAGGTGCGAAAGTCCCAAGTAAGAGCCAGATGATCGCGCCAGTAGCCGTCGGCCAGAAACAACCGACGTAGCGCCGCACTGTCCGCTTGTGCCAACGCGGATGCCAACCTCCCAAGCCAGTCCTGCACTGGAGAGTTCTCCGCGAGCATTGCTGCGGGAGCGCTGGGCCGTTCGTTCGCGGGAAACTCAATCACGTCAGTTAAATCCGAGGGTGACATTCCTATGATAGGGAAGATGCCGGACAATGTGGATGCGTGTCAACACATTTGTTGATATAATGCGAGACGCTGATTCGCGTTGTCGGCGCGGAACCACGGGAACTCCGCCAATAGAAGACCTTCGAAAAGGGAAACGACTATGTCCGATATATTTGATTATGTCATCGTGGGGGCAGGCGCGGCCGGCTGCGTGCTCGCCAATAAACTCACCGCGAACCTCGCGACCAGTGTGCTGGTGATCGAAGCGGGCCCCACCGATTCAAATCCGTTGATTCATATGCCGCGCGGACTCGGCAAGCTCTACACGAATACCGAAACTACGTACTTCTACGACGTGCAACGCACTGCCGGCAAGCCCGAGACAGAAGCTTGGTTGCGTGGCCGGATGCTCGGCGGCTCGACCTCGCTCAACGGCCTGATGTATCAACGCGGACATCAAGAAGATTACGATCACTGGGAAAGAGATCTCGGTCTCGCGGGTTGGGGTTGGGCCTCCTTCGGCCGGATCTTCAAGGCTATGGAAGACCACGAGTTGGGTGCCAATGCACATCGTGGCGCAGGCGGACCCGTGACGGTTTCGGTTACCAAGAACCACACGCTGCTGATGGACAAGCTGATCGAAGCCGGCGGCAAACTGGGGCTGCCGCAATTCCAAGACGCCAATTTGCCCGAGCAGGAAGGCATCGGTTACATCAACAGCACCATCCGTCAGGGTCGGCGCTGGAGCGCCAACAAGGCGTTCCTGGAATCGGTCCGCTCCCGCAAGAACCTCACCGTGGTGATCAACACCGAAGTCACGAAGATTCTCGTCGACGGCCGCAGGGCGGTCGCGGTCGAGTGCAAACAGGGAGATAAGCGCATCACCTACCGCGCAGGCCGCGAAATCATTTTGGCAGCAGGTACGATGCATTCCCCGAAAATCTTGCAGTTGTCCGGCATCGGGCCGGGCGTACACCTTCAGTCGCTCGGTATTCCTGTAATTCACGATAGTCCAGGAGTAGGGGCAAACCTGCGCGAGCACTTGGTATTCCGAGTTCAGTATCGATTAAGCGGCGACTACAGCCAGAACAAGCAACACAGCGGGTGGCGCGTCATGTGGCACGGGTTTCGCTACATGCTGACTCATGGCGGCCTGATGTCGGATCCGCCCTACGATGTAACCGCGTTCGTTCGCACCCGAAAGAATCTCACGCGCCCCGATGCGCAAATCGTCATCGGCAATATGTCCATGTCCATCGCAGAAGAAGGCTTTACCGTGGATGTGAAACTGGAAGACGAACCGGGTGCTTCCATCATCGGCTACAACATGCTTCCGGAGAGCCGCGGCAGCGTCATGATCAAGTCCGCCGATCCAGATGCAAAACTTCAGGTGATTGCCAACTACCTGAGCGACCCGCGCGACCAAGCCACCGCCATTGGCATCGTCCGCTTCATGCGCGCCCTGTTCGAGCATCCAGTGGTCAAGCCGTACGTCAAAGCCGAACTGCTTCCGGGCCCCTCGGTGGAGACCGATGATCAGATCCTCGCGGCCTACGACAAAGTCAGCGGCCCAGGCTATCACGCCGTCGGCACCTGCCGCATGGGCATTGATGCCGCCAGCGTGGTCGATGAGAAGCTACGGGTACGCGGCGTGACAAACCTGAGGGTAGCGGACATCTCCATATTCCCGACGCTGGTATCGGGTAATACCCAAGCGCCGGCTATGGCCGCAGCATGGCGGGCCGCGGAGATCATCGAGGGCGGCTAAAAGAACGCTTGTAGCTGCGTCTGTGCTCGTCCGAGAATGAGCGCGTGCACGTCGTGCGTCCCCTCGTAGGTGTTTACGGTCTCGAGATTCTGCGAGTGACGCATCACGTGGTAGCCGGACTGGATGCCATTGCCGCCGTGCATGTCGCGTGCGACGCGGGCAATGTCGAGCGCTTTACCACAGTTGTTGCGCTTCACGATGGAAATCATTTCTGCTGCCAGTTTGCCGGCATCCATCAGTTGTCCCACGCGCAACGTAGCCTGCAGCCCCAGTGCAATTTCAGTTTGCATATCGGCGAGTTTCTTTTGATAGAGTTGCGTTGCAGCAAGCGGCCGACCAAACTGGTGTCGGTCCAGGCCATACTGCCGCGCACGGAACCAACAGTCCTCGGCCGCACCCATCGCGCCCCAGGAGATGCCGTACCGCGCCCGATTAAGACATCCAAAGGGACCCGACAGCCCCGACGCATTTGGCAAGAGCGCCTCCTCCGTCACATCCACATCCTCCATCACGATTTCGCCCGTGACGGAAGCTCGTAGACTGAGCTTGCCTTCGATCTTCGGCGCCGACAGGCCCTTCAGGCCCTTCTCGAGTATGAAGCCGCGAATATGTCCGTTATGCGCCGCCGATTTCGCCCACACCACGAAGACATCGGCAATCGGTGCATTCGAGATCCACGTCTTGGCACCGTTCAGGCGATAACCGTAATCGGTCTTCTCGGCCTTGGTCTTCATCCCGCCAGGGTCGGATCCTGCATTCGGTTCCGTGAGCCCGAAACAGCCGATGGATTCTCCGCTCACGAGTAGCGGCAAATACTTGTCCTTCTGCGCGTCGGACCCATAAGTCAGAATGGGATAGATGACCAACGACGACTGTACACTCATCATCGAGCGGTAACCGGAGTCGATGCGCTCTATTTCGCGCGCCGTCAGGCCATAGGCGACATAAGATGCACCCGACCCACCGTAACGCTCGGGCACCGTTACGCCGAGCAGTCCGGCCTTTCCCATCAAAGGAAACAGCCCCGGTTCGACCTTCTCGGTCAGATACGCCTCTTCGACACGCGGCAACAATTCACGCGCCGCAAATGCCTGCGCCGAGTCGCGGATCATGCGCTCATCGTCACTCAACTGATCGTCTAACAAGAAGGGATCGTTCCAGACGAAGTCGTTCAATTTAGACACGGTGATTCCAGTCTCAGTTCTCGAGGGTAGGCCGAATTCATTGCCCGGTGAAATTTGCGGTGCGTTTCTCGATGAAGGCACGCGAGCCTTCCTTTGCATCGGCCGAGCGCAGCACGACTTTGATGCAGGCATCTTCAACGCCGAAGGCCTCCTCGATGATGCGTCCGGACGACGCGAGCATAGCCTCTTTGCATTTGCGCATTGCCAGTGGCGAATTCTTCGACATGCGCTTGGCCATTCTCTCCGCAGTCGGGAGGACTTCGCTTGAGGGCACCACTCTATTGACAAGCCCGATGCGCAGCGCCTCGGACGCCGAAATACGATCGCCAATGAGCAACAACTCGGCAGCCGCCGCGAACGCGACTTGTCGGGACAAGCGCGCGATCCCGCCGCCCGCTGGAATCAAGCCACGCGTCACCTCGATCAGTCCCAGCTGACTATCCTCGGCCACAATGCGCAGATCGCAAGCCAATGCCAATTCCATGCCGCCGGCCACGATGTTGCCACGCATGGCGGCGATCACCGGAGTGCTGAAATCCAAATGCCGCAGCAGCGCGCGATTGAGCAACTTCGGTTCCCGAAGCAACGCCTCGTCCCATTCGTCCTCAGCAGACCGCGCGCGCGTAAGCAGCGGCGTCAGGCGGCCCAGGTCGGCGCCCGCGCAGAAGGTGCGTTCACCGGTGCCGGTCAAAATCACGACGCGCACGCTCGGATCCGCGCCGATCGCATCCCAGCAGCGAGCAAGCCGCACGATCATTTCCGGGTTGAGCGCGTTCATTTTTTCGGGTCGGTTCAACGTAACCCGGGCGATGCCGTTCTCGACTGCAAACTGGATGACATCCGTACTCATGGACTGCTCCCCTCGACAAGTTGCGCCCAGAAGAACGCGAAATCCTCGCTTTTATTTTCTGTAACGATGCGCAAACGCTGCCCGATCACGACAGTATCGGGTTTGAATCCATCGGCGGCCGCCACGATGCGCGGTCCCTCGGTCAGTTCCGCAACGACAGTGATATAGGGGACAAGATCTTTCCACGCTGACTCCGCGGTAGCGTGGCTCACCGTGTAGGAGTATACCCGGGCATCGCCGCTCACCCGATCAAAGGAGAACTCGCCCGACGAACAGTGGGGGCAATAATATCGCGCGGGATGTGTCCAAGTCCCGCAGCGTTTGCAATGCTGCATACACAGCGCACCGGCAGCCACAGTCGCCCGATAGAACTCACGATCCAATTCTTCGGGCTGCGGCACCACGGCTCTCTCCGGCATCCTCATCGAACTCCCCTCCCCAGTATGGCGATGCTGCCATCGCCCAGATCCCCGTAGCCGGTGACCAACCCTAACTCGCAATTCCTTACTTGCGCCGCGCCGGCCTCGTGACGCAGTTGCCGCGCCGCTTCGACGATGTGATTCATGCCCCAGCAATGACCTTGCGACATCAGTCCGCCGTGGGTATTCATTGGAAACTTACCGCCCAATTCGATGTTGCCGTTTTTGACGAACTCCGCCGCGCCGCCGCGCTCGGCGTAGCCAAGCGCTTCGATCTCGAGCAAAGCGACATACGTGAAGCAATCGTAGATCTGCAAGAAATCCATGTCGTCCTTTGTCACACCCGACATTGAGAATGCACGGGGCGCCGCGAGATCGAGGCCTAAGTCCAGCACATCCTTACGATTGATCAATTCGTCGGGGCGGTTCGGATGACCTTCTGCGCCGCCCAAAAAGGTCACCGGAATGTGCGGTAAGTCCTTCGCACGCTCGACCGAAGTCATCACGATCGCTGCCGCACAGTCGGTCTCGACGCAGCAATCGAGCTTCCTCAAGGGCTCCGTGATGTACGGCGAGGCCAAATATTCCTCCATGCTGAGCGAACGATCACGCATCAGCGCCTTCGGATTCAGTTGGGCGTGCTTTCTGCACGCCACCGCGATGGCGCCTGCCGCTTCGGGCGGCACGTTGTAGTACTTCGCATAGCGCTCCAAGTACAGCGAATACCACCATGGTGCGGAACGTAGCCCGTACGGCGCGTAGTAATTCTTCACCGTCTCAAAGAACGCAGCATTGAAGCGACGCTTGTTCGGTCTCGCGTCTGGACGCGGGCGAATCGCCGAGTAGCCGTTCCAGCCGACCGTCATTAACACAACGTCAGCGGCACCCGTCGCGATCGCCATCGATGCGGTCAGCAGCGACGCCGTGGCACTCGCACCGCCCATTTGCGGACACACGGTGTAGCGCACGTTTGGTACGCCGAGATGCGCCGCAATCTCGTCCCAGGCCACGAAACCCGGCGGCGGAAGAATCGCATCCACATCGCTGGGCTTCAAACCTGCATCGCGAATGGCACCCATGCTGGCCGATAGAATCATCTGCAGAATCGATTGCTCCGCACCGCGAAGATAATCGGTTTCCGCGATGCCAACGATGGCCGCCTTGCCGGACACATTAAAGGTACTCATCACAGCAACTGGAAGGAGAAATCGGTGATACGACCCTTCGGATCATCTACGAAGCGGGTCGTTACGCGGGGCAGTTTATTCAATTTCTGCGCGGCCGCATCGATGTCGCTTAAGTCCATCCCGTATACCAAATTAATCAGCGCCGTGTCTGCACCGTCCAGCGTCACGTAGGCCATGACGAGCGGAGGCTTGGGCAGACCCGGAAACTGCGTGGCCACGATGGTGAACGTTTCGAGCGTCCCCTCGGGACCCACGGCTTTCCAGTCAGTCGTGTACTCCATGCAGGCGTCGCAAAAGCCACGTGCCGGGACCAATACCCGTTCACAACTGGGACAGCGTGTTCCCATGATGCGCCGATTCACCTTCAATTCATTGAAGAAACGGCTGGCATTGGCACCGGCGAAGTAGTTGTAGTTGAAGGCCCACAACCCGGGAATTGAAACCAGTTCGACGTCGCTCAAAATTTTCTCCTAAGTGTTCGGCTTGTTGCCGACCACACAAACCGTTGAGAACTGCGTGGCGCCACCCTGCCCCGTGGCAACGGCCCGCTCAACGCCGTCCACCTGACGCGCCCCCGCCATCTGCCGCACCTGCAATGCAGCTTCCGCGATGCGCACCATGGCCGTGGCGCTGACCGGGTTTGCGCCCTGCGGACCGCCCGATGGATTGAACACCGGCAGAGACTTATCAGTCGCCTGCGCTTCAACGAAACGCGGCCCATCGGCGGATTCGCAAAACCCCAACGCCGGGTAAGCCATCGCTTCGGCGCTCGAGAATGCTGAGTACAGCTCCGCAACCCGAATTTCCTTCACCGGCTTCGTGACGCCGGCCTCTGCATAGGCTCGCTTCGCCGACATGCTCAGTGACAACAAATCCACCAGCGTCGCGCCCTTGCGACGGATGCGATCGCCCATGGCGTAACTGTCGGAGGTCGACGCAGCCCCCTGAATCCAAGCCGGCTTGCGGTTTCCGACCAAGCTCTTATCGACCAGCACCAGGGCGCACGCACCTTCGGACATCGGACAGGCCTCGTAGCGATGAATTGGCCATGCCAGCAACGGCGACTTCAATACATCCTCTGGCGTGATGTCGTTGTGCAAGTGCGCCAGCGGATTTTTGCGCGCGGCCTGGGCATTGCGAGCGGCAATTTCGGCCCAATGCCGCGGCGCATACCCATACAGGCGCATCAGCATGGAGGCACGCAGCGCCGCCATGGTGATGGTGGTCAATGGAAAGTCTTTCTCGTACACGGGATCGAAGATGGTATTGAACACCTGCTGCGAGGAGCTGGCCTGTCCCATGCGCTCCAGCGCGAACACCAGCACGGCCTTGGCTCGTCCGGCCTTGATGTACGAGGCGCCGGCGAACACGGCGGACGACCCCGTGACACCGCCTGTGTTGACGCGAATGAACGGTTTGCCGATGCCCATCATGCCGCTGCGCTCCACCGACACTTCGCCCGCCAGCGCGTCCGGCGCGACGCCCGCGATGATGACGTCGATGGCGTCTATACCCAGACCGGCATCGTTTAGTGCCTCTTTCGCGGCCCACCAGATGAGTTCGCGTGAACTCTTCTCGGGATGCGAACGCCGATACGGGGTCTGGCCGACGCCGACGATGGCAACTTGACTCATGTGGCCTCCAACACGATAGCGGTGTGCGTTTGCGCAGCCACCACACAGGAGCCTGTGGCCAACGCTCGCCGCGCTCGTGGCACCTGGATAGTCCCCGCTTGGCCCTGCAATTGCATCACGGCCTCCACGATGCGCGCCAGACCCATGGCCGGCGCGCAGTAGCCTGCTGCAGCGCCGCCGGAAGGGTTCGATCGCGGATCGGTAGCCATAGACCTCATGCCGCCGCCCCTCTGCGCAATCCCGACGGCCTCCATACCGATCGCCTCGTCGAATAAGGTCAGGCCATCGATCTCCACCACGTCGAGTTGCTCTGGACCGAATCCCGCTTCGCTCAGCGCACGTTGCGCGGCTTGCTCGAGACCGGCCAATCGACCGAGTTTGCGATCGCCGATCCAATACGGCTCAGAGGATTGGCCGATACCTGCCACTCGCACGGCAGAAGGCTCAGCCGAGATCGTAAGCGACACCGCAATATCCGCCCAGCGCGGCATGTCTGCTTCGTTTAAGGGATAGCTCGCGACCGGATGGCGTCCGCCCACCTTGAGCGCGCGCGGATTGGCGCGCGCAGCGGCGATACGGCGCTGACCCGCTTCGGCCCGTGCGGCAACATCGCCGCCCATACGCATCCACGCCTGCGCGCGCATCGCAGCCACTTGCAACTCGTCGATGCCAAAGGGTGAGGCAAAGAACGGATCGAAGGTGGCGCGGGCGACTGCCTCGACATCGTGCTCGCTGGCGCGCCCCCACGCGGCGACGATGGACCGCGTCGACTCTTTGGCCTCGATGCGGGTCACGGCCGCAGCAAACGCAGCCGCTCCATCGTCGCTGTAGCGCGTTTCGTCGCGCAAATAGGAGCCGGCCGCAGGGCCCGTGACCATGCTGGACAGAGACCGCCCGTCCACCATGTCGTGTGCTGCGAGCACGACCGAATCAATCGTATCCAAGGACTTCTTGCCTTCGTCGATGGCGCGACGAGTGGTCGAAAAGATCATTTCGGTCAGGCTGCGTGTGGCGTCCGCCCATCCAATGTCGACCGCGATCCCCTCAATATAAACAGCTGGTCGCTTGTCTGTCATGCATTCCTCATTCCGTTATTGAGCTGCCGCACACAGCGCGCGAATGGCCTTCAGATCCGGCTTGCCATTCGGTCCCCGGTCGATGGAGGCGACCGCGACGATACGGCGCGGCGCCTTGTAGCCGGCCAGATGCATCTTCACGAATCTGATGACTTCGTCGGTTTGAATTTGCGCGCCTTGCTTCGCCTCAACCGCAGCGGCGATGGACTGACCGAAGCGATCATCGGGGATACCCACCACCACCGCGTCGTAGATCGCCGCGTGAGTTTTCAGGATCGCTTCGACCTCTTCCGGAAATACCTTCTCGCCGCCGGTATTGATGCACTCTGAGCCGCGGCCCAACAACTTGACATTACCTGATGCGTCGATCGTCGCCCAATCGCCGGGCACCACGTAGCGTTTACCGTCGATGATCCGGAAAGTTGCGGCCGTCTTCGCCTCGTCCTTGTAATATCCCAGCGGTTGACGACCTCCGATCGCCAGCAGCCCTGCCTTGCCGGACCCGCGCTCAATGTCCTTACCGTCCTCGTCAAGCACTCGCGTATTTGACTTGGCCTCGAAGGAACCGGTATCTCGGGGCTTTTCGTTCGCCGTCGTCACAGAACGGCCCAATGACATGGTCTCTGAAGAACCGAACACATCGGCAATCGTGACACGCGGCATATGCTTCAAGAGCGCGGTCTTCACTTCCGTGCTGAAGATAACCCCGCTCGACATGATGGTACGCAGTGAAGTCAGATCCCAGCGACCCGGGTTGGCATCAAGGGCAGCCAATACCGGTCGCGCAAAGGCATCGCCCACCCACATGAGAGTGGCGATATGGTCCCTGGCCACGGTATCGAGCAGATCAACGGCATCGAAGGAATTCTTCTGTAATAGCGAAATTGCGCCGCCGCGCGACAGCACCAAGAAACACGTGAGCAATCCGGCACCGTGCATCAACGGGCCCGCCGGTAAGTGCGGGCGGCCGGTCATCGAGATTCGCTCGCGAACGAATTGCAGGTCCGGCAGATCCGGGTAAATGTCGCCGCGTTCAGTATTCAGGCGAATGAACAAATCGTCTTGGCGCCACATCACGCCCTTCGGCAAACCTGTGGTGCCGCCCGTGTAGAGCAAGACCAGGTCATCGCCGCTGCGTGCGTGCGGCTCTGCCGTCTCGGCGCGCAACTCTCCATTGGCGACCGCCTCGTAAGGCGTCGCCCAGTCAGGGCACGGTCCGCTGCCATCGTCGATCATGAGCCACAGCCGCACGCTCGGCACCTGCTCGCGCATGGAATCGATCGTATCCGCGTAGGAGCCGTGGAAAATCACCACGGCCGTATCTGCATTGTTCCAAAGGTACGTGAGCTCGCTCGGTCCATAGCGGTAGTTGGTGTTGAGCGGAACGAACGAACCTTTGAAGCACGCCACGATGGATTCGATGTACTCCGGGCCATTGCGCAGATATTGCGCGACCTTGGCTTGCCGGCCGATGCCGCGCCCCGTCAGAAATGCCGCCACGGCAGCCGCGCGCGAGTCGAGACTCGCGAAACTAACCACACGCGCTCCTTGGATGATTGCAGGAGCCTCGGGCGCTTCTCGAGCCACCACCTCGAGTATGTCCGCGAGATTCCAACCCGCCATTTAAGCACTTCCTACGGCGGCCGAGGGCTCTGCGAGCTTGGCGATAATGTCGAGCGTCGAACGGTCATCCAATGAAGACATATCGCCTGTCGGTAATCCACAATAGGCGCTGCGAATCGCGCGACGCATCACCTTCCCATTGCGGGTTTTCGGCAGTTGCCGTACTTCATGAATTCGTCCCGGTCGATACAGTTTACCGAGGCGAGTCTCCACATGCTCGCTGATCGTCTTTGCAAGCGCTTGTTCGTCGACATCGCCGGTCGTCACGATAAATACCACCAACATCTGACCCTTAACCGGGTCATCGACCCCGATGGCGGCCGCCTCGGTAATACCCGGGAGTTCCAGTAACACCTCTTCAATCTCGGCGGGACCGAGACGCTTGCCGGCCACTTTGATAGTGTCGTCGGAGCGGCCGCGCAGGAGAAACCCGCCCGTCTTGGTCTTGATTGCCAAGTCGCCATGAATCCATTTGCCCGGCCAGGTGCGCCAGTACGCCTCGAGGTAGCGTTCGTCGTCTTCCCAAAAAGATTGGGTCATCCCGACGAAGGGCTCAAGAATGGCCAATTCCCCAATTTCGCCCTGGACGGAGTTACCCGCCGCGTCGACAACGTCCACCGCCATCCCGGGCGATGCCGTATTGAACCCTGCAGGCGGAATCGGTTTGACTACGACACTCGAGACGATCGAACCGGATACCTCGCTGCCGCCTGAATAGTTGATGAGAGGCGCCGTGCCGTCGCCAAAATGCCGCCAATGCCAGACGAAATGCTCCGGATCAATGGGTTCGCCCCCGGTTATCAGCACCCGGATCGACGACGTGTCGCCTGCCAGTGCCGTCGCTTCGTTGGCTGCGAAGCCGCGAATCATCGTAGGACCGCACGCAAAATGCGTTACTCGATGTCGCTCGATAATCTTGGACATCCGTGACCAATCCGGAAAATCCGGCGCACCGTCGTAGCACACCATAGTCGCGCGATGAATTAAGGCAGATGCCACCACCAGCGCACCGGCAATCCATCCCATGTCCGCCGGCCAGAACAACACATCGCCCGCGCGCACATCGAAGTGCAGCAATGCATCGTGAGCGATCTTCATCGGAAACCCGCCATGCGTATGCACGGTGCCCTTGGGCAATCCGGTCGTTCCAGATGTATGAATCACCATGAAAGGATCGTCCGGCGAGGTCCGCGTCGCTGTGAGCCCTGGCGGAGCTTCAGTCGCAACAACTTGGGCCCAATCGATCGCGCCGTCCGCCAGCGGATCGCCCGAACGTCGCTTCATCACCAACACATCGAACGCGAGTCGCCTTCTCACTTCCAACGCAATATCAGTCGTATCCACACGCCTGCCGCGCCGCTTAAATCCGGTGGTCGCGATGAGCGCCCGGGCACCGACGGATGACAGGCGCGACAAGATGGGGTCTACGCCGAAACCGCTATAGAGCGGCACAAATATGGCGCCGATGTACACAATGGCGAGCAGTGTAACGGTGGCTTCGATGCCGGGTTCCATCAACATTCCGACCCGATCACCCTTGCCGATGTGCAGAGCAATCAATCCAGCCGCGAAACCGCGCACGCGCTCATGCAATTCGGCATACGACATGTTGGTGATCTCGCCGGCCTCGGTCTCCGCGATCACCGCGTTGCGTTTGGCGCACGTCGGATCGTCGGCGCGTGCAAACACCGTTTCCATCCAATTCAGCTCACCGCCCACAAACCACTTGGGAAACTCTTTGCCGCGCGACAAATCAACGAAATCCGAGAAGTCTTTCGACCACACCATCCCACAGAATCGACTGACCGCTCGCCAGTACTCACCAGGCTTTTCGACGGAGAGGCGGTACAGCGCGTCGTAATCGGGGAGTTCGAGTTCGCGCACCAGGCGCGCGACGTTCGAATGCGTGAGATCCTCGGGTCGCGGGTACCACGAATCGGCATCGGGTTGCCCCGAGATATTCTCCAGAGTGCCGGCTGCCATTTTGCCCACGCCTACTAGGTTTAGTTCCTCAATTGGGCGGACAAGGACGCCGCATGCATTCAGCGTAACGCTCTTTCCCCCGGCGACAAAATTCGCAGCTTTGCGATCCTTTGTCAACACTAGTGTTGAACACAACATACAGACAGTCTACAATCGGTCTTCGCTAGAACGCGCGCGGCATACTCATGGGCGACGGAAGTACGAACACTCATCGGAACGCTGTAGATTATGAGCAACGCGATCACGGTGCAGACGTCATGACGACTCCCGACGGGGTCGAAGTTGCCAGCGACGATGGGGTTCGCTATCCATTGACGAAGGAACCTGAAACCGGCGATGGTTCGGTCGTCGAAGTCGCGCCGGGCGTACTGTGGCTACGTATGCCGCTGGCCGGCCCGCTCCGATGGATCAATGTCTGGGCGCTGGTCGACCAAGAGGGGTGGACCATTGTTGATACCGGTGTGCACTCTGCGGGAACGATAGCGGGATGGCAACAAGCATTCCAAGGAGCGCTGCAGGACAAACCCGTAGTTCGCGTGATCGTGACCCACATGCATCCGGATCACTGCGGAATGGCCGGCAGGTCGGGGCTAACTCGCCAGACTGTACCAGACGCAACTTCTTGAGAAATTTTGTCTTACCGAAATGAACCGTTAGGTGCTCGGTAAGGACCCTGTAAGTAGTGGTGCCGCAAAGAGGATTACTCGGCGCTGCGCGCCTCGCCCCTGCGGGGGCGCGCCCCGCGGGCGCTCAACTTCGCCTGCGGCGAAGTTGTCGAACCGGCTTTTTGTCTGTCAGGGGTTCGAATAGGGCGCGTTACATCCTCGGCCCCGAGGATCGTCGCCATACTGGTTTTTGAAAATTGGTGCCGCAAAGAGGATTCGAACCCCTGACCCACGCATTACGAATGCGTTGCTCTACCAACTGAGCTATTGCGGCG
>Ga0137418_10001374_pt1 | contig 22387 bp, 21 predicted proteins | sample CZODoug3_1_2_16f_FD_122242 | JGI IMG/M metagenome (GOLD analysis project Ga0137418, IMG submission 122242) | Vadose zone soil fungal communities from Angelo Coast Range Reserve, California, USA - CZODoug3_1_2_16fungal (Hybrid Assembly) | ecosystem: Environmental > Terrestrial > Soil > Vadose...
GAAGGCGAACGGCTGCTCGGGTCGTTCAATGAGATCGTGGACAACTGGCTGGATTTCTTCACCTATACCCAGTTCATCGACCGCGACGGCAAGTTCCAGCTCAAGATGCTCTCGGTCTCGGCGTTCGACCCGCTGGCGCGCTCGATGGGCCCGATGCTCAAGGAAGAGTCCTTCCACTTGGGAACCGGGAACAACGGTCTGCTGCGCATCGTCAAGGCGGGCAAGATGCCGCCCGAGGTGATCCAGCGGTTCTTCTACAAGTGGATCCCCACGGCGTTCGATCTGTTCGGCACCGACAACTCGTCGTCGGCGCATTGGGCCTACGTCTGGGGGCTCAAGGGCCGCTACGACGAGCGGGAGAACACGCAGGAGCCCGACAAGGCGAAGCTCAACGAGTACGGGCGCGGCCTGTATCGCCAAGAGATCGTGAAGCTGGTCGAGCGGCTCAACATGTTCATCCCCGAGCGCGAGCGGCAGCTCAAAGTCCCCGACCTGAGATTCAACCGCCGCATCGGCCTCTACGCCCACCAGCATTTCAACGTGGACGGTGAGCCGCTCGATGCGGCGAAGTACCCCGCATACCTGACCTCGGTGCTGCCTCGGCCCGAGGACATCGCCGTCGTGCACAGCATCGAAAAAGAGCCGGACTGGATCGAGGCGAAGAAAGCGGACAGCCTCGAGCGGTGAAACCGATCCCGTCCCCGCTGGTCATCGCCCACCGCGGCGCGTCGAGTATCGAGCTCGAGAACTCGTTGGCGGCCTTCCGCGCGGCGGCGCCGCAGGGCGCGGACGGCGTGGAGCTCGACATCCATAGCACGGCGGACGGCGCGCTGATCGTCCATCACGATGAGACCATCGCCGGCACGCACATCGCCAAATCGACCGCACGAGCGATCACGGCGCTGCGGCTTAAGAACGGCGAGCCGGTTCCCACCCTCGCGCAGGCCCTGACCGCCGTCGGACCGCGACTTCAGGTGTTCATCGAGGTGAAGACACTCGACCCGCGCTGGGATGCTCATCTGTTTGAGATCATGGATCGTGGGCCGAACCCGTCGGGCTACGCCGTCCACGGCTTCGACCATCGCATCGTTCGGCGGCTCAGCGAAAAGCGCCCGGGCCTGCGGTGTGGCGTGCTGTCGAGCTCCTATCCCGTCCGGCCACTTGCGGCCCTGAAGGATGCCGGCGCGTCGATCCTGTGGCAGGAGCGCACGGTGGCGGACGACCTGTTGGTGCGCACACTGCACGATGCGGGGACGAGCCTGTTCGTGTGGACCGTGGACGACCCGGCCGATCTGGCCCGGTTCGTCGCGTTGGGCGTCGATGGGCTCTGCACCAACTTTCCCGCCCGCGCCCGCCAGGTGGTCGACTCCCCGCGCGCCGCATGACCCTGCCCCGGGTTGCGGTGGTGGGGGCCGGGACCATGGGTCACGGCATCGCCTACGTCGTCGCTCTCGCCGGGTGCGAAGTCGCACTCCACGACAGCCGTGCGGACGCCCTGCCGCAGGCGCGGGCCAAGATCGATGAGCTGCTCGCCGGGGCCGTCAAGCGAGGGAAGGTCACGGCGGAGGAAAGTGCCCGCGTCGCCGGACGGGTGCACGTCGAACGCCTGCTCGACGACGCGATCAAGGGCGCCGGCCTAGTCATCGAGGCGGTGGTGGAAGACCTCGCCGTGAAACAGCGTCTCCTGGCCGCAATCGAGCGGGCGGCGCCGAAAGACGCGCTGCTCGCGTCGAACACCTCATCGTTCTCGATTGGCCAGCTCGCGGCCGCGCTCGAGCAACCGGGCCGGCTCGTCGGGATGCACTTCTTCAACCCGGTGCACCTGATGAAGCTCGTGGAGATCGTCATGCACGACCGCGCAGCTCCGGGCATCACCGACCGCGCCGTGGCGTTTGCGCGTCAGCTCGGCAAGGAGCCGATCGTCGTCAAGGATTCGCCCGGCTTTGCATCGAGCCGTCTGGGCGTCGTGCTCGGGCTCGAGGCGATGCGCATGCTCGAACAGGGCGTAGCCTCGGCGGAAGACATCGACAAGGCAATGGAACTCGGGTACAACCATCCGATGGGGCCGCTCAAGCTCACGGATCTGGTGGGGCTCGACGTGCGGCTCGCCATCGCGCAGTACCTGCACGCCACCCTCCAGCTGCCCCACTACGAGCCGCCCACCATCCTGCGTGACAAGGTGAAGAAGGGTGAATTGGGGAAGAAGACGGGAAAGGGGTTTTACTCCTGGAGCGACTGACCCGCATCACCGACGTCCACATCCACATCCAGCCGTGGCGCGACCTGAAGCCTCGGGTCCAGGAGGCGATGCGCAAGGGCAAGGAAGCCCACTGGGACCTTCTTTTGTCGCTCATGGACGATCCCAAGGCCCTGCTCGAAGTGATGGACCGCTCCGGCGTGTGGCGAGTGGGACTCGTCAACTACCCGAGCCCCGATGTGATGGGTTTTGACGATTCGACCAATACGTTCGCCGCGCAGTATGCCCGGGCGAACCCCGAGCGGCTCATCGCCTACGGCGGCGTGCACGCGCGGTTTACCAACGACCCCGCGGGCGATGTGGACCGGTTGGTGGACCTCGGCATCCGGCTGCTCAAGATCCACCCGCCTCACCAGTGCTTCGCCGCGAACGCCTATACGGAGGGCCTGGCGGCGCTCGGGAAGATCTACCGCCGCTGCGAGGAGCGCGGTCTGCCGGTGATGGTCCACACCGGCACATCGATCTTTCCGGGGGCCCGCTCGAAGTACGGTAATCCGATGGAGCTCGACGATGTCGCCATCGATTTTCCCGACCTCCGCCTCGTGATGGCGCATGGCGGCCGGCCGTTGTACATGGAGGAAGCGTTTTTCATTCTGCGACGTCACGGAAACGTCAGGCTCGACGTGTCGGGCATTCCGCCCGCCAAGCTGCTGGAGTACTTTCCCCGCCTCGCCGAGATCTCGGACCGCGTGCTGTGGGGCACCGACTGGCCCAGCCCGGGTGTGAAGGATCTGCGGCAGAACATCGACCAGTTCCTGGCGCTCCCGCTCTCCGACGCGCAGCGGAAGGCGATCCTCGAGACTAATGCCCTGGCTCTGTTTCCTGCTCGTTAGTACGGCTGTCCAGACGCCGAAGCCGCTGCGATTCGACCTCGCCGCCCTGGTGGCGGCGCGGGACTCCTTCGCCTTCTACCTGAACGGCGAGGAGCGCGGTCAGGCGGTGTGGCAGTACGACATCCAGGGGGACCAGCTCGTCTTCACGGCGACCTCGGAGCTGCGCCCGGCCGATGCGGAAAGCCTGCGCGTGGTGATGGACCGGCGCAGCGGCGCTCCGATCTCGAGCTTCCATCGGATTTCCGTCTTCAACCCTCAGTCCGACACGGTCCTGATGGAGCACGATCTGGTCGTGCGCCAGGGGCGCGTCGAGGGGACCAGGCGAGTGGGTCTGCGCGACGGGCGGGTCACGACGCGCTCCGTCCGGACTTCCCTGCCCTCGGGCGCCGTGTGGTCGGACTACGGGCTCCTGGCGGCCGCCGTCGCCATCGCGGCGCCGGGCGACGTCCTGACCGGGCGCGCCTACAGCGAGTTCGGCGACTCTCTCACCACGCTGAGCCTCGTTGCCGAAGCGCCGGCGACCGTCACCGTCCCCGCCGGTACGTTCGAGACGGTGCCGATGCGCAGCGCGGTGGTGCGGGTGTATGTGACGCGGGCGGCGCCACGGCGTGTAGTGAAAGGCGAATCGCTCGATGGCATCTTCCGGTTCGAGCTGGTCCAGCCCTGACAACGGAGCCTCATGATCATGGGTAGTTCGCGCTTGCGTTCACTCCTCTTCCTGGCGGCCCTGCCCGCGGCGGCGGCCGCTCAACAAGGCCGCATAGCCTACGAGCAGTTCACGCTGCCCAATGGCCTCCACGTGATCTACTCGGAAGATCACTCGACTCCGATCACCTCGGTGGACATCTGGTACAACGTCGGGTCCCGCAATGAGCGGCCCGGACGCTCCGGATTCGCGCACCTGTTCGAGCATATGATGTTCCAGGGCTCGGCGCACGTGAAGAAGTCCGAGCACCTCCAGCAGATCGAGCGGATCGGCGGCTCCGCGAACGGGAGCACGCAGGAAGATCGCACGAACTACTTCGAGACCGTGCCGTCCAACCGGCTCAACTTCGCGCTATGGCTCGAGGCCGATCGCATGCGTTCGCTGGCGATCACGCAAGACAACTTCGAGAACCAGCGCCAGGCGGTGAAAGAAGAGCGACGTCTGCGGTTCGACAACCAGCCCTACCAGGCGGCGTTCGTCGACGGCATTACCTGGCCGTTCGACAGCACGGCATGCTTCCCGTATGCGCACTCCGTGATCGGCTCCATGGCGGACCTCGATGCCGCCCGGCTACCCGACGTACAAGCCTTCTTCGATACCTATTACGCGCCTAACAACGCCACGCTGGTCGTGGTCGGGGACTTCCGCCCCACCGAGCTGCGGCGGCTCGTCAACGCTTACTTCGCCGGCGTGCCGAGCCACCCGGCACCCGAGCCGGTGCGCTGCGACGCGCGGCTTGGAGGGGGCGGGGGGAGGCGCCCACAACGCCGGGAGGTGCGCGACGTGCACGCCAATCTCGACGCGGCGCTGCGGTTCTATCGGGTACCGGAGCATCGTCATGCCGACACGCCCGCGCTCGAGCTCCTGAACGTGATCCTCGGCGGGGGAGAAAGCTCGCGCCTCAACGTCGCCGTAGTACGGCGGGAGAAGGCCGCGGTCGCCACGGGTGTCGTGCTGAGTCCCACCGGGTCGCGGAACGGGCCCGGCGTGCTTGCCGCGTATGGGATCGTCAATCAGGGAATCGCGGTCGGCCGTGTGGACAGCCTCATCGGCGTGCAGCTCGACAGCATTCGAGCGAACGGCATCACGGCGGACGAGCTCGACAAAGCGAAGAACATCGTGCGGGCGGGCTTCATCGGGAATCGGGAGACGACCCTCGGCAAAGCCGAGGAGCTGCACCACTACCTGCTGTTTCACGGCGCGCTCGAGGAGATCAATACCGACCTGGGCCGCATCCTGGCCGTGACGGCCGAAGACGTGAAGCGCGTGGCGAATACCTACCTCGATCCGGCGAACCTCGTGCTGCTGATCGTGCGCGCGGGACCCACGGCTCCGGGAGGTGGACAATGAACCGGGGGAACGTTGGAACGATGGAATGTTGGACCGTGGTGACGATGGCTCTTTCCATCGTTCCAACTTTCCATCTTTCCGCTCAAGAGCCGTTCCCGACCCGTCCGCCGGCCCCGACGCCGCTGCGGCCCGCGCAGTTCCCGCCGTTCCAGGAAGCCGCGCTGCCGAACGGGATGACGCTGCTGTTGATCGAGAACCACGAGCAGCCGACCCTCTCCGTGACCCTGAGCTTCCGGGCGGGCACCGCCTACGACCCCGCCGGCAAGGAGGGACTGGCGGCGGTCGTCGCGGAACTCCTCACCAAGGGCACGCCGACCCGTACCGCCGACCAGATCGCGGCCACGATCGAGGGCGTGGGCGGGAGTCTCACCGCCGGCGCGGGCGAGGATTTCTTCACGGTCTCGACCGATGCGCTGAGCGACCATTCCGACCTGGCGTTCGAGCTGCTCGGCGATGTGACCCGTCGCCCCACCTTCCCCGCCGATGAGCTCGACCTGGCGCGCACCCGGGCCCTGTCATCGCTCGAGGTGGAGCTGTCGCAGCCCGAGAACGTGGCGACCCGCGTGTTCGCCAAGGAGATCTACGGACGCCATCCCTACGGGCGGAGCGCAACACCGGAGTCGTACAAGGCAATCACCCGCGATGACGTGGTAGAGTTCGCCGGCCGGCGGCTGCGCCCTGCGGGCGCCCTGCTGGTCGTCGCCGGCGACATGACGCTGGAGCGCGCGCGGGCGCTGGCGCTGCAGGCATTCGGGACCTGGCGCGGTGCACCCCCCGCGCCGCCGCCGCCTCCGGCGGTGCCCGTGAAGCGCGCCACGGACATCGTGCTGGTGCATCGGCCCGGATCGGTGCAATCGAACATCGTCCTTGGGAACACCACCTTCCTCCCGACCGACACCGGGTACTACGCCGCGCGCGTCACGACCCAGGTGCTCGGCGGCGGAGCCGACGCGCGCCTTTTCTTGATCTTGCGCGAGCAGAAGAGCTGGACCTATGGCGCCTACGCCAGCCTGAACCGCAACCGGGGCGTGGGCCACTGGGAGGCGACCTTCGAGGGCCGCACCGCGGTCACCGACAGCGCCCTGGCCGAGATACTTCATCAGGTGGACCGTATGCGGACGGAGCTGTTGCCCGACAGCGAGCTCGCGGCCGCCAAGGGGTTCCTGGTCGGGTCGTTCCCCTTGACCATTGAGACGCCCCGGCAAATCGCGCACTCCGTGACGACGGCGCGTTTGCTGGGCCTCGGGCCCGACTACCTGCCCCGGTACCGCGAGCGTCTGGCCCGCGTGAGCGCCGTACGCGCCCGCGCGGCGGCGCGCCGCATCTACCGACGCGACGCGCTCACGATCGTGGTCGTGGGCGACGCGAAGGAGCTGTACGACAAGCTCGCGGCGATCGCGCCGGTCCGCCTGCTGGATACCGACGGGCATCCGATGACCCTCAACGATCTGAATCCCGTTGGGGGTCCGGTCGCGTTCGACCGCAGCCAGATCGTGGCGCGGACCGACAGCTTTGAGGCGGTGCTGTCGGGGAAGCCGTTCGGGAGCCAGGTCGCGACCGTGCAACCTGCAGGTGACTCGGTCGTCTTCACCGAGTCGACCACGCTCGGACCGGCGTGGCAGCAGCGCACCACCGCCGTGCTGTCCGCCGCCGATCTGGCGATGCGCCGCACCGATCAGACGGGCACGGTGCAGAATCAGCAATCGGAGATTCACCTCGTCTACGCGGACGGCCGCGTCAAGGGCAGCGCGGTCGTGCCCCAGGCGACCGGCTCGCCGAAAACGGTCGCCGTCGACACGACGGTCGCGGCGGGTGCCGTGGACGACAACGTGTTGACCCTCATTGTCACCGCCCTGCCCCTCGCCGAGGGCAAGAGCTTCAGTTTGAACGTGTTTTCGTCGGGTGACGGCGTGACGAAGGTCGCCACCATCAAAGTGGCCGGCGTGGAGAACGTGACCGTCCCCGCCGGTACGTTCTCGGCATACCGCCTGGAGATCTCCGGGATGCAGCTCCCCGTCGTGATGCACGTGAGTACGGACTCGCCGCGGCGGCTGTTGCGCATCGCGCCGGTGGGGGCGCCGATCGTGTTCCAACTCGTGAAGTAGGAGGACGACGCATGCGACATCTGTCAGCGACTCTGTTGCTGGTTGGCCTAGCCGGCGGGTGCGCCTCCGCGGGAGCGCACCAGGCGGGTGCGGTCAAACCCGCACCCGCGCGGGCAGCGCCGGCGGCACGCGGCGCGTCGATCGCCGCGGGGGACTCGACGAGCGTCGATCGGGCGCAGTACCCGTCGACCTACCAGCGGCACGCCAATCCTCCTGTCGTGATCCGGAATGCCACGATCATGACGGCGGCGGGTCAGGAGATTCAGGGTGGATCGATCCTGCTCCGCGATGGGCGCATCGTGTCGGTGGGAACCACGGTTCAGGCCCCCGCCGACGCCGTTGTGGTCGACGGCACGGGCAAGTTCGTGACGCCGGGCATCATCGACGTGCACTCGCACCTCGGCGTGTACGCCGCTCCCGGCACGGACGCCGAGTCCGACGGCAACGAGGCGACGACTCCGGTCACCGCCGAGGTCTGGGCGGAGCACTCGTTCTGGCCCCAGGATCCGCAGATTCCGCTCGCCATCGCGGGCGGCGTGACGACGATCCAGGCGCTCCCCGGCTCGGCCAACTTGATCGGCGGGCGCTCGGCGGTGCTCAAGCTGGTGCCCTCGCGCACCGTGCAGGGGATGAAGTTTCCCAACGCACCCTACGGTCTGAAGATGGCGTGCGGCGAGAACCCCAAGCGCGTGTACGGGAGCCGCGGCGGCCCCTCCACCCGCATGGGGAACATGGCGGGCTATCGCGCCGCGTTCATCTCCGCCGAGGGCTACCGCCGCCACTGGGACAAATGGAACAGCGATCATCAGGGCGATCCCCCGAGCCGCGATCTGCGGCTCGAGACGTTGGCCGAGGTGCTGCGCGGCCATATCCTGGTGCAGAACCATTGCTATCGGGCCGACGAGATGGCCCAGATGATGGACCTGGCCCGGGAGTTCGGATTCCACATCCGCGCCTTCCACCACGCCGTGGAAGCGTACAAAGTCGGCGATCTGCTTGCGACGAACGGCGTGGCGGCAGCGATGTGGGCGGACTGGTGGGGGTTCAAGGAAGAAGCGATGGACGGCGTGCAGCAGAACCTGGCGCTGGTGCAGCAGGCGGGCGCCCGGGCGACGATTCACTCGGACGATCCCGGCGGCATCCAGCGGCTCAACCAGGAAGTGGCCAAGGCGATGTATGCGGGGATTCGCGCCGGCATCCCGATTACGCGGGACCAGGCGCTGCGGTGGATGACGGCCAATGCGGCATGGGTCCTGGGCCTCGACTCGATCACCGGTACGCTCGAGCCCGGCAAGATGGCGGATGTCGTGCTCTGGAGCGCCGATCCATTCTCCGTCTACGCCAAGGCGCTGCAGGTCTATAACGACGGCTGGCTGGTCTACGACCGCAACGATCCGGCGCACCAGCCGCGGTCCGACTTCGAGCTGGGGCAAGAGCCCGCCCCCGGGAGTGATCGATGATCGCGTTCCTGCTGGCCCAGACCATCGCGATCACGGGCGGCACGGTGTACCCCGTGTCGGGTCCGAAGATCGAGCACGCCACGGTCCTGATCCGTGACGGTCGCATTGTCGCGGTGGGCGCCAACGTCACCGTCCCTGCCGATGCCGCCAAGATTGACGCCACGGGCAAGTGGGTGACACCCGGACTGATCGACGGTGCCGGCCAAATGGGCCTCACCGAAATCGGGCTGGTGCCGGCGGGCAACGAGGGGGCCCTGCGCGGCAGCGACATCGCTGCGTCCTTCAACGTCGCCGAGGGGATCAACCCCGCCTCCAATCTGATTCCCGTGACGCGCGTGGAAGGCGTCACGACGACCCTCGCATCACCCGGCGGCGCGTGGATCGAGGGTCAGGCGGTGTTGATCGATCTCGACGGCGCCACGATCGAGCAGATGCTCATCAAGTCGCCCGTCGGGATCGTGGTGGACATGTCGGAGGGCAGCAAAGGCGCGGGCGGCACCTCGCGCGCGGGCGTGGCCGGGCGGCTGCGTCGCGTCTTCAACGACGCGCTCGAATACTCCCGGCGCAAGGCCGATTACTCGCGCGCGCAGATGCAGCAGCTCGCGGCTCCCGCCGCCGAGCTCGAGGCGCTGCTCCCGGTGCTGCGCGGCCAACTACCGCTCATCGTGTACGCCAACCGCGTCAGCGACATTCGCACGGCGCTGCGGATCGCACGGGAGTACAAGCTCAAGTTGATTCTCTCGGGCGCGGCTGAAGCCTGGGAGATCGCGGCGGACATCGCGGCGGCGGGCGTGCCGGTGCTGGTCGAGCCGATGGACAACCTCCCGTCGTACGATGCGCTCGGCATCCGGTACGAAAACGCCGCCGTGCTCGCCAAGGCGGGCGTGAGGGTCTCGCTCATGGAGACCGAGACACATTACTCGCGCCGCATCCGCCAGCAGGCGGGCAACGCGGTCTCGTTCGGCATGACGTGGGAGCAAGCTCTCCGGGCCGTGACGCTCACTCCCGCCGAGACGTTCGGCGTGGCCGGACAGTATGGATCGCTCGATGCCGGCAAAGTGGCGAACGTGGTGGTGTGGACCGGCGATCCGTTCGAGCTGTCGACGGGGGTCGAACACGTGCTCATTCGTGGCAAAGAAATTCCGCTGCGCAGTCGGCAGACGGAGTTGTTCGAGCGCTACAGGACCTTGCCGCCCAGGTACTAGACCTTCACTGCCACCGGATACACGCTGATCTGCTGCCGCTTTTTGTCCTTGTGCTCGAACTTCACGTGGCCGTCGACCACGGAGAAGAGACTGTCGTTCGACGCGCGGCGCACGTTCTTGCCCGGATGGAACTTCGTGCCGCGCTGGATGACGATGATGCTCCCCGCCGTGACGAACTCGCCTCCGTACCGCTTGACGCCAAGGTACTTGGGATTCGAATCGCGGCCGTTGCGCGAAGAGCCGACGCCTTTCTTGTGAGCCATGCGTTCCTCAGCCGACCTTCACGTCGGCAATCTTCACTTCGGTGAAATCCTGGCGATGCCCCGCCTTGCGGCGATACCCGGTGCGGCGGGCGAACCGAAAGATGCGGATCTTCTTCCCCTTGCCGTGCCGTACGACTTCGGCGGTGACCTTCGCGCCTTTGACGGTCGGCTTCCCGGTCTCGATGTTCTTGCCGTCCGAGGCGAGCAGGACGCGGTCGAAGGTCACCTTGCTCCCCGGCTCGGCGGCGAGCAGAGGCACCTTGATGGTGACCCCTTCTTCGGCGCGAAACTGCTGGCCGCCGGTCGTGAAAATGGCGTACGTCATAGGGCGCGGAACCTAAACAAGGGCAAGCGGTTAGTCAAGCGACGGCGTATTGCTCGGTGACGTCGCGGCCCGCCGGTTTTGCCATCATTCGGAACTCGTCCAGTCGCATCATCGGGTCGTCGCGCACCTCGAGCTCGAGCCCCGTCTGCTTCTCCAACTGTCGCAAGAAGTTAGGCTCCTGCTCCACGAGATACAGCGCGACCTCCGGATGCAGCCGCACCGCGAGCTGCCGCTCCTTGTGGTCGGCGCCCGCGCGCTTGAGCGAGCGCTCCATGCGCCGCACCACGACCTCGGGCCGGAACACCCGCCCCGTCCCGCTGCACGTCGGGCAGTCGGTCGTCATTGATTGCCACAAGGAGGGGCGGACGCGCTGCCGCGTCATTTCGATCAGCCCCAGCTCGGACACCGCGAAGGCTTTGGTGCGCGCGCGATCGCGGCCCAGATGGGCCCGCAGCTCCTGCAGCACCTTGTCCCGGTTGCCGCGGGTTTCCATGTCGATGAAGTCGACGACGATGATCCCGCCGATGTCGCGCAGCCGCAGCTGCCGCGCCACTTCGCGAGCGGCTTCGATGTTGGTCTTGAGGATCGTGCTCTCGGGGTCCTTCTTGCCGGTGTAGCGCCCCGTGTTGACGTCGATCGAGATCAACGCCTCTGTCGGCTGGATGATCAGGTACCCGCCGGTCGGGAGCTCGACCCGCTGCTTGAAGAGGTTGCGGATCTCCGCCTCGATGTCGTACTCGTCGAACAGCGGCGTCTCCGCCTGGTACAGCTTGACGCGCGCGAGCAGCTCGGGATCGATCTGCTTCAGGTATTGCTCGATCTCATTGTAGAGCTGCTTCGAGTCCACCAACAGCGAGTCGATCTTGTCGCTGAACAGGTCGCGCACGATGCCGCGCGTGAGGCTCGTCTCGCGCTGGATCAGCGCCGGGGCCCGCACCGACTGCGCCTTGCGCTTGATCTTCTTCCAGAGGCCGTAGAGGTGGTCGATCTCTCGCTTGCAGCTGGCTTCCGTGAGATCGTCGGCGACCGTCCGGATGATCCAACCACCCGCGTCCTTGGGCACCAGCTTCGAGACCATGTCCCGCAGCTTGGCGCGCACATCGCGGGCTTCGATCTTGCGGGAGACGCCGACCTTCGAGGCGAACGGCATGTAGACGAGGAAGCGACCGGCCAGCGACACCTGGGCGGTGACGCGTGGTCCCTTGGTGCCGATCGATTCCTTGATGACCTGGACGAGTTTGGTTTCGCCGCGCTTCAGCTCGTCGCCGATGTTGGGATCTTTGCGGCGGGAGGCTCGGCCGCCGTTCCCGTTGTCGTCGTCCTCTTTTTCTTCGGGCTCTTCGTCTTCTTCCGCCTCGATCAGGTCCGAGGCGTGAAGGAAGGCGCTCTTTTCGGCGCCGATGTCGACGAAGGCAGCTTGGATCCCCGGGAGGACGGCTTCGACCTTGCCGAGGTAAATGTCACCCACCGAGCGGCGGGTGTCGGGACGATCGACCAGGAGCTCAACAAGGCGGTCGTCCTCCAGGATTGCCACGCGGGTTTCCCGCGGGCTCCCGCTGATCAGAATCTCGCGCTTCAAAGCAGTTACCCTCGCGCCCGGACGGGAAACACCCGTTGGGGAGCCTATGGTTGTCCCAGCAATAGCTTGACTTGCCCGCAACTTCGGGCAGAGTGATGAACCGATTGGGCAGGCGGCTGAGAAGCGCCAAAGACCAATGCATGGAGGTAAATCTAAGTAGAGCGGGTAGTTACGTCAATCAATCAGAGTGCCCAATAACTGCCGGGCAATCACGATCCGCTGAATCTCGCTCGTGCCCTCGCCGATCTCGCAGATCTTGGCGTCCCGCATCATCCGCTCGACCGGATACTCGGTGGTGTAGCCGTAGCCGCCGTGTAGCTGAACGGCCTTGGTCGTGGCGCGCATGCACAGTTCGGAGGCGTAGAGCTTGGCCATCGCCGCCTCCCGCTTGAAGGGATGGCCCTGCTGCTTCAGCCACGCGGCGTGGTACACGAGCTGTTTGGCGGCCTCGATCTCCGTGGCCAAGTCGGCGAGAGCGAAGTGCACGCCCTGGAAGCTCGCGACCGGCTTGCCGAACTGCTTGCGGGTCGCCGTGTACGCGAGGCACTCGTCGAACGCCCCTTCGGCGATGCCGAGCGACAGCGCGGCGATCCCGATCCGGCCACCGTCGAGCGTATGGAGGAACTGGCGGAAGCCGTTGTTCACCGGCCCGAGCAAGTTCTCCTTGGGGACCACAGCGTCCTGAAAGATCAGCTCGCGCGTGTCCGAGGCTCTCCACCCCAGCTTGTCCTCTTTCTTGCCGGCGAGGACGCCGGCGCACTTGGGCAGCTCGGGCGCGTGGCCGACGCCGACTCGCTTCGCCTCCGCCAGATCGCAGGTGTCCTTCGTGACGATGAAGGCGCTGATCCCATGCGTTCGCTTGGCGGTGGGATCGGTGCGCGCGGTCACGGCGAAAACCTCGCCCACGCCGGCGTGCGTGATGAAGATCTTGGAGCCGTTCAGGACGTAGTGATCACCTTTGTCGACCGCGACCGTCTTCGTGCCGCCCGCGTCCGAGCCGGCCCCGGGCTCGGTCAGCCCGAATCCGCCGAGCACGTTGCCGGCGGCGAGGAGCGGGACGTATTTCTGCTTCTGCGCCTCGGTCCCGAAGTCCACGATCGGTGACGTGCCGAGCGTCGTGTGCGCACTCACCGTGATCGCGTGGCTCGCGTCGACTTTGGCCAGCTCGTGAATCACCGTGATGTACGACAGGTAATCCATCCCCGACCCGCCGAGCTCCTCCGGCCAGGGGATGCCGAACAGGCCGAGGTCGGCCATCTGCTTGACGTTGTCCCAGGGGAAGCGGCTTTCGAGGTCGTACTGGCGGGCGCTGGGCTTCACGACGTTCTGCGCGAAGTCCCGGACCATGTCGCGGACCTGCAGGTGGTGGTCGGAGAAGTAGAGGGCGTCGTGCATGCTCGAATATAACCGCAGATGTCGCAGCCTCCACAACGCTCCAGCCGTTCCCCGAAGTACTCGAGCAGCATCAGCCGGCGGCACCGGCGTCGCTCGACGTAGCGCTGCATCTCCGGTGTGATGTCCCCCCAAGCCAGGTCGCGCCGCCGCCACAGGATGCGGCACTCCGCCGCTGCCCCGTCCCGCCCCGCGCGGCCCGCCTCCTGGTAATAGGCCTCGAGCGTGCGCGGCGGTCCCCAGTGGATCACGCGCCGTACGTCGGGCTTGTCGATCCCCATGCCGAACGCCGACGTCGCCACGATCGTGCGCTCTCGGTCGCGCAGAAAGGCGCGCAGTACCCGGGCACGAATCTCCGTGCTCAGGCCCGCGTGATACGGCGCGGCCCGCACGCCGGCGCGCAGCAACGCCCGGGTCACGAGCTCGGTGAGGCGCCGCGTGGGCGTGTACACGATCGCCGCCCCGGAGACGTCACGAACCAGCTCTCGGAGGCGTCGAAATCGCTCGCGGTCGGTTCCCACGCGCTCCACGGCGAACGCCAGATTCGGTCGGTCGAACGACGTGACCACGACCTCGGCGCCGGGCAGGCGCAGCACGCGCAGGATATCGGCCCGCGCGGCGGGTGTGGCGCTCCCGGTGAGGGCGATCGTCGGCGGGTGGCCGAGCGCGGCCCGGAACGAGCCGAGGCGGCGATATACCGGGCGGAAATCGTTGCCCCACTCGACGATGCAGTGGGCCTCGTCCACGGCCAGCAGCGACACGCGTACGGACGCGTCTCCGAGCAACCGAACCAGCGATGCCAATCGCTCCGGCGCGCAGTAGAGCAACGCGACCTGTCCGGCTAGGAGAGCGTGCTCGACCGCGCGACGCTGCTCGGCGTCCAGCTGGCTGTTCAGATACGCGGCGGCAATCCGACGACGCCGCAGCGCACCCACCTGATCTTGCATCAAGGAGATCAGCGGCGAGACGACGAGCGTGAGGCCACCGGCGAGTAGAGCGGGGACCTGATAGCAGAGTGACTTCCCTGCCCCCGTCGGCAGGACGGCGAGCACGCTGCGACCCGCCAGCAATGGACCGAGCACCTGGAGTTGGTGCACTCGGAAACGCGGGTGACCGAAATGCTCGGCGAGCACGGCGCGCGCCGCGTCCAAACCTCCCCGGAACCCCGACACAGGACTACGCTAGCGTCGTCGCTGAGTCGCCCCCCTACCCCAAAACCGCGCGCATGGCCACGTTTACGCGCCATGACTCCCCTTCTCCTACCGACGCTCATGCTCTTACAGGCCATCTCGTATCCTCCCACGCGCAAGGCCGACGTGGTCGACGACTACCACGGCACCAAGGTGCCGGATCCCTACCGCTGGCTCGAGGATGTCGACGCGCCTGAGACGGCGGCCTGGGTCGCGGCGGAGAATAGGGTCACGCTGGGCTACCTGGCCCAGATTCCCGAGCGCGAGCGGATTCGCCACCGCCTCACCGCATTGTGGGACTATCCGAAATACGGGGCGCCGTTCAAGAAGGGCGGGCGCTACTTCTTCTTCAAGAACTCGGGACTCCAAAACCAGGCCGTCCTCTACACGCAAGCGACGCTGACCGCCGAGCCGCAGGAGCTGCTCGATCCCAATTCACTCTCGGCCGACGGCACCGTGGCGCTCTCAACGCTCGCCCTCTCCGAGGACGGTCGCCTGCTGTTGTACGGCACCTCCGGCAGCGGATCGGACTGGCAGGAATTCCGCGTGCGGGAGGTCGCGACGCGACGCGATCGTCCCGATCACCTCAAGTGGATCAAGTTCTCCGGTGCTGCGTGGACCCACGACGGCGCGGGATTCTTCTACAGCCGCTATCCGGAGCCGGCTCCGGGCGGCGATCCCCTGCTGGCGGTGAATCGCGACCAGAAGGTTTACTACCACCGGCTCGGCACCGACGAGGCGGCCGACCGGCTGATCTACGAGCGCCCCGACCAGTCCGACTGGGGCTTCGCCGCGGACGTGAGCGCCGACGGCCGCTACCTGGTCTTCGCGGTGTGGCTCGGCACCGACCGCCGCAATCGGATCTACTACCAGGACCTCGGCGATCCCAAACAGCCGCGGCTCGACGGGCCGGTCGTACGGCTGCTCGACGACTTCGACGCCGGCTACGAGTTCGTCGGGAACGACGGGCCGGTTTTCTATTTCGCCACCGACCTGGACGCGCCCAAGAAGCGCGTTATCGCGATCGACACGCGGCGACCGGAGCGGACCGCATGGCGCGAGATCATGCCCCAGGCAGAGGACGTGCTCGAAGGGGTACAGATCATCCACGACACGTTCGTGGCGCGCTACCTCCACGACGCACATTCCCGACTCCGGCTCGTGGCGCTTGATGGCCGACCTGTCGGGACCGGCGACCTCACGCTGCCGGGCCTTGGCTCGATCGTGCAGGTGAGCGGCGAGCGCCACGACAGCGAGATGTTCTACGCCTTCACCTCGTTCCTCTATCCGACCACGATCTTCCGCCACGACTTCACGACGGGGCAGACGAGCGTATTCAAGGCGCCGGGAATCGCGTTCGACCCGTCGGGCTACGAGACGGCCCAGGTGTTCTACCGCAGCAAGGACGGCACCCGCGTGCCGATGTTCCTCACCTACAAGAAGGGTTTGCGCCGGGACGGCGCCAACCCGACGTATCTCTACGGCTACGGTGGGTTCAACGTGAACATGACCCCGGCCTTCTCGATCGGGGTGCTGGTGTGGCTCGAGATGGGGGGGATCTACGCGCAGCCGGTGCTCCGAGGCGGCGCCGAGTACGGCGAGGAATGGCATCAGGCGGGGATGCTGGGCCGGAAGCAGAACGTGTTCGACGACTTCATCGCCGCGGCCGAGTACCTGATTGCCGAGGGCTATACGGCGCCGGCCAAGTTGGCCATCGGGGGCGGGTCGAACGGCGGATTGCTCGTCGGGGCGGCGATGACGCAGCGACCGGAGCTGTTCGGCGCGGCTCTCCCCGCGGTCGGCGTGATGGACATGCTGCGATTCCACAAGTTCACGATCGGATGGGCCTGGGTCACCGAGTACGGCTCGGCGGACAGCGTCGCCCAGTTCCCGTTCTTGTACGCCTATTCCCCGCTGCACCACCTCAAGGCGGGGATGCGCTATCCGGCGACCCTGGTGACGACCGCGGACCACGACGACCGTGTGGTGCCCGGGCATTCGTTCAAGTTCGCCGCCGCTCTTCAGGCCGCGCAGGGCGGCCCGGCGCCGGTCCTGATCCGCATCGAGACCAAGGCCGGCCACGGGGCCGGCAAACCCACGGCGAAGATCATCGACGAGCAAACCGACCGCTGGGCATTCCTGGTGCGCAGTCTCCAGATGGCCCTGCCCCCCCCCCCCCCCCCCCCCCCGCGCGCGCTGTGCATTCCGAGCTGGACTGCCCCCTTTTCGCTACGCCCGCGGATGGGCGGTCCCCGCGGCCCCCCCCCACACCCGCCAAACGCATCATCGACCTGATCAAGGCGGACCGTCCGGAGTGGGAGGGGAAGCGCGGCATTTGCCCGACGTGTCTGGAGCAGTATCGCGCCAAGAAGTTCGTCGGCTATCTCGAGGCCGAATACCGCAAGCTCTCAGAGATCGAGAACGCGGTGGTCTCGAAGATCACGCGGCGCGGCCGCGTGAGCGGCGTGGTGCACCAGGACTTCGATGCGACGATGACCGTCGGTCAGCGGGTGGCCGATCGGGTGGCGCGGTTCGGCGGCAGTTGGCCGTTCATCGGCTTGTTTGGGGGAATCCTGGTGGTGTGGATGGTGCTGAACGCCTGGGTACTGGCGCGACATCCCTTCGATCCGTACCCCTTCATTCTCTTGAACCTGGTCCTGTCCACGCTGGCCGCCTTACAGGCGCCGGTCATCATGATGAGCCAGAACCGCCAGTCCGAGAAGGACCGGATGCACGCCACGCAGGACTACGAGATCAACCTGATGGCGGAGATCGAGATCCGGGACCTGCATGACAAGATGGATTCGCTGCGGTTCAAGCAGTGGCACGAGCTGTGGCACATCCAGAAGCGGCAAATCGAGCTGCTCGAGCACCTGTGCGCCAGGGGAGAGAATCCGGAACTGAAGACGCCCCAGCCCGCGCCCTACGTGCCGCCGGAGCTCTAGCCGGCGTCCTTCCAGTCGATGGCGTAGGTCCGGCTGCACTCGGGGCACTTCGCGTCTTTCGCCCCCTCGGCGACGACGTAGCGCTGGTGACAGCCGGGGCACACGAGGTGGGGCTCCCGCACGACGCTCCAGGTTTTGGGCGCATCCTTGCGAACCTCGACATCGCCTCGCGCAATCCGCACCTCCACGTGGTGCACGTCCAGCACGACGTAGTCCTTCGTCTCGTCCTCCACGACGCGGTACCAGGCGCCGCGACGCAGCCCCTGTCGCTCCGCTCGGTTGCCGCGACTGCGGGCCCAGCCGATGTCAGCCATGCATGCTCCCTCCTCTCACGAGGACCAGAATCGCGGCCTGCGGCACGACGAGGTAGGTCTTGCCTTCGAACGTGATCTCGACGGCGGCCTTGCGGAAGAACAGCGCGTAATCGCCGACTTCCGCCTGCATGGGCAGATACTTCACGTCGGCGCCGTGAATCTTCCACGGCTCCTCGTCCATGCTGGTGGGTTCGGCCATCGGCGTTCCCGGGCCCGTCGCGACGATACGCCCGCCCTGCACTTGGCGGCCTTCGACGGCGGTCGGCGGGAGGTAGAGGCCGACGTTGGTGCGCTCCTCGCCTTCTTCCGGCGTGATCAGCACGCGGTCGCCTACGACGATCAGTCGTTTCGGCATGTCGTCCGGCACCCCAGATGAGTAGCCCCGGGCGGGCGTTTTGCGCAAGACGCAAGGCTGGCGTGACCTGCGTCACGCCCGCCACGCTTGACAGGGGCGGCGCGCTCGCTATCAATGATGCGCCGCGCCCTGACCGTTTTTTCCGATGTACATCCGCGATCTCACTCTAAAGTGAGGGTCACGTGGTCATACAAGATTCCACCGCACAGAACCAGCAGGTGCTCAACATTCTCTCCCAGCTCTGGGACGTCGTCAAATCCGCGGTAACGTTGCTTGCCCAGTGGGACGTGTACCTGACCCAGCAGCTCTTCTACGGCTCGTTCTGGGCCGTGCTGGGCAAATGCCTGCTCCTGGTTCCGCCGGCGACCGTGCTGGTGCTCGGGACATGGGGGACGATGGCCTCCCTCTTCACGATCCCGTTCCGTTTGGGACGCGCCGGATCCCTCCTGACCGGACTCCTGATGTCCTGGTGGGATGGCCTGCGTATGTCCTGGTTCTACTGGGCGGGGCTCGTGCGTTTTCTCGTCGTGCTAGTGGGTTGGATGTGGGGCTTGCTCAAGGCCGCGGTGCAGCTCGTCTGGGGCACCGTGAAGGGGGCGGTCACCTCCCCGCTCGCCATGCTCGACGCCACATCGCGACGGCCGGGCGTCCCGTGGCCTTCGTTCTTCCTGTTGATCATCTGGTCGGCCGTCGAGGCGACGATCTTCACGTTCACGCTGCGCCCCACGATGTCGGAGTTGCTCGCCGGGATCACGGGCTATGATGTGAACCCGCTCTTCATGGTCCCGATCCTGTGGATCTTCTTGTACATCCTGATCGCGGGCAGCTTCGCCTGTATTCAGGTGTTGAACGACGCGATCAAGACCCGCCAGATCGGGCAGATCGTCGCGATGATCGCCGTTGAGTTCGCGGTGGCGCTGTTCGAGGTGCTGTTCCTGTACCGTGAGCTGGTCGATGCCATCACGCCGTGGCTCGCGCAGAATGGGTTCACGCTGGGCGTGTTCGGCACTATCGGCCTGGCGATGTTCGCCTGGATCGGCGTCCGCGGCATGACCTGGTTCTTGTTCGGCCGTTTCGGCGCGCCGGCGATGCTCGGCCTGCTGGGGCGGACGGCGATGGGTCAGGAGTTCGGCGGCGGTGCCCAGGGCGGCACGCCGGCGGGCCTCGATTTCTGGAAGGGGCCGATCAATGCGCTGAAGGCGGAGCGCGAGTGGTTCAAGAAAGAGGGTCGGGAGGTCTTCGAGCTGATGTCGCTACCGATCCTCCAGCTCCTCGCGGCGGGATTCAACTTCCTGATCGTGGCTGTCGTAGGCAAACCGCACTTCTCGCTGCCGTTCCGCTCGATCGATGAAGTGCTTGCCAGCACGCCGTTCGCTGCCAAGGGAGCGGAGGGGGGACACTGATGCGCACCAGAGTGCTGTTGTCGCTGGCGCTCGTCGCTGCGGTGGTCACATGCAAGCCGGCCGCGAACGCCAAGCCGCCCAAATCGACGCTCGTAGTCGGGATCGACGTGTCGGGCTCATTTCGCTCGACCCCCTATTTCAACGATGCGATTGATTTCGCGGCGCTCTACATCTACGCCCACTTGCACGGGATCGATGGCATGCAGCAAAACACGGAGATTTTCGTGGGCTCGTTGGGCGGCGAGCGGCCGGGCCAGCCCAAGTCGTTCCACCCGATCCAGGACCTGACGGAGAAGTCGTCGGATGAGATCGCGGCGTCGCTCAGGGCCTGGTTCCCCGAGACCGATCCGATCACGGACTACAACGGTTTCTTCCAACGGCTCTCGGTCCACATCCGGCGACAGAATCTGGTGCTGGCGCCGCTCAACGTCGTCATGTTTACGGACGGGCAGCCCGATTTTCCAGGCGCCGGGCGGCTCACGACCGAGCAAAAGTTCGGCCGCGTGGACATGAGCCCCCTCGAGTACCTGTCCCGCAGTGTGACCGTACGGGTCCTATATGTACGGCCCGTCGTCGCCCAGAATTGGGAGCGGCTGGTCAAGCGTGAGCGCGTGCGTGTGTGGACCCAGGACGCGGACATCATGAAAGGCTGGCGCCGCCACGAGATCGCCGGCGTGCCCCTCGCGCAACAGGATTCGCTGCTCAGCTGGATGAGGGAAATCGTGGACTTCCGCATACGGCGCGGGAAGATCCTCTAGGAGACCGCCCGCACCCACGCACCGGGGTCAGGGGCGGCGTGCGGCACGAACGAACGCCACAGCTTGTACCGCAGTTTGACGAGGCCGCGCAGTTCGCGGCCTCGTTTCACGAGCGCGATCAACCGCCCCGCGCGCCGCGCGAGACTCCGCCGGGCCGACGCCCAGCGCGCCCCGTCCCGGGGCCGGTACTGAGCCCACCCGATCGACCCGCACAGTCCCGCAGGTCCGAAATCGTCCGAGGCGAGCACCTCCTCCACGAAGACGCGAATCGGCCCCTCGAAGGTGTGCAGCACGTCGTGCAAGGCGACGATGGCACCGTCCGCCAGGTGCCGGCGGAACAAGTCGATGTCTTCCTTGGCGCCTTTGTAGGTGTGATCCCCGTCGATCCAGAGGAGGCGGATCTTGCGGCTCCAATCCCGCGCCAGGTCACGCGAGAAGCTACGGTGCACTTCGACCGAGCCTTCGACTCCCGCGGCCCGCAACGTCGCCCGGAAATCGTCCCACGACGACGCCTGTCCCTCGAGATCGGGGTCGGTGACCGAGGGCGCCGTGTGGGGGTCGACAGTGACGACCTTGCCCAGGTCGTACCGCGCCGCGATCGACGCCAGTCCCACCGTCGACTTGCCCTTGAAGCTGCCGATCTCGAGGATGGTGCCCTTGGCGGGGGCGGCCGCGGCCGCCAACGCCAGAAACCGCGCTTCGCGTTCGGTCAGGAATCCGGGCGCGGGGCGTACGAGCGTCCAGGCCGCGTCGATCGCCGCGGAGAGGTCCGCCGGTGGCTTCAGCAGAACTTGTCGAACGCCGCCATCAAATCGGCCGCGATGTCGCGGGCGTTGCGTCCTTCGATGTTCTTGCGCTCGAGCATGAACACGACTTGTCCATCCTTAAGGAGCGCCATTTGGGGGGACGACGGCGGGTATGGGGTGAAGTAGCCGCGGGCGCGCGCCGTGGCATCGGCATCCTGTCCGGCGAACACCGTCGTGAGATGCACGGGACGGCGCGTGTGCTGCAGGGCGAGGGCGGCGGCGGGACGGGCATTGCGCGCCGCGCAACCGCAGACTGAGTTGACCACGACCAGCGTCGGCGCCTTCTCGCTGCCCAGGACGCGATCCACCTCGTCGGGCGTGCGCAGCTCCGTGAAACCGAGCCGCGTGAGTTCTTCGCGCATCGGGCGCACCAGCTCGGGGTCGTACATGGAAACGTTGAGACGTGTCATTTGAGAAAGGTAATGGTCGGTCAATGCCTGAAGTAGTACACGAGCTTGGCGGTCAGCTGCCCCCGCTGCGGCCGGCCCCACGGAATCCCCGCACCCAGCAGGGTCGGCCAGCCGCTGTTCCAGACGACGTACAGATCGCTTCCCAGGCTGGGAATCCAGTGGAATCGCACGTTGAGGCGCAACTGCTCCGATGCGTTGTCGTGCTGAACGAACAGCGTACCGGAGAGACGCGGCGATGCGGCGACGTCGAGGCGCAGGCGGTGGGAGCGGGCGATGAAGCGGCCCGCAGCGATACGCACATTGTGCTGCTCGAACTCGACGCTGGTAGTCAGATGGGGCGCGGTGCGCACCGTCAGGGCCGCTGACACCTCGCTTGCCGTCCCCGTGTAGAAATCTCCCACCGACGTGGTGAGGGCGACGCCGACTGGCCGTCCCGCCGAGCTCTCGACACTCGCCTCCACGCGATTGTACCAGTAGTGGCCGGCAGCGATCGTATCACCCGGGAAGATCTCGAACGGTGCGTCGGGGGCGTCTTCGAATCTGCGCACGGTCAGGGCGAACTGATCGCCGCTTTCGAGCTCACCGCCGACCGGCGACACGACGAACGACGCGTGCGAGCGCGGCCCGTCGAGATGCGTGGTGACGTCCCACTCGATGAACGTGAAATGCAGGCGCCGGATGCCCCAACGGTGCGGCCGCGGGAAGAAATCGATGTGCCCGGTATGCCGGAT
>Ga0137418_10001375_pt1 | contig 22382 bp, 19 predicted proteins | sample CZODoug3_1_2_16f_FD_122242 | JGI IMG/M metagenome (GOLD analysis project Ga0137418, IMG submission 122242) | Vadose zone soil fungal communities from Angelo Coast Range Reserve, California, USA - CZODoug3_1_2_16fungal (Hybrid Assembly) | ecosystem: Environmental > Terrestrial > Soil > Vadose...
GCTATGTGCGCCGTCTCCTCAGCCGTGCAGCGTGATGGAGACCCCGACAGCGCTCCTGTGGGTGCGGCTTGCCGTGCCGCTCGCCCCCGCCGTATGGGCCGGGCTGCTGGCGCTGGGCGAAGAAGCCGCGGTCGGCGAGGCCCTGCACACCCTGGGCGACGCGCCGCCGGCGAGTGTGACCGGACGCGTGCCGCTGCACCGGGCCCTGTACCTCGCGCGCCTCGCGCTGCTCGTGCTCGGTGCCGTGGCAGCCTCCTACTTGCTGCGCTGGTGGGAGCGCCCCTGGCTCGACGGTCTCGCCGACGTCGCAATCGCCGCCGCGCTGCTGTTCGTGGTGGGCGATGCCGCGCCGCGGGCCCTCGCCGCCATCGCGCCGCAGCTCACCGCCGAGGCGCTGCCGCTGGCGCGGCGCACCCTCGCACCCTTCGGACCGCTCCTGTGGCTGCTCGGCGGCATGGACAAAGGCCTGCACACGCTCGTCGCGACGCCGCGACCGCTCGAACCCGACCTCCGCGCCGCCCAGCGCGACATGCTGCTCGGTGTCTTCACCCTCGCCGACACCACGGTGGACGAAGTGATGACCCCGCGGCTCGACATGATCGCCGTCGACGTCGCCGCCACCGCCGAGGAGGTGCGCGAGACGTTCCACCAGAGCGAGCACTCGCGCCTGCCTGTGTACGACGGCACGCCGGACAATCTGCTCGGCATCGTCTACGCGAAGGACCTGGTCCCGCTGGTGCTGGGCGTCGCGGGCGCCACGGTCCGCTGGCAGGACCTGGTCCGGCCGGCGTTGTACGTCCCCGAGACCAAGACGCTCGACAGCCAGTTGCGTGACTTCCAGCGCGGCCCCGCGCACCTCGCGATCGTGGTCGACGAGTTCGGCGGGACGTCCGGGTTGATCACGCTCGAGGACATCTTGGAGGAGATCGTGGGCGAGATCCGCGACGAGCACGACGTCGACACTCCACCCGCCATCCGCCAGGACGGCGACCGCTACGTGGTGGACGGGCGCGCGTCGCTGGGCGAGCTGTCCCAGGCGCTGGGTGCCCCATTCGAGCATCCCGACGTCTCCACGGTGGGCGGGCTGATCTACTCGGCGCTCGGCCGCGTGCCGCGACCCGGGGAAGAGCTGACGCTCGACGGGTTCCGGGTCGTGGTGGAGCGGGTCGATCGGCGGCGCGTCACCCGCGTCTGCTTCCAGCGGAAATGACGCTCGCGCTCGTCGTCCTCATTCTCGGCCTGCTCGGCGCCAGCGCCGCCGCCGCGGTCGGCGTCGCCGCGGCGGCCGTGAGCCAGCTCGAGCTGACGCGCTGGGTGACGTACAAGCTGCGCGGCGGCCGCGCCGCGGCCCGAGCACTGGAGAACCCCGGCCGGGTACTGGCGACGGCCAACGCGCTCACTACGCTCGGCGTGATCGGTGCCGCGGGCGCCCTCCCGGCCCTGCTCGCACAGGCCACGGCCACCTTTCTCGGGGTCTTCACCATCGCCGTGGGCGTGCCGCTGTTCGTGAGCGCCGCGTACCTCGTGCCTCGCGTCGTCGGACGCCGCTGGGCCGAGCCGATCGTGGCGCGCGCGGTTCCGTGGCTCGAGCGGGTGGGCCGCGCGCTCGCCCCCTTCATCCCGGCGCGCGACCCCTCGCGCCGCACCACCCTTGCCGCCGTGCTCTCGGGCGCCGACACGGGGGCCCTCGCCTCGGCGGGCGAGATGGCCGTGGTCTCGGGCGTGCTGGCATTCGCCCAGCGGCCGGTCAAGGATCTGATGACCCCCCGCACGGCCGTCGTGGCGATTCCTGAAGGCCTGCTCGCCGCCGAGGCGGCGCACGTCTGCATGCAGTCGCGCTACAGCCGCTATCCCGTCTACCGCGGTTCGCTCGACGAGATCGCCGGCGTGGCGCACGCCTTCGACCTGCTCCAGCTGCAACCGGACGGCCCGGTCCCCGTCCGGCCGGCGCTCGTCGTGCCGGGGGCCACCCGGGCGGCCGACCTGATGCTGGAGATGCAGCGCGGCCGCAGCCACCTCGCGGTCGTGCTCGACGAGTTCGGCGGCACCGCGGGCCTGGTCACGTTCGACGACCTGCTGCGCGATCTCATGTCCGAGATCTTCGAGCCCGAGCCGGTCGAGCCGTCCGCGGAGGCGCTCGTGCGCGTCGTCGAGCTGGAGGGGAGCGCGCCTGCGGGCCGGCTCGAGGAGGCGTTCGAGGTCGCGTTCGGGAGCCGCGACGTCCAGACGGTCGGCGGGCTGCTGGTGCAGGCGCTCGGCCGGATTCCCCGGGCGGGAGAGCGGCTCGCCTTGAAGGGGCTCGAGTTCGACATCCTGGCCGCCACCGCGACGCGGGTCGAGCGCGTGGCGGTGCGCCCGGGCCCCGTGCGGGCGATCGCGCTCGACCGCCGGGAGAGCGGCGCGTGAGCGACGAGGGCGCCGCGGCCCGGCTCGAGCAGTTGCGCGCGCTCGCCCAGGCCGAGGACCTGCGGCCGTTTCTGCGTCGCGCCATCCAGCTCCACCCCTCGGACCTGGCGGAAGTCCTCGCGGCGATTGACGGCGGGGCGCGCGCCCGCGCGCTGGCGGAGCTGCCCGTCGAGACGGCGTCCAAGGCGCTCGCCGAGCTCGAGGGGCGGGTGCGCCATCCCGAAGAGCTGCTGCGCGCGGTCGGGCCCGATTACGTCGCCGAGCTCGTCGCCGAGCTCCCGAGCGACGACGCGGCCGCGATCATCCGCGACCTGCCCCCCGAGGAGCGCGAAGCGGTCCTGTCGGAGGTCGCGGACCGGGCCGAGGTCGATCAGATCCTCAGGTTTCCGGAGGACTCGGCGGGCGGATTGATGACCACCGAGGTCGTCACCGTGCACGAGCACGCGTCGCTCGTCGAGGCGATCGCGGACATCCGGCGCCAGAGCGCCGAGGACGACGCGCTGTACCAGGTGTACGCCGTGGATGGCGCGCGCCGTCTCAAGGGTGTCGTCCCGATCGCACGGTTGATCGTGGCGTCGCCGTCGCGCCGCGTGCACGAGGTGATGGAGCCGCCCGCCGCCGCGGTACGCCCCGAGGTCGACCAGGAGCAGGTCGCGCGGCTCATGGCACGCTACAACGTCGCCGCGGTTCCGGTCGTGGACGAGCGCAATCGCCTGCTCGGCCGGGTCACGTTCGACGACGTGGTCGACGTCGTCGAGGCGGAGGCGACCGAGGACCTGCTCAAGTTCGCGTCGGTGAGCCCGGAGGAGGACCTGTCCGCCCCCTGGACCGCCGCCGTCAAGAGCCGGCTGCCGTGGCTGTACGTGAACCTGCTGACGGCGTTCCTCGCGGGAGCGGTCGTCTACGTGTTCCAGGGAACGGTGAGCCGGGTGGTGGCTCTGGCGGTGTGGATGCCGATCATCGCCGGCATGGGCGGTAACGCGGGGACCCAGGCGCTCGCCGTCACGGTGCGGCGGCTCGCGCTGCGGCTCCTGCCGCGGGATCGCGCGCTCGCCGTCATCCGCAAGGAGGTCCTCGTCGGAGCGGTGAACGGCATCGCCAACGGCGTCGCGGTCGCGCTGGTGGCGGCGGCCATCGGCGAGGGTTGGGTCCTCGGGCTCGTGGTGCTGCTCGCGATGTGGGGCAACCTGGTGGTGGCGGGACTCGCCGGCGCGAGCATTCCGATCGTGCTGGAACGGCTGAGCATCGACCCGGCGATCGCCTCGTCCATCTTCGTAACGACGTTCACCGACGTGTGCGGCTTCGTGCTGCTGCTGGGCCTGGGAGCATGGCTGCTGTTATAGTTAGCTTTGCATGAACCTTGCATGATCGAGCGCATCGTCGAGGGGCTGGAGCGACAGGAGCCGGCGGCGCTGGCCCGTGCGATCAGCCTCGTCGAGAACCAGCGCGACGGCTTCGAGCGTCTGCTGTCCCACGTGCATGCCGGCCTGGGCCGCGGCGGGTCGCGCCGCATCGGCGTCACGGGACCGCCCGGCGCGGGGAAGAGCACGCTCACCGAGCGGCTGATCCAGCAGTTCCGCGCCCGGCAGCTCAGGGTGGGCGTGGTGGCGGTCGATCCCACGAGCCCGTTCACCGGCGGGGCGCTGCTGGGCGACCGGATCCGGATGGAGTCGGCCAGCCTCGACCCGAGCGTGTTCATCCGGTCCATGGCCACCCGCGGGGCGCACGGAGGGCTCGCCACGACGACCGACGAAGTCGCCGACCTGCTCGAGGCCTTCGGGTTCGAACGGATCCTGATCGAGACGGTGGGCGTGGGCCAGACCGAGCTGGACGTGGCGCGCACGGCCGAGTCGACGGTCCTGGTGCTCGTCCCCGAGTCGGGGGACGGCATCCAGACGCTGAAGGCCGGCGTGATGGAGATCGCCGACCTCTACGTCATCAACAAGAGCGATCGGCCGGGAGCCGATAAGCTGCGGCAGGAGGTCGAGGTGATGCTCGGAATCCGGCGCGGCAACGCGTTTCGGCACGTCGCGCCGCACCACACACCCGGGGCGGTCGCAGGCGGTCGAGCGCGGTCGCGGGCGGTCGCCGCAGCAGGCGGTGAATGGGAGCCGCCGGTGCTTGCGACGGTGGCATCAAAGGGCGAAGGAGTGGACGAGCTGGTCACCGCGCTCGACCGGCACTACAGCCACCTCCAGCAGAGCGGCAAGCTCGCGGCCCGGCGGCGCGAGCGATTGGCGCAGCGCACGCGGGCCGTGCTGGAGCGGGCGGTGCAGCAGTGGATCTTGGAGGACACGCGGGCGGAGCAGCTCCTGGCCGCCCGGCTCGATGACGTGGCCGACGGGCGGCGCAGCCCCTACGACGTCGCGGCCGAGATCCTGGACCAGGTGAAAGCGGGAACGCCGCGATGAGCGACATCGAGCGCAAACCCCTGTACACGGCCGCCGATCTCGCCGGCTTCGATTACGCACGGCAACTCGGCGCGCCGGGGGAATACCCGTTCACCCGTGGGATTCACCCGACCATGTACGGCGGCCGGCTGTGGACCATGCGCCAGTTCGCCGGCTTCGGGACGGCGGAAGACACCAATCAGCGGTACAAGTTCTTGCTCGAGCACGGCCAGACCGGGCTGTCGGTCGCGTTCGACTTCCCGACGCTGATGGGCTACGACTCCGATCACCCGCGCGCCGAAGGCGAAGTGGGGAAGTGCGGCGTCGCGATCTCGTCGCTTGCCGACATGGAAGACCTGTTCCGCGGCATCCCGCTCGACCAGGTCTCGACCTCCATGACGATCAACGGACCGGCGGCGCTGCTGTTCTGCTTCTATGTGGCGGCGGCGGAGCGGCAGGGCGTTCCCAGTCACAAGCTGCGCGGCACGGTACAGAACGACATCCTCAAGGAATACATGGCGCAGCACGCCTGGGTGTACCCGGTCGAGCCCGCGCTGAAGATCATCGTCGACATGTTCGAGTGGTGCGCGACCCACGCGCCGCTGTGGAACACGATTTCCATCTCGGGCTATCACATCCGCGAGGCCGGCGCGACCGCCGCCCAGGAGCTTGCCTTTACCCTGGCGAACGGCTTCACGTACGTGGAGCGCGGTCTGGCCCGCGGACTCGACGTGGACGCGTTCGCGCCGCGGCTCTCCTTCTTCTGGGACGTGCACAACGATTTCTTCGAGGAGGTGGCGAAGCTGCGCGCGGCCCGCCGCATCTGGGCCCGGCACATACGCGAGCGCTATCAGGCGAAGAACCCCCGCTCGTGGATGATGCGCTTCCATTGCCAGACCGCGGGCGTCACCCTCACGGCCCAGCAGCCGATGAACAACGTGGTGCGGGTCGCCTACCAGGCGCTCGCCGCGGTACTGGGCGGGACCCAGTCCCTGCACACCAATTCGCTCGACGAAACGCTGGCGCTTCCGACCGAGGACGCGGTGCGGCTCGCGCTCCGCACCCAGCAGATCATCGCTCACGAGACGGGAGTGGCGCAGGTGATCGACCCGCTGGGCGGCTCGTACTACCTGGAATCGCTCACCGATCAGCTCGAGCGCGAGGCCGAGGCGGTGTTCGCCGAGATCCAGTCGGTCGGCGGGGTCGTACGGGGCATCGAGGGAGGCTGGTTCCAGCGGCAGATCGCCCGTTCGGCAGAGCGGTTCCAGCGCGCGCTAGAGGCACGCGAGCGCGTGATCGTAGGGGTGAACGACTTCACGAGCGACGACGACCACCCGGTCGAGATCCTCAAGGTCTCGAACGACGCGGAGTCGGGGCAACGGCGCCGGCTCGCGCGGCTCCGCGCCGAGCGCGACAACGGTCTCGTGGCCGAACGGCTGGACGCGCTGCGACGCGCCGCGCTCGAGGATAAGAACGTCATCGCGCCCATGCTCGATTGCGCGCGTGCCTATTGCACCCTCTATGAAATCCGGCACGCGCTGGAGCGCGTCTACGGCGCGTACCGCGAGCCGGTGTTCTTCTAACCCGTGACGGCACTGCCCCTCGCCGTCGGTGCGAACGCGGTCCGTGACGCGGTGCGGCGGCTCGGCGCCATTCGCCCCGGTCCCTACCGGGTCGTGTCGTGCTACCTGAAGCTCGAGCCGCGCGACAAGACGCGCGGCAAGTACCTCATCAAGATGAAGAACCGGATCCGCGGAGTCCTCGCGGAGCTCGAGCGGCAGCCCCTGGAGCGCGCCGCGCGCGACCAGGTCGCCGCGGACCTGGAGCGGATCCGCCGCTACTTCGAGCAGCCCGGAGAGCTGCCGCACGCGCGCGGCGTGGCCCTGTTCGCGTGCGCCGCCATCCGCCTGTTCGATGTGATTCCCCTGCCGCATGTGTACCGCTCGCGCCTCGCCGTGGAGCCCGTTCCCCTCATCCGGGAGCTGGTGGCGCTGGAGCAGGAGTTCGGTACGATCCTGGTGGCGGCGTGCGATCGCACCGGCGCCCGCTTCTTCGAGGTGACGGCGTTCGACGTCGCGGAGCTCCCGGGCCTCCGGGCGGCGGCGAGCCGGACCGGCAAGTTCCACGGGCAGCGCCAGGCCAAGCGAGGCGGCGTGCTCGCGGGCGGGTTCGGCGAGCATAACTATCACATGCGGATCCGCGAGGAAAAGCACCGGCATTACGCCAACGTCGCCGACCACATCTACCAGATCCACACCCAGCGGCCGCTGGCCGGGCTCGTCGTAGCGGGTATCGGCGTGGACGCCGCGGCGCTCGTGCCGCACCTCCACACCTACCTGCACGACCTGGTGCTCGGCGTCGTGAAGCTGAACCCCAAGAAGGCCAGCGCGCCCCTCGTGCGTGAGGCGGCGCTGCTGCTGCGCGACCAGCGGGAGCGGGCCTGGGAGCAGGCGCACGCGGAAGCGGTGAAGGAAGGGCTGGGAAGCGGGTGGGCGGTGAACGGCATCGACCCCACCCTCAAAGCGCTCATCCGCGGTCAGGTGCGCACCCTGCTCGCGGACGGCCACGACGACGACCCCCGCATCGACGACGCCGTGGAAGAAGCGCTGCGCCAGCGTGCCCAGGTCGACGTCCTGTACGACGACGCGGCACGCCGCGCGGTCGAGGGTCTGGCGGCGCTGCTGCGGTTCCGCCGCTGATGGCCGGCGCGAAGCGGCCGATCCGCGTGCTGGTCGCCAAGCCCGGGCTCGACGGGCACGACCGCGGCGCCAAGGTGGTGGCCGCAGCCCTGCGCGACGCCGGGATGGAAGTGATCTACACCGGCCTGCACCAGACGCCCGAGATGATCGCCCAGGCGGCGATCCAGGAAGATGTGGACGTGGTGGGCCTCTCGATCCTGTCCGGCGCGCATCTCACCCTGTTCCCGCGGGTGCGCAAGCTCCTGAGCGAAGCCGGGCGCGACGACGTACTCGTGACGGGCGGCGGGATCATCCCCCCGGAAGACATGGAGGCGCTACAGCGGCAGGGCATCGGCAAACTGTTCGGTCCGGGGACGCCCACGTCGGAGCTCGTGAGATACATCGAAGAATGGGCGGCAGAACATGTCTCAGCCTGACGCACTCCGCATTCCGCATTCCGCATTCCGCACTTGTCTTTGAGCCGCCTCAAGACGCTGACGGGCGAGTATCGCGATCTCCGCTCGCGCCTGGAGCAGGGCGGGGGCCCGGAGAAGATCCGCCGCCAGCACGAGCAGGGGAAACTCACCGCCCGGGAGCGCGTCGCCGCACTGCTCGATCCCGGCGGCGAGTGGGTGGAAATCGGGCTGCTCGTGGCGTACGACCAGTACGACGGCCAGGCTCCCGCCGCCGGCGTCGTCACGGGGCTGGGAACCATCGCGCAGCGACCCGTCGTCGTGGTGGCGAACGATGCGACCGTCAAGGCGGGCTCGTGGTGGCCAGAGACGATAAAGAAGATCCTCCGCGCGCAGGAAATCGCGATGCGCCAGCGCGTGCCGATCGTCTACCTGGTCGACTCGGCCGGCGTGAACCTCCCCTACCAGGGCGGTGTGTTTCCGGGACAGTACGGCGCGGCGCGCATCTTCTATTACAACTCGATCATGCGGCATTACCTCCGCGTGCCCCAGATCGCCGCGGTGATGGGGCCGTGCATCGCGGGCGGCGCGTATCTGCCCGCCCTCTCGGACGTCATCTTCATGGTCGACGGCACGTCGTTCATGGGGCTCGGCGGTCCCAATCTCGTGAAGGGCGCGACCGGCCAGGTTGTGGACGCCGAGCGCCTCGGCGGAGCGAAGACACACACCACGGTCAGTGGGGTGGCCCACTACCGTGCGAAGGACGACGCCGATTGCCTGCAGCGCATCCGCGAGTACGTCATTCGGCTGCCGCATGCACCACGTCCCAGGCCTCCGGCCGGCAAACCCAAACGCGATCCCAAGGAGCTGTACGACCTGCTCCCGGCCGACCATCGCATGAGCTACGACGTGCGCGCGGTGCTCGACTGCCTGCTGGATGGTGGGAAGCTGGACGAGTTCCAGCCCGAGCGTGCACCGGAGATGATCTGCGGGCACGGCGCGATCGCCGGGCGAGCGGTTGCGGTGATCGCCAACTCGCGCGGGGTCATCAAGGGGAAGCAGGGCGAGTCGCCCAAGATCGGCGGCATCATCTACACCGAGAGCGCGGAGAAGGTGGCCTATTTCATCGAAAACGCCGATCGTGAGCGCATGCCGCTCCTCTTCGTTCAGGACGTGTCGGGGTTCATGGTCGGGACCGAGGCGGAGCACTCCGGGATCATTCGCGCCGGAGCACGGTTCGTCGAAGCGATGGCGACGGCCACCGTGCCGAAGCTGGTGCTCACGGTGAACCACGCATCGGGCGCCGGCTACTACGCCATGGCGGGGCAGGGATTCGACCCGGACTTCATCGTCTCGTGGCCGACGGGCCGCATGGGCGTGATGGAAGGGGAGTCCGCCGTCCAGGCCGTCTATGGCGGTGACGCGGTCAAGGCCGACAACAGCCCCGCCGTCGACGCGATGCGTGCCGACTACGACCACCAGCTCGACGCCAGATTCGCGGGCGCGCGCGGCTTCGTGGACGCGCTGGTGCTCCCCGAAGAGACCCGCGACACGGTGGCGTTTCTGCTGGAAGTCGCCACGGAATTCACCGGCCCGCACGTCGGGCCCTTCGTCCTGCCGAGGGATACGTGATCGTACGCCTGCGTTCGCTGGTCCTCACGGCGCTCGGCGCCGCCTGCGCCGGCGGCGCGCCACGGGCCGGTGCGCCGCCCACGCCGGCGGCGGCTCCTCCGGTCGTCGCGGCCCCGCCCGCACCGGCCGACGCGACGCCCGAGCGCGTGCAGCCGGCTCTACCACCGCCCGTGGCGTTCATGGCCGGACTGATGCCGCTCAAGAGCACCGGGGTCGATCAGTTCCGCGCGAAGCATCCGACCTACGACGGGCGCGGGGTGCTGATCGGGATTCTGGACACGGGCGTCGATCCGGGCGTGGACGGGCTGATCACGACCAGCACGGGAGCGTCGAAGATCGTCGAGCTGCGGGACTTCTCGGGCGAAGGCCGGGTGGCGCTGTCGGCGGTCGTGCCGTCGGGGGACGGCACCGTGTCGGTGGGTGGGCGGAAGCTCTCCGGGGCAGGGCGCATCGGGCGACTCACGAGCGCCACGACCTGGTACGCCGGCCAGCTCGCCGAGCTGCCTTTGGGCAAGCCGCCCGCGGCCGACTTGAACGGCAACGGCACCAACACCGATGTCTTCCCCGTGATCGTCGTGAAGGCGCCCGACGGCTGGGTGGCGTTCCTCGACTCGAACCTGAACGGCTCATTCGAGGATGAAATGCCGCTGCACGACTATCGCCAGGGGCGCGAAACGATCGCGCTCGGCGCGAAGCCGATCACCCTCGCCGCGAACTTCGACGAGACCGCCGGCGTCCCCAAACTCGACGTGATCTTCGACAACGGCGGGCACGGCACCCATGTCGCGGGTATCGCGGCCGGTCACAACCTGTTCAACGTCGCGGGATTCGACGGCGTAGCGCCGGGGGCCCAGCTCCTGGGCTTGAAGATCGCGAACAGCGCGCGCGGCGGCATCTCCGTGAACGGCTCGATGCAGCGCGCCATGGAGTACGCCGCGCGCTACGCCGAACAGCGCAACTTGCCGCTGGTCCTGAACCTGAGCTTTGGGGTCGGGAACGAGGTCGAGGGGCGGGCCGTCATCGACTCCATCGTGGACGCCTTTCTCGTGGCGCACCCCGCCGTGGTGTTCACGATCAGCGCCGGCAACGACGGTCCGGGCCTGTCGACGGTCGGCTTCCCGGGCTCCGCCGACCTGGCGCTCTCGATCGGTGCGGTCTTCCCGGGTGCCTTCGCCCGCCCGGCCCAGGCGGGGACGCCGCCCGCCCTCGACGTGCTCGGCTGGTGGAGCTCGCGGGGCGGCGAGCTGGCCAAACCTGATCTCGTCACCCCCGGAGTTGCGTTCTCGGCCGTACCGCGCTGGGACACGGGGAACGAGATCAAGGGCGGCACCAGCATGGCAGCGCCGCACGCCGCAGGGCTCGCCGCCTGCCTCATCTCCGCGATGCTGCAGGAGGGACGCAAGGTGAGCGCCGCCGAGGTAGCACAGGCACTGCGCGCGTCGGCGGTGCCGTTCGCGGGCGCGACGGCCATCGACGAGGGCGCGGGCGTGCCCCACCTCGACGCCGCATACCGCTGGCTCTTGAGCGGGCATCAGGGCTCCGAGTACGTCGTGCGGACGGACGCGGGGGGGTCGGGGGCATTCCGCCGGAGCGGCCTCGCGGGTGCCGGCGACACGCTGCAGCTGTTCCGCGTGCGCCACGTGGCCGGTCTGCGGGCCGCGCAATTCCTCCTGCGCACGAGCGCCGCCTGGCTCGGGGCGCCGGCGCTCCTGCCGGCCGGAGCCCGCGAGACCGAGATCCCGGTGGCGTACGCCCGAACCGCGCTCGCCGCCCCTGGTGTGTACGTCGGGACCGTGACGGCCTGGAACGCGAGCGACACGCTCGCCGGGCCGCTGTTCGCCCTGCCCAATACCGTCATCGTCCCCTACGAGCTGGCGGCGAAGCCGCTGTACGACGAGCGGCGCGCCCTCGGCCCGGCACACGTGCAGCGCTACTTCCTCCGAACGCCCCAGCCGGGCGCCACGCTGGTGGTGCGCGTCACGCTCCCCGACTCGGCCGAGCAGCGCGCCACGGTGCGGCTGTACGAGCCCAACGGACAACCGTTCCGGGACGTCGAGGAGGTGCAACTGGGCCGCACCGATCCCGGCACGGGCGGGTTCGTGGTGCGCGCCGAGGACCTGGTGCCCGGCGTGTACGAGCTCGACGTGATCGCGCCGCCGCTCTCCGGCGTCGCCGTCACGGCGCGAGCCGAAATCGCGCCGTTCGTGCTCAGCGACAGCGAAGCGTCGAACGCCGGAGGCGCGACCGCCGGCGGGCGCTTGACCCGGACGCTGGTGGGTGCGGAGCGGCGCGTCGAGGTGACGGGTCGCGGCGCCCCGCCCGAAAGCCTAACGGTGCGCGTCCCCGACTGGGCATCCCGCGCGGTCATCGACGTGCGGATGCCGCGCGAGCAGTGGGGCGAGTTCACGGATTTCGGCGTGACGGAGTTCGATGGGGCGGGGCAACAGGTCGGTCAGGGAGCGATGAATTACGCGGTCGGACGCCATGCCTTCGACATTCCGCCGGCGTTGCGGGATCGACCGGTCACGGTCGAGTTGTTCCCCGCCTTCGCGCGCGACGGCGGCGCCCATCCCTGGCATGCCACCGTGCGCGTGCGCTTCCTGCTGCGCGAGAACCGCTCGTTCGGCGACGGCTCAGACCTGTCCGTGGTTCCGGGCGGCCGAGCGGTGTTGCCGTCCGCGCGGCCGCCGCAACTCGCGCTGCCGGAGGGCTTCGCCCCGCTCGTCGAGCTGCGCGTGCACTCGGGCCTAGGGGTGGATGCGGTGCGCCGCATCGTGCCGCAGCCGTGACGGCTCGGCCGTCGCCGTCCACCATCCGGGTGGCCGCCGGACAGGGTTTTTGGGGGGACTGGCTCGAAGCTCCGTACCGCCAGGTGACGGGCGGGAAAATCGACTACCTGATGATGGACTATCTCGCCGAAGTCACCATGTCCATCCTGCAGAAGCAGAAGGCGCGTGACCCGACGCTCGGCTACGCCAAGGACGTCATTCCGCTGATGGAGCGGATCCTGCCGCTTCTGGTCGAGCGCCGCATCAAGGTCACCGCGAACGCCGGCGGCGTGAACCCCCGTGCGTGCGCGGACGCGGTGGCCGACGCGGCTCGGCGGCTGGGGCTCGCCGGCAAGCTGCGCCTCGGCGTCGTGATCGGAGACGACCTGCTCGGGCGGCTCGACGGACTGCTCGCCCGCGGGCACGAGCTCACAAACCTCGACACCGGGCGCCCGCTCCGGGACGTGCGCGACCGCGTGCTGTCGGCCAACGCCTACCTCGGCGCCTGGCCGGTGGTGGAGGCGCTGCAACGCGGCGCGGACGTGGTGATCACCGGCCGGGTCACCGATACGGGACTCACGCTGGCGCCCTTGATTCACGCCTTCGGCTGGAAAGCCGACGACTGGAACCTGCTTGCGGCGGGGACCGTCGCCGGGCACACGATCGAGTGCGGCGCCCAATGCTCCGGAGGCAACTGCCTGGTGGACTGGGAGCGCATCCCGGATCTCGCCAACGTGGGCTATCCGATCGTCGACGCGCGTCCCGATGGCAGCTTCGACATCACGAAGCACGCTGGCACGGGGGGCCGCATCACGGTCGCGGGCGTCACCGAACAGCTCGTCTACGAGATGGGTGACCCCGCACAGTACATCACGCCGGACTGCATCGCCGACTTCACGACGATCCGTCTGGCGCAGGCCGGGAAAGACAGGGTTCGGGTGTCAGGGGTTAGGGGACGGCCGGCCACTGACAAGCTCAAGGTGTCGATCGCGTACTCTTACGGCTACAAGGCGGTCGGCACCCTGGTCTACGCCTGGCCGGACGCGTACAAGAAGGCACGGGCCGCAGACCGCGTGCTGCGGCAGCGTCTCGAGGATTTGGGACTCGAGTTCGAGGCGATCCTGACGGAGATCGTCGGCGCGGACGCGACCCACGGTCGCCTGGCGCTGGAGCGGGCGCCGCTGGACGAGCTCCCGGAAGTGCAACTGCGAATCGGGGTGCGCTCGTCCGACCGGGCGGCCGTGGAGCGCTTCACGCGCGAGATCGCGCCACTCATTCTCAACGGGCCGCCCAGCGTCACCGGGTTCGCGGGCGGGCGGCCCAAGCCGGAGGAGATCGTGGCCTACTGGCCCGCCCTCGTCGACAAACGGATGGTCGAGCCCCGCGTGGAGATGGTGGAGGTATGAGCAAGCGGTCAAGGGCGGTCAAGGGCGGTCGAGGACCGTCGAGGAAGCGTCGCGTCCCGCTCCTCCAGCTCGCCCATGCCCGTTCCGGAGATAAGGGCGACACCGCCAACATCGGGCTCATCGCGCTCAAGCCCGAGTACTACCCGATCCTCGTCAAACAGGTGACCGCGGCCCGCGTTGCCCGGCACTTCAGGGGAATGATCAAGGGCCCGGTCGAGCGCTACGAGCTGCCCAACCTCGGCGCCCTCAACTTCCTGCTGCACGGCGCCCTGGACGGCGGTGGCACGATTTCGCTCAAGACCGACGCCCAGGGCAAGGTGTTATCGACCGCGTTGCTGCGGATGGAAGTCGCGGTGTCCGCATGAGCGGTGACGAGCGCGTGCTGGTCGCGGTGCAGGGCGGGGTGCTCACGGCCACGCTCAACCGGCCCGACAAGAAGAACGCCATCGACACGCCCATGATCGCCGCGCTGCTCGCCGTGCTGGAGCGCGCCGATCTCGACGCGGACGTGCGGGTGGTCGCGCTGCGCGGCGCCGGCGCCGATTTCTGCGCCGGCATGGATCTACAGGAGCTGCTCGCGTCGGCCGACAAGACGGTCGAGGAGAATCGCCGGGCGGCGCTGCGCTTCGGCGAGATCTTCCTGCGCATGCGCGGGCTGCCGAAGCCGGTCGTCGCGCTGGTGCAGGGGCGGGCGCTCGCGGGCGGGTGCGGCCTGGCGACCGCCTGCGACCTGGTGCTCGCGGCCGAGTCGGCCAAATTTGGTTACCCCGAAGTGCAGCGCGGCTTCGTGCCCGCGATCGTCATGACGCTCCTCAAGCGCACCCTGGGCGAGAAGGTGGCATTCGATCTCGCGGCCACGGGCCGCGTCTTGTCGGCGCCCGAAGCCGCGGCACTGGGCCTGGTGTCGCGCGTGTACGAAGACTCGGACTTCGAGGAGCAAGTCGCTGACGTGGTGCGGGCGCTGGCGGCGTCGAGCGCCTCGGCCCTCGCCCTCACGAAGCAGCAGTTCTATCAGCTCGACGGCATGCGCTTCGAAGACGGCATCCGGCTCGGCGCCGACGTCAACGCCGTCAGCCGCACCACCCCGGATTTCCGAGCCGCGCTCCAGGCGTTCCTGAAGAAGTGACCGACGCCCTCCGCCAGCCCGGCGCAATCCTCCTGGTTTCCTGCTACGAGCTGGGCCACCAGCCACTCGGCTTGGCCTGGCCGCGCGCGTTCCTCGAGCGGGCGGGATACGCGCCCGAGACGCTCGACCTCGCCGTCGAGCCGTTCGATGCCGACAAGGCTCAGCGGGCGCGGCTCGTGGCGATCAGCGTCCCGATGCACACCGCGCTCCGGCTGGGAGTCCGGGCGGCGGACCGCGTACGCCGTCTGAACGCCTCGTGCCGGATCGTCTTCTACGGCCTGTACGCGCTGCTCAATGCGGAGTACTTGAGCGCCCAGGGCGCCGACCAGGTCCTGGGGGGAGAGCTCGAGCAGGACTTGGTCGCGCTGGTGCGGCGCTACGACGCGGGCGAGGCGCCCGCGCTCGAGCCGCGGGCAACGCTCGAGCGACTGCCGTTCCCGCCGCCCACCCGGGCCGGGTTGCCCGCGCTCACGCGGTACGCGAGCCTGGCGCGCGCCGGAGACTTGGTCCCCGCGGGTTACGTGGAGGCGAGTCGCGGCTGCCTGCATACCTGTCTGCACTGTCCCGTCCCGGCCGTGTACGGCGGACGCTTCTTCACCGTCCCCCGGGACGTCGTGCTGAACGACATCCGAGGGCTGGTCGCTGCCGGCGCAGCGCACATCACCTTCGGCGACCCGGACTTTTTGAACGGGCCCGGCCACGCGGTGAAGCTGGTGCGCGCGCTGCACGAAGAATTCCCTCACGTGAGCTACGACTTCACAGCGAAGATCGAGCACGTGCTCGAGCAGCGACGGCTGTTCCCCCAATTCGCCGTAACGGGGTGCGCCTTCGTCGTTGCGGCGGTCGAATCGCTGTCCGACACCGTGCTCACACAGCTCGACAAGGGGCACACCAAAGCCGACGTCGTCGTGGCGCTCGACATCCTGCGCGACGCGGGGATTTCGCTCCGGCCGTCCTTCGTGCCCTTCACGCCCTGGGCCACGCCGGACGACTATCTCGACTTGCTGAGCTTCATCGAGGCGGAAGGGCTGATCGACCACGTCGATCCGGTGCAGTACACAATCCGGCTGCTCATCCCACCGGGCTCGCTGCTCCTCTCACGCCCCGCGATCCGCCCGTTTCTCGGGGTCCTCGACCCAGCCGCATTTACCTATCGCTGGTTCCATCCCGATCCGCGGATGGACCAGTTGCAACGCGAGGCGAGCGCGCTGGTGGAGCGAGCGGCCGGCTCGGGCGAGGATGCGTGGACCACGTTCCACCGCCTGCGGGCGCTTGCCGAGGAGCGCGTCGGCTTGCCGCGGACGTCCGGCGGAGTGGTACCGCCTCCCCCGGAGCGGCCTGTTCCGGCCCGGCTCACCGAGCCGTGGTTTTGCTGAGCCGAGCCGACCGAGAGCCAGGTGGGCTCTATGGAGCGGGAAGCAGGGGGATGGCGGTGACCTAAATGCCGCAAGATCGTTGCGGCGCTGCCTTAAACAGTTGGCCCGGCGGTGGGGCCGCGCTATTATTGATTCTATGGCCGGCCTCAACGTTCCACTCTACGACCCTCGCCTCGTGCAACCGATGCGCGAGGAGCTCACGCGCCTCGGCTTTCGCGAGCTGCGCACATCGGACGACGTCGACACGGTGCTCGGGAAGGCCCAAGACGCGACGCTCGTCGTCGTGAACTCGGTCTGCGGCTGCGCGGCGCGTAACGCGCGCCCGGCCGCGGCCCTGGCGATCCAGCACGCCAAGCGGCCCAACCAGCTCCTGACCGTGTTCGCCGGCCAGGACGCCGACGCGACCGCGCGGGCCCGGAGCTATTTCACCGGTTATCAGCCCTCGTCCCCCCAGATCGCCCTGTTCGCGGACGGGAAGCTCGTGTTCATGCTCGAGCGCAAGAACATCGAGGGCCGCGCCGCGGCGGACATCGCGAGCGATCTGACCGCCGCGTTCGACCGCTACTGCGGCTGAGTCCGCTCCCGCCGGACTTCTCCGCCGCCGCGGATGAAGCCTGGCAGCTCGTGAGCGCGGCGCCCGGCTTCCTCACCGAACGCGAAGCCCGTTTTCTCTCGCTGGCCGCGGCGTGCACACCAGCGCCCGGCGTCATCCTCGAAATCGGCAGCTTCAAGGGCAAATCCACGGTCGGCCTCGCCTCCGTCGCGGCCCGCTATCGCCTCGGTAGCGTCGTCGCCGTGGATCCCCACACCGCGCCGTCGAGCACGGATCCGGGCCTCGGCGGCCAGGCGTCGTCGTTCGAAGACTTTCGGCATACACTCACCCGAGCCGGCCTGACGGATCACGTCGAAGTGCATCGCAAGTTCTCACGCGAGCTCGCGACTGGGTGGAACCGCCCGATCCGGCTGCTCTGGATCGACGGCGACCACACCTACCCGGGGGCGAAGCAAGACCTCGACCTGTTCGTGCCGCACCTGGCCGCCGGCGGAGTGGTGGCGCTGCACGACGTCCTGCACAACTTTGCAGGCCCGATCCGCGTGTTCGTGGAGGACGTGTTGCGGTCGGACCGCTATGGGCCCGCCGGGTGCTGCGGATCGATCGGTTGGGCGCAATACCGACCCGCCGACGGCGGGTCGGTGGGTTTTCGCGATGCGCGCCAGGCGCTGGCACGTCGCGCCGCGCGACTCGTCCGGCTGTCGCAGCGGGGACGCGATCTGCGGGGCCTCGCGAAGCTGCGCTACAAGCTACAGCGCGCGCTGGTGCCGCATGGCGACGTGGATCCGTCCGCCTGGGTCGCCGCGGTGCAACCGTAAGGCGAGACCGCCCCTACAGCACCCGCTCCCGCTTCACCCGCACGTCCACCACGTTCTGCACCCAGGACCAGAGCGAGTCCTGCCGCTCCATCGGCACGCCATCCACCATGTGGCGGCGCCACCCTTTCATTACTTCCGAGTCCTGAGTCCACAGGCGCACCCGCTTGCGCGGCACCTTGTTCTCCCACAACTGGGCGATGGGCGGGTCGGCGTACAGCAGCCGCACAGTCACGTTGCGTGACAGGTACTCGAGCGGGCTCATGTCTACGCGCTTGTAGCGATCATCGAGGGAAATGCGGCCGGCGCCCGGGAAGTCCGGCTCGCCATCGGAGAACAGCACGACGTTGAGCGGCGAAAGCACCAGGTTGTTGCGCTTCACGTGCAAGGCGGCGCGCTGGAAGAATGCGTTGAAGTCGGTGATCGGGTCTTCTTGCGGGAACCACGCGCGCAGGTCCGCCGCGATCTGCGTGGGCGTTTTGCCCGAGAGATCCTGGATCGGGTGGAACACCTTGGCCTGGCCGGTACGCTCCCCGCCCAGCTCCCCCACGAAAATCGCCGTGTTCGGCTGCAGCCCGCCGATCCCGTTCAGATGCCCGTAGATGTAGAGCGACGCGAACTCGATCGCCCCGTTGAAGCTGGGGTTCCGCCGGAACGAGCCGCTGATATCGAGGCCGATCACCAGCGTCGACCGGGGCGTCTGCGCCTTTTCCGACGGCGAGCACGCTAGGACCCCGAGCGCCAGGACCAGCGCCGCGACGCGACGCCTCATGTCGCACCTCCCTCGACCGTGTGGGTCTTACCGGTCTGGAAGATCGGCGTGCTGTGGAGCACCTGGTCCAGCGACCGGAACGGCAGATTGAAGTGCGGTTTGCCCATGATGACGACGACCATGAAGTTGAACCCGCTGGCGACCAGCTGCAGCACCGGCAAGGTCAGCAGCTCCATCAGGTGCTGGGCCTCCTTCTTGAACCACTCGTGCTCGGCCTTGAGCGCGTTGATGGGCCCTTTCCAGAACTCCACGTCCGCGGTCGCGGCCGCCCGCACGGCGCCCACGCCTTCCATCGCCTTCCGGCCCAGGATGGCGAGCAGCGCCGGCGTCCCGAACCGGCCGAACAGGAACCATGTCATGCCGCGCACGCCCACCCACCCCAGCAGGGCCAGCCCCAGGGTCCCGACGATCCCCAACTGGAACCCCTGCTGGGCCAGCCACGGCGTGATGGCGTCGATCAGCTCGCGGTACAAGAAGAGCACCTCGAACAGGGCAACCGCCAACTCGACCAGCACCATCGAGACGATCTGCCCGACCGCCCGCGTCTTGATCGCATCGTTCAGCACCTGAATGCAGGCGAAGCTGCCCCCGATGATGATGAACAGAAAGAACCACAGGAGTACGACCAGGGCCAGCGCGTTCACCTGGTAGCCCGTCAAGTCCGAGAGCAGCTCGCTCATCGTGGGACGCAGTGTGAACGTGAAGATCGTGGCCTCGATGGCGGACCAGAACAGCAGCAGCATGAACGCGATCCACGGCACCCCCGGCTGGCGCGAGCTCGAATCCAGCATGGCGAAGGGCGACGTAACGAGGTTCTTCAGCGTTCGCCACAATAGCCCGATGCCAAGCCGAAGCAGACCCCAGACCCAACCGACGAACACCAAGAGGAAACGCGCCAGGCCGAACCAGTAAAACCACGCCATGCGCACCGCATCCCACCAGGACATGAGCAGCGCGGCCAGAAAGCGTCCGCGACCGGAACGGAACGGAATGGTGTAGAGCGAGACCATCGTGCCCCAGACACCCGCGACGAGCACCATGGCCGGGAAGAAGAGCAGTAAGACCTTCCCGACGATCTGCCAGAAGGAATCACCGTACAGCACCGTTCGGAACACGAGCGCCTGCCAATCGACGATCCAGGACAGGCCGCCCCAGATCCAGCCCCATACCGTCTGGAGGATCAAGCTCCACTGCTCAGTCTGGGCCGAGCCGATCGGGCTTTGCATGTCGTTGTCCCTTCCGAATAGACGAGGAATGGGGGCCGCGGGAGCCGCTGCGGCAGGCGCGCATTAATAAAGCGGCGCGCGGCCCTGTCAAGCGGGGCACGTGATCCACATCACCTTTCCCGCCGTGGGCGAGGCTGGCGGCGCCGCAACGGTGTATACTGGAGCCCATGCCGGACGAGGCCCCCAAGCGCCTGATCGTTGTCGGTGACCGTGTGCTCATCGCGCCCGAAGAGGGCGAGGAGCGCACCAACGTCGGCCTGTACCTCCCACCGACGGCCATCGAGAGCCGGCAGGTGCAGGGCGGCCGGGTCGTCGCGACCGGGCCGGGCACGCCGATGACCGAGCCCGCGAGCATGGACGACGAGCCCTGGAAGATCCACGGCCCCGACGTCAAGTATTTGCCGATGCAGGCGCGCGTCGGGGACTACGCGCTGTTCTTCCGCAAGGCCGCCGTCGAGATCACGTTCGAGGGAACGAAGTATCTGGTCGCCCCGCAGGCGGCAATCCTCGTGCTCGTGCGGGAAGGCAGCCCCGAGGAAATGGAGTAAGCCATGGCCGAATTCGGATGGGCCCGGAGCCGGGGTGAGCGCGCCGAGAACGAGGGCCTGCGGCGAGGCGCGTGGTACCGCGTCGTCGAAGAGCCCGGCAAGCCGTGGATCGTGTTGGACGTGCACCAGGTCGAAGTGCGCGTTCCCAAGGACAACCTCGACGTCCGGAAAGATCGACCCAAGGCCTGGAGCGTAGTGCACGAGCCTCATCTCGTGTGCCCCGGCTGTCACAAGCGACAACACGTCGCGGGTCAACCCAAAGAGGTGAAGTGCCACGAGTGCGGCAACGCCTTCGGCGTGGACTGGCAGGATCGGGCGTAGAGTAATTTCGCACCGCATCGCATGGTTCGGGCTCCGGTGAAGGCTCCGGGGCCCTTTTCTTTGCGCCATGGCGACCTTCATCGGCGGCCTGCCCCGGGCGCGCACGCTGCTCGCCGAGCGGTTCGGTCACCCGGCATTTCGAGTACACCAGCTTAAGGTGCTCGGGCCTTTGCTGGCCGGCCGAAACGTCCTGGCCGTGCTGCCCACGGGGGCAGGGAAGTCGCTGTGCTACCAGCTGCCGGCGCTCTTGGCTCGGGGCCTCACGCTCGTGGTCTCGCCGCTGATCTCGCTGATGCAGGATCAGGTGGCGGCGTTACGGCGGCGGGACATCCCTGCCGCGTACTTAAACAGCCTGCTTTCACCGGATGAGCGCCGCGTCGTTCTCGATGCCGCGCTGTCCGGAAGTCTCGCGCTGCTGTACTGCGCCCCCGAGCGGCTCGGCTCGCTGGTGCGACAGCTGTCGCGCGCCGGTCGCGACGTGTCACTCCTCGCCGTCGATGAAGCCCACTGCATCGTCGAATGGGGCAACGAGTTTCGGCCCCTGTACCGGCAGCTCGACCGCCACCGCTATCTGCTGGGCGATCCCGTCACGATCGCGCTCACCGGCAGCGCCACGCCGGAGACACGCGCCGACATCCTCCGGGTCCTCCGGATCCCACAGGCAGAGGTGGTCGTCACCTCATTCGATCGGCCCAATCTCGTGTTTCGCGTCGAGCGCGTGCGGGACGACCGCGAACGGTTCGCTCGCGTGCGGGAGCTGATCCGCGGGGTGGATGGGTCCGTGATCGTGTACACGCCGACGCGCCGGCTCACCGAGCTGGTCACCCGCGCGCTGCTGCGCATGGGCGTGCGGGCAGCGCCGTACCACGCTGGGCTCACACCGACGGTGCGCCGCCGGGTGTTGCGCGCGTTCCTGGCCGACCGCGCGCCGGTGGTGGTCGCGACCAGCGCCTTCGGCATGGGGATCGACAAGCCGGACGTGCGCCGGGTACTGCATTGGGGACCCCCGCATACCGTCGAGGCCTACTACCAGGAGGCGGGGCGTGCCGGCCGCGATGGGCGCCGCGCCGACTGTGTGATGGTGTGGCGTCCCTCCGACTTCGCATGGGGCGACGCCGCAACGAGCATACGACGCTACGTGGAGGGGCGCGAGTGCCGCCGTGGCACGTTGCTCGCGTATTTCGGAGAACGGGGGGCGGCCTGCAGTGGTTGCGACGTGTGCGGCGTAGAGAGTTGGCGCCCCTCAACTTAGGCGGGCTCCGGCCTACCCATCCGAGGGGTTGCGTGCCGCAGGTCGCGGAATACCTTAGCCACTCGCTGTGTTTTCTCCCTCTCGTTGAGGACGCTCGTATGCCCGGCCGCAATTTCCTGTTCGTCCCCGGCCCGACCAACGTGCCCGAGCGGATCCTGCGCGCCATGCATCGCGCCATGGAGGACCACCGCTCCGCCGCGTTCCCGGAGCTCGCCACCGGACTGTTCCGCGATCTCCGGAAGGTGTTCAAGACGACGACGGGGCAGGCGTTCGTCTTCCAGGCGACCGGCACTGGCGGCTGGGAGGCGGCGCTCGTGAACACGCTGTCGCCGGGCGACCGGGTCATCGCCGCGCGGTACGGCCAATTCAGCCATCTGTGGATCGAGCTCGCCCAGCGTCATGGCTTGCGCGTGGACATCATCGATGTCGAGTGGGGCGAGGGCGCGCCCGCCGACCGCATCGGGGAGATCCTGTCGCAGGACAAGCAACACGAGATCAAGGGAGTCCTGATCGTCCACAACGAAACGGCGACGGGCGTGACCAGCGATGTCGGCGCCGTCCGGAGCGCGATCGACGCGGCGCAGCATCCCGCCCTGCTGTACGTGGACGGGGTAAGCTCCATTGGCTCGATCGACTTTCGCATGGACGAGTGGAAGGTGGACCTGGCGATCACCGGGTCGCAGAAGGGACTGATGCTGCC
>Ga0137418_10001376_pt1 | contig 22375 bp, 23 predicted proteins | sample CZODoug3_1_2_16f_FD_122242 | JGI IMG/M metagenome (GOLD analysis project Ga0137418, IMG submission 122242) | Vadose zone soil fungal communities from Angelo Coast Range Reserve, California, USA - CZODoug3_1_2_16fungal (Hybrid Assembly) | ecosystem: Environmental > Terrestrial > Soil > Vadose...
CTCGATCCGGTTGAAATCGTCCTCGGCCTGCGCGTACTCCATGCCGAAGACGGCGTCCGCATCGGTCTTGCCGTAGACGTGCGCGATGCCCCAGTCGTCGCGGATGATCGTGACGTTCTGCGCTTGGCGCTCCCAGCGGGCGGCTTCCTGAGGGGGGACCGAACCCGTGACTGCCGCGATGACGAACAGCGCGAGTGTTTTCATGGAGCCGGCCTCGGCGCCGGGAGGTGGTCGGCGAAGCGCCACGGCGCCGGGCCGTCGCGCGTGAGGGTAATCTTGGCGAGTCGCGCCCGCACCATCGCGATCGGCATCGGTCCTCCCTGAAGGACGGCGTCGTGGAACTCGCGCTCGGTCATCCGGTGGGAATCGACCAGCTCCGCGTGCAGCGACCGCAGCTCGAGCCCACCGATCATGTAGGCCACCTGGTAGAGGGGCGAGTAGGCGCCGCTGAACGAGCGCCGCACTTCTCCCTCGGCATTGGCCCGCTCGAAGCCCACCGTGTCCACCAGGAATTGGATCGCCTGGTCGGGCGTCATCTTGCCCAAATGGAAGCTCAGGGAAAAAATGATGCGTGCACTGCGGTGCATGCGCCAAAACAGGGCGCCGACACGATCCTCAGGGCTCGCCTGGAAGCCGTGGTCCCACAGGAACATCTCCCAGTACAATCCCTGGCCTTCGCTCCAGAACGGCGTCTGGAAGAGGCGGCGGTGCGAGTTGTAGCGCGCCGCCATGAAGCCTTGCAGGTGGTGGCCCGGATTCAGCTCGTGGAACACCGTCGCGTGCGAAAAGTGCGGGTTGTTGCCCCGCAGGCTCATCAGTTTTTCTTCGTCGGACATGTCGGCCGTCGGATACGACACCTGGATCGTCTCCCCGCCGAGGAAAAAGGGAGACACGCGCTGGCGCTCGGGGGAGAGCATCTCCATGCGCCAGTCCTCCCGCGCGAGCGGCGGGATCGTGACCCAGTCATGCTGGTCGAGGAACGCCTCGGCCTGGCGGGCGAGGTCGCGCACCAGATCGGGCTGGCGGCCCGGCTCGACGAAAGTGTTCTTGACCTTCTCGAGCGCCGCCTTCCAGTCGTCGCCGAATCCCATCGCGCGCGCCGCCCGCCGCATCTCGGTCAAGCTGAAGGCGTACTCGCGTTGCGCGATGGCGATCAACTCGTCGGGCGTGTAGGGGATCATCTCGTAGTCGAGATCCTCCTGCAGGCCGTCCGCGCCGATCGGATCCCCGACGATGGGGCCCGTATTGTCGTCCGCCGTACCGGGCTCCGCGGGCTTCTTCCCCACCACACGCTCACGCAGCGTGCGCGCGTATCGCTTGAGCGCTTCGTCGAGCTTCTTCCAGGGGTCCTTCGCCCACCACGAGAAGTCGGGGTCGTAGCCGTCGTAGTAGCGGAACCACGTGCTGACGACTCCCCGCACGTCGTCCAGGTCGTCGGCGGCACGATTCGCGATCGTCCGCGTCGTCGCCGGCGCGGTGCCGTGCGGCCGTGCGCTGCTGTCGGCGCCGCGCGCGGGCGGCTCGAACAAGCCGCGCAAGCTGTCGACTTGCCGCGTGACGTCGGCCAGGGTGCGGGCCGCCGCCCGGGGATCGATCGTCACGAGATTGCGTCGCGCGTCCTGCAGGGAGAGCAAGCGGTCGGCAAACGGCGCCAAGGGCACCTCTTCGGCGCGCAGTTTGCCGCGGCGATCGAGCAGGGCGATCTGATGACCCAGGTAATGAGCCAGGAGCACGTAGTCCGCGCGACCCTCCTGCGCCAGCTTGGCGAAGTCGACCTCCTTCAGGCGCGCCTGCCATCCGATGTAGAACTCGCGCATCCGGCGGCGTTGGTCGGGAGAGTCGTCCGCGTCGTAGCGGCGGGTCAGCGCGGTGCGATCGGTGGAGAAGCGATCGATGACGACGGCCAGCTCGCTCGCGGGACGAGCCACGAGCGGTCCGAGGACGGGCACGGACGCGACCGAGTCGGGGCGCGACTGCGCCGCCGCCGTGGAGCAGACGAGCAACAGCGCCGCGCTGACAGAATGTCGAAACATGGCGCAAGTGTACCGCTGCTCCGGCCACGGGTCTAGCCGCCGCGCATCCCCCCGCCCTTGCGCGGCCGCGCGCGCTGGGGGGATATAGGGACGCCCGCCCACTCGAGGATCACATGGCTCGGCTCCCACTCTCGCTGCTCGTCGCTGTCTCCACCATCGCCCAAGCGCAGACCCCGCCACCCGCGCCGACCGGCGCGACCGCCGCCTGGACGCTCAAGACCAAAGGGCCGATCCGCTGGCAACAGGTGACGCCGGCCGGCGCGCTCCTTGTCTCGACCGACGCCGGGCTTGCCGCCGTCGACATGGACCGCGGCGTGGTCACGTGGGAAAAGCCTGAACTGGGCGGGCTGGCGGCCGACAGCGTCCGCATGGTCGAGGGATCGCTGCTCATGGAAGCGGCGCGTCCCGGGCTCCTGATCGTCTTTGATCCGGTGACGGGCGCGGTGGTGTTCGATTCGCGGCGCCTCTCCCTGGCGCAGGTCGTCACCCGCCGCGTGCTGCCGCAGAGCGGCACGCTGCTGGTCCACGGCCGGCGCGCGTCGGGACCGCCTGTCATTGCACTGTACGATCTCACGACTGGCGCGCAGCGCTGGGCGAGCGAATCGCTGTTCCAGCAAAGCGGGCCCAAACGCGGCGGGCTGGGCGGGCTGATGCAGGGGCTGGTGCGCGCGGTGTCGGAGGCCACCGCGTTGGAGGTGCTACAGGCGGGGCCCGACATGATCGTCGTGCACACGCTGATGGGCCTCAAGGGGCTCGACGCCCGGACGGGCGCGGTCCGTTGGTCCGCAACGCTGCCCACTGCCCGCGCGGGCAATCCCGCGCGACACGTGCAGCTGTTCCCGTCGCTCGGCAAACCCGATCGGATCTACGTGGGCTTTGACGACCGCCTCATGGCCTACGCCATCGCCGACGGGCGGGCGCTGTGGCCGAAGCCGGCGACCATCGACGGGTGGGTGCACGGCATCGTGGAGCACCCGGCCGGGATCATCATCCTCCCGGAATCGCCGCCGGCGAACGAGGCGACGGGCAATGTGCGCATCGTGAACGGCGTGGTGCAAACGGGGCTGAACGTGGCGCGCTATGACGATGGCACCACGATCGCCACCAAGCCGCTGCGCATGCGCGGAACCGTCACGGACGCGATGGTCACCGGTGGCTCGGCGGTGCTCGCGGTGGACGCCGAGTCGCGCACGTTCGTGAATGTGCTCGACGTGGCCACGGCCACCGTACGCTTGAAGAAGGACGTAAAGATCAAAGGTCAGCTGGCCTACGCCGAGCTGATTGGGGGGGGGAGCCTCCTCTATATCTCGCGACCCGACGCGGCGACGAACGCCGAAGTGAACGTCATCGATCTCACGACGGGGGACCCGAAGTTCAAGGACGCGATCGAGAGCGGCAGGCCCTTGAGCTCAGGCGACTACAATGCGGCGCGCTATTCCCTGCACCACGTCGTCGAGGGCCCGACGCTCTATGTCTTCGCGAGCCACGATCACCGCCTGTACGCGGTCGATCGCAGCGCCGGGACCTTCCGCGCCCTGGGCGGTGAGATCAAGTTCCAGGGCGGCGAGGATCCCACCGACATGGAGATCCGGCCCGCGGGGCTGGTCCTCACCTCGCCGCAGAACCTCGTCGTGGTGGCGCGCGATGGGCAGGTCAAGCAGCAGATCTATTACCCTGCCCCGCAGCTGCCGGGGCTGCTGCGCGCGCTGTATCGAATCAACGCAGTGCGCGCCGGTCTGTACGGCGCCGCCGCGTCGGCGTACGGCGACGCCTTCGCCCAGGCGTCGCGCCAGGCCACCGATTCCAACGCGCGCCGCATCACCGCCCAGCTGGCGACGGCGTACTCGCAGGGCGGCACGCAGCTGGCCGGCTACTCGCATGAGGCCGCGGCACTCGCTTCGAAACGGTTCCGCGCCTCGCTCAACGTGCCGGGATCGGTTTTCATGTTGACGCGTGCGCCCGAGGGGAACGGCAACGTGCTGTTCCAGATCGAGAAGGACAGCGGCCGGCCGCGGGCGCGGGTGGATCTGGGCAAGGAGCGGGAACCTGTGTACGCGGTGGACGACGTCGCGGGGATGCTGTTCCTGCAAACGGCGCCGGGGACGCTGGTAGGCTACCGGCTCTAACCCACCGTTGAGCCTCTCAGCGCCCGCGCCACCTCGACGAGGTCCTGCACGAGGCGCGGCGCTGCCGCGCGCCACACGAGCGCGATCCAGCAGGGGATCGGCGGCTCGACAAAGGGCCGATAGACGATCGCCGTCGACGCGGTCATGTACCTGGCGCCGATCTCGTCGCTAGCCAGCGCCCAGGCCTCTCCCGCCGCAATCTGCACGTTACCTGCCGGTGTCTCCTTGGGGCGCTCACGACGCTGCGACGGGACCAAGCCGCGGTCTCGCAACGCCTCGTCGATAATCCGGAAGAAACCCGGCCAGCGCTGTGGCGCAGAGTGGAGCCACGGGAGGCCCTGCAGCTGCGCCAAGTGAAGCGACGGCTGCGCGGCAAGCGGATGACTCGCCGGAAGCAACACGCCCTTTGTCGCACAGTCCATGACTCGCACGGCGTCGAATCCCGTCACCGGCCATTGGGCGACGAACACGGAGGCAACGTCGACCTGCCCCTCCCGCAGGGCTTGGTAGGTATCCTGGTCGCTCTTGCTGGATACGCGCACCTGCGCCTCGGGGTGAGCGTCCCGAAACTTCGCGAGCAAGTCTTCGATGACCGAGTTGTAGACGGACAGCTCGCCGTGCGCGAACGTGAGCTCGGAGGCTCCGTTCTTGCCCGCTTCGCGAGCGCGGATGATGGCGCGCGCCGCCGCGTCCAAGGTATTGCGGGCCGCGGGGAGGAAGGCGTCGCCCGCCGTCGTGAGTCGGGCCCCGCGCGGGAGACGCTCGAACAACGTGACGCCCAGCTCAGTCTCGAGATCGTGCACCTGCTTCGACACCGCAGGCTGCGCGACCCGGAGGCGGCGAGCGGCCTGCACGAAGCTGCCCTCCTCCGCGACTGCCACGAAATACCGCAAATGCCGTAGCTCCATTGCGCCTTTCCTATACTTTGCTATACTGGAATTAACATTGCTCGTCAAGGGTTGGTTCCCATGGAGTTGCTCGACATCGCCCAGGCGGCCGCGCTGCTGCACGTGAGCCAAGCCTCGTTGCGTCGCTGGACCAACCGGGGGCTGCTGCGCTGCTTCCGCATCGGCGGCCGGCGGGAGCGCCGCTTCCGGCGCGCCGACCTGATGGCTTTCGTCGAGGGCCAGTCCACCGCCACATCCGTCGGGCACCTCTGCGGCTTCTATACGAGCGACCGCGCGCGGATCAGTCAAGCGGCGCGCCTGCTGGGCGACGGGCTGGCGGCCGGCAGCGTCTGCATCCTCGCGGCGCAGCCGGACGTACGGGAGCCGGTCCTGGCCCAGGTCGCGCGCCGGCGACGGTCGCTGCGACGCGACGTCGACGCGGCGCGCCTCATCGTCACGGAGTATGCCGACAGTGCGCCAGCACAGCTGGCCTACTGGAAGACCCAGTTCGCAGCGGCGACGGGCAGCGGAGCTGGGTCCATCCGTGTGGTCGCCGACGTGTCGGGTGGACGGCTGGCCCGGGCCGGCAGCTTCGACCGGGTTCTCGAATACGAGGCTGCGTACGCGAGGTTGTCACGGCGTTTTCCCGTGGCCACGATGTGTTTGTACGATGCGCGCGCCCACTCGGGCCTGGAAACGGCCGGTGTGTTGGCGGTCCACCCCGATCTGTTCCGTCACCCCGTCGCCCATCTGGTGAGCTAACCGCCGGAGCTATTCCCCGTAGCGTTGCATCCCTTAACAACAAAGTATTGGCCCGCCTCTCCGGGTGTAGCTACCTCTGTCTCATGAAGGCAGGGGCGGACCCAGCGCTCTCATCGGAGCCGTTTCGCCTCCTGTTGGTCGAAGACGTCGCCGCCGATGCCGATTTGATCATTGCCGAGCTGCGACGCGCGGGCCAGGTGTTCGCGCACCAACGGGTGGACAGCGAAGCGGCGCTGCGTCATGCCCTCGATCACTTCGCCCCCGATATCGTGCTGTCCGATCATGCCCTGCCGCATTTCAGTGCCCAGGATGCCCTGCGCGTGGTGCGGACCGAACGGCCTCAGACGCCGGTGATCATCGTCACGGGATCGCTCGATGAAGAGACCGCAGCGGAGTACATCAAGGACGGCGCGGCGGACTACGTCGTGAAGCACCGGCTGCACCGGCTCGGCCCCGCGGTGCACCGTGCGATCACCAATGCTCAGGACGTGGCGGAGCGGAAGCGCGCGGAACAGGAGCTGCGGCGCACGACGGAGTTCCTGAGCCACGCCCAGGCCTTCGCCCACATCGGCAGCTGGGAGTGGGACGTCCTGGGCGACGCGATCACCTGGTCCCCGGAGACGTACCGGATCTTCGGGCTCACGCCAGCCCACGGACCCGTCGCGCTCGAGCAGTACCTGGCGCTCATTCATCCGGACGATCGCGAGATGGTTTCGGGCGCGGTGCGTCACACGCTCGAAACCGGCGCGTCGTTCGAGGTCGACCATCGGATCGTACATCCCGACGGCAGCGTCCATTTCCTGCATGGCCGCGGCGGCTTGGTCACCGACGCCACCGGACAGCCGGTCGGGATGACCGGAACGGTCCTCGACATCACGGCGCGCAAGCGGGCCGAGGAGGCACTGCGCGAGTCAAACCACCGCCTCGAGACCCTGTTTGCCTCCGCTCCGCTGGCGATCGCCTCGATCGACGCCGACGGCATCGTGCAGACGTGGAACCCGGCGGCCGAGCGTCTGTTCGGATGGACCGCCGCGGAGGCAGTCGGAAGGCCGGTGCCGCACGTCCCGGACGAGAAAGCCGCTGAATACGCCGACCTGCGACGGCGGGTGATGTGCGGCGAGTCGTTGAACGGAGTGGAGCTTGTGCGCCAGAAGAAAGACGGCACGCCGGTCACGGTAAGCCTTTTTGCGGCGCCCCTGCGCGATGCCAAGGGTCGCATTACGGGCATTCTCGCCCTCATCGAAGACGTGACGGCCGTGAAGCGGCTCGAGCAGCAAGTCTCCCAGGTGCAGAAGATGGAGGCCATCGGCCGCCTCGCGGGTGGCGTGGCGCACGACTTCAACAACCTGCTGACCGCCATTCTGGGCTCCACCGACCTGCTGCTCGAGAGCCTGGGCCCCGACCATCCAGGCCGAGAAGAGGCCGAGGAGACTCGGAAGGCGGCGCTGCGCGCCGCGGACCTGACGCGCCAGCTGCTCGCCTTCAGTCGCCAACAAGTCCTCGCGCCACGCATCCTCGATCTCAACGACGTCGTGGCCAACCTGGACCGGATGCTGCAGCGCCTGATCGGCGAGGACGTCGCGCTGCGGACGGTTCTCGCCACGGATCTGGGCGCGGTGCGCGCCGATGCGGGTCAAGTCGAGCAGGTCATCGTGAACCTGGCCGTCAACGCGCGCGATGCCATGCCGCGCGGTGGCAACCTCACGATCGAGACATTGAACGTAGCTCTCGATGAAGCGTACGTCGCGGCACAAGCCGTGGTCGCGCCGGGGTCCTACGTCATGCTGGCGGTGAGCGACAACGGCACGGGGATGGACGCGGCTACCCAGGCCCGCGTGTTCGAGCCGTTTTTCACCACGAAGCCGAAGGGTCAGGGGACGGGGCTGGGCCTCGCGACGGTCTACGGCATTGTGAAGCAGAGTGGGGGTTACATCTGGGTATACAGCGAACCCGGTCGTGGCACCACGTTCAAGGTGTATCTGCCGCGCGTCGATGCCGCAGTCGAGTCGCCCGGCCCCGCTACCGTCGTCACGGCTTCGTTGGGGGGTTCGGAAACGATCCTCCTGGTGGAAGACCAGGAGGAAGTACGGAATCTCGTCCGCAGAATGCTGGCGGCGCGCGGTTATCACGTGCTCGCGGCGGCGAGCGGTCATGACGCGCTCCGCCTGACCGTGCAATACGCCGGAACGATCGACCTCCTGGTGACCGATGTCGTCATGCCCGGCATGAGCGGTCGGGAGGTCGCGGCGTTGCTCGCGCCCGCGCACCCAAAGATGAAGACGCTGTATTTGTCCGGGTACACCGACGAGTCCATCGTCCGTCATGGGATGCTCGAGGTCGGCGTGGCGTTCCTCCAAAAGCCGTTCACCGCGGAGGCGCTCGCCCGGAAGGTGCGCGAAGTCTTTGACCCGTGAAAAGGCTCAACCCTGGTCGTACGCCTGCTGCAGCCCCTTGATGTCGATCTTCTTCATTTTCAGCATCGCCTGGACGGCGGCGTTTGCCTTCTTGGGATTGTTGTCCCCCATCAGCTTGCCCAACACGGTCGGGATGATCTGCCAGGAAACGCCGTACTTGTCCTTGAGCCAACCGCATTGCTCGTCGGCCTTGCTCGCGGAGAGCTTCCCCCACAGATCGTCCACTTCCTGCTGTGTCTCGCAGTTCACGAACAGCGAGATCGCCGGCGTGAACTTGTACTGCGGGCCGCCGTTCAAGGCGTAGAACTGTTGTCCCTCGAGCTGGAAGGTCACGGACATGGGTGTCGCGCTCAACACCTTCGAGTTCTTGAAGATGGAGACGTAGAACTTCGCGGCCTCTTCGGCCTTGCCGTCGAACCACAGGAACGGAACGATCTTCTGCATAGGTCCTCTCTATCGTGGGGTCACATTGGCGGTTGACGCGAGCACCGCTTCGAGCCGGTCGTAGCTCGCCGCGACGCCCTGCTCCATGCCCGACTTGATGACCGCTTCGCGGGCCGCGGCCGATTCGTAGCGCATCGTCTGCGTGAGCGTGGTCCGCCCACCGTTCTCGACCAGGACGAGGGTGTTGAGGGACTCGCCCGGATACCACGCCTCGTCGAACTTCTCGGTGCTGACCAGCCGCTCGGGCGCTTTGACCTCGCGGTACACGCCGCCCATACCCATCGTGGAGCCATCCGTGTCCTTCTTCCACACCCACCGGTACGTCCCGCCGGCGCGCACGTCCATCTCACACACCGGCATGGACCAGCCGGGCGGGCCGAGCAACCACCGTTTGACCAGTTCGGGTTTGGTGTGGGCGTCGTAGACGAGCTTGCACGGGGCATCGAAGTCCCGCGTCATCACGAGATCCCGATCGCCGGACGGCGTGATCTTCAGCGCGTTTTTCATTGGGGCTTCCTTTCCTTGGCCTTGAGCTCATCGAGCAGGGTGTCGAGACGCTGGTAATTACCCTCCCATAACTGGCGATACCGTTCCAACCACTTGTCAGCCTCTGCGAGGCGCTTGGCCTCGAGGCGCCGGGGCCGCCGCTGCGCCTCGCGTCCCCGCGAAATCAGGCCCGCACGCTCCAGCACCTTCAGGTGCTTCGAGATCGCGGGCTGGCTCATCGCGAACGGCTGGGCCAGCTCGTTCACCGACGCCTGGCCGGACGCCAGGCGCGCAAGGATCGCCCGCCGAGTGGGATCGGCGAGGGCGGAGAAGATGGCGTCGAGGCGGTGTGTGGCTTGCATAACTGATGGGTTATATAAGAGAGGCTGCGGGCGGTGTCAAGCCCCATTACAATCCCCCATGGCCTTTGCGGCGGCAACGCTCACGTTCCTGCGCGGTCTCAAGCGCCACAACCAGCGGCCCTGGTTCGAGGCCCGCCGCGCCGAGTACGCAGCGGCCGTCCAGCAGCCGATGCGCGAGCTGATCGAGGAAATGGACGTCAGGCTGGCGCGCCTCGCGCCCGAGATCATCGGCGACCCCAAGCGCTCGATGTTCCGCATCTACCGCGACATCCGCTTCTCGGCGGACAAGTCGCCCTACAAGACCCACGCCGCCTGTTGGTTCTATCATCGGGACGGCTCGCGCGCGGTGGGGCGGGAGGCCGCGGGGGGCGGCGCCGGGTTCTACTTCCAGATCGCTCCGGGTGACTCGTTCACGGGGGGCGGCATGTGGATGCCGCCGCGTGAGGCGCTCACCAACCTGCGCGACGCGATCGCCGAGGACCCGAAGGGGTTCGCCAGGATCGCGACCGACCGGCGCTTACAGCGCCGCTTCGGGGGCTTGGATGAGGAGGCCGTGCTGCGCCGCGTGCCGCGCGGGTTCGCGCCCGATCATCCCGCCGCCCGCTGGCTCAAGTTTCAGTCGTTCGTGACGGGACGGGCGTTGAGCGACGCGCAGGCCGTGAGCGCGCGCCTCCCTGCCCTGCTCGAAGCCGACTTCCGCCTGATGCTGCCGTTGGTGCGATGGATCAACGCGGTGTTGGGGCTGCGGGCGGCCCAGCATCGCTGACGCGAAACGACGTCGCGACGGCCGCGCCCGCGACCAGGACGTTGGCCACGATGACCGGCCACGCGTGAATCAGGATGCCGTACAGGGCCCACAGCAACGCAGCGGCGCCTTGGATGCGGCGCAGCGCGATCGACCCTTTGGCGAAGTACGAGGTCATGAACACGGCCGTCGCGAGCCAACCTACCAAGTCGACCATCACGCCTCCGCCACGGCGCCGAGCCCCAGCACCCCATCCGCGGCGCCAGTGCGGATGGTCAGCCAATCGGTCCGCACCCGGTCCCATTCCTGAATGACCAGGCCCTGGCGCTCGAACAGCGCGCGGATCTGGCCGGGCCCGAACCCAACGATCTCTTCGAGGATCGGCACGAGCACGCTGAGCGCGTCGTCGCTGATCACGGTGCGCCGCGCAATCTGCGCAATCTCCCGCGCCTCCGATGCCGCGATGGTGAACCCGTCACCCCGGTTCACGTGCAGGATGACCGGGATGTCGGATTGGCCGTCGCCGACGTACACGACCTGATCCCGCGGCAGCGCGAGCTTGAGGCGCAGATCCTCGACCGCGGCCACCTTCCCATAACCGGCGGTGACCCGGGCGACGGAATCGATCTCCAGTCCCGCCGGGTCCCACGCAAAGCGGGTGCCGACAATGTGGTCGGCCGGGACGATGCCCTTCAAGGCCTCGAGGACGACCTCCTCGGGCGCGGCCGAGACGACGTAGAAATCGAAGCGGTGGCCGTCGATTCCCTCTTCGAGCATCGTGGCGAGCAGTGGCACGTTCCGTTTCAGCCGCACGCGCCGCCCGACCTCGAGCAGATCTTCCTTCGTCACCGACCGGTACTCGGGATCGTGCCGTAGCAGGTACGCGAGCTCGGCCCCCTGCTGCACCAGGTTCAAGCGCGAGAGGCCCGCCACCTTCTCGCGAAAGCCCGGGACGCCCAGCACGTCGCTCAGGATGATCCCCGAGTCGTTGAAGCTGAGCGTTTGGTCGAAGTCGCTTGCCAGCAAGTAGTGCTTCTTCATCGCATCCTCTCACGTTCGACGTCCACCTACAAAAAATGGCCCGCTCAACCGGGGGAGCGGGCCATGCTGCATCGTGCGACTGCTTGCCTTAGATCAGCCAGCGCGCGCGAGCCCCCCCGGAGTAACCGGCCCGGTATTGTGGAGCATGTGCAGGGCACAGCCGCGCAGCGTCATGTGAGAATAGTACTCAGCCCGACCCGCAAGCGGTACCGGGCATTGTCACCATCGTGTCTCGGATCGCTCAGTGACTGATGGCGAAGAACCACGCCCCGATGACCGGGCCGCGCGCGGGACGCTGCCCCGGCTGTGGCGGCGGCGCGTCGGCAGGCGGCGGACCATACTCCGGCTGGAACAGGTACGCGACGTGCTTCACCGGATCCACACTGATCGTCTTGGCGCCCCGCATCGTGGCGACCGTGGCGACGACGGTGTACTTGTCCGCCGCATCCTGGCGCACGACCGTCACGTTGCTGTCGCGCCCGGCCGGGATGTAGATGAGCCGTTGCGCCGGGTCCCATCCCAGCGCGTCCACGCCGTCGCCGTTGGCGATCGTCGCGACCACTTTGCCCGTGGTCGCGTCCACCACCACGGACGTCTTGCCGCACCCGGAGAAAATCCGGTTGGTGGCGCGATCGTAGGCGATGCCCGTGGGACCCTCACACGGCGCGATCGGCCACGACGCCAACACGCGCATCGTCCGCACGTCGATCACCTGTATCGTGTTGGTGCCTTCGTTGTTGACGAAGATCTTTCCTTTGCCGTCGCTGGCGGCGCCTTCCGGCGAGTTGTCCTCGAGCTGGGCCGTGCCGACGATGTCGCCGGTCTTGGCGTCGAGCGCCACGGCGGTCCCGATCGGGCGGCTGTGGTTCGTGAGGATGATGCGGTCGGAGAAATCCTCGTACATGATGCCGTCGAGGCCGCCGGTCGGAATCGCAATCCGCCGGATCACCGCCAGGGTCTTGAGATCGAACATCTCGACCGTCGAATCGCCGGCGCTGGTAATGAATCCGTGGCCCCACTTCGGCACCAATGCGATCCCGTGCGTGCGCGGCGTCTCGGGGATGTCGCCCACGACCTTGCCGGTCAGGCCGTCGATCACCATCACGTGCGTGGCGCGCGACACGAACACCCGGCCCGTGCCGGGCTCGGCCGTCAGGTAATCGGTGCCGCCGTCGCCGCCCACCGAGAACTTCGCGGCCGTGAAGGTTTGGGCGGAGCTGAGGGTGGGCCACGCCAGGGCGATGGCCATGATGAATGCTCTTCGCATCTGAGCCTCGGGGGATGGTTGGATAGGGTTAGGACCCTGCACGCTGCGTTTCAGTCACGCCCGCGCGGATGATGCCGCAGGCCCGCCGTCGCGGCGTCGATGCGGCCGATGTACGCGCGCATGCCTTCCCGAGCCCCGCGACGCGGCACGACGAAGTGGCGGTCATCGGGCTGGGCGCTCTTCAAGTCGTCGACCATCAGGTCGCCGCCGTGCGCTTCGACGGCCTGCTCGAACCGCTCCACCGCGGAGAGGAGGTTCACGAGATCTTCGGGATCCTCGGCGCCGGTGACGGCGATGCCGCGGGACCGCAGCCGATCCGCCACGTCCGCCGCCGCCGTCCTGCGCGCGTCGAGCTCTTCGTCCTTGTCCATGAGAGTACCTGACCGGGTTCGAGTCGGGAACGTTAACTTCCAAACGGCCGCCCAACCAGGAGACTCCATGCCAGCCACGCACGGCGCCCCCGCCCCCGCCCCCGCCCCCGCCCCGATGCTGACGATCCCGGTCGGGAAGCGGGACCACATCATCGGCCCCGAGCACGCCGCGATTACGCTGGTGGAGTACGGGGACTTCCAGTGCCCGTACTGCCGGGAAGCGTATCCCATTGTCAAACAGCTGCGGGACCAGCTCGGCGCGCGGCTGCGCTTCGCGTTCCGCAATTTCCCCCTCACGCGGATCCATCCGCAGGCGGAGCATGCCGCCGAGGCAGCCGAGGCGGCGGCGGCGCAGGGGGCGTTCTGGCCGATGCACGATCGCCTGTTCGAGCGGCAGTTCGCGCTCGAGGATGACAATCTCGTGGAGTACGCGACGGAGCTGGGCCTCGACGCGGATCGCTTGGCCGGCGAACTGGCCGCCGGCACGCATCGCGAGCGTGTGCGCGATGACTTCATGAGCGGCGTCAAGAGCGGCGTGAACGGCACCCCCACGTTCTTTATCAACGGCCAACGCCACGACGGCAGCTATGAGCTCGCGTCGCTGCTCGCTGCCATGGGAGGCAAGGCGCCCTGACCATCAGGCGCGAGCGACCTTGCCAACCGTATCCCAGGTGCGTGTCGTCACGTCCTTCCCGAACGTCTTCTCAATAAGCACCATGAAAACGGGGCCTTTGGGGGTCCGCACATAGGCGCTGAACGCTTCCCTTCCCTTCACCAGCAGGACACGCGCGCCGTCCCGCTCGATCGGCAATGCCGGCTTGGACGCGGGTTTGGCGCGCAGGAAGGTCACGATGCGCTTCGCGGTGGCATCGAGGCGAAACGCTCGATACGGGTCCGACGCCAGCAGGTCCCGCAGCGCGTCCACCGGACGCACGATCGTGAGAAAGGCCTGACCGAGTCGCTGCAACATCGCGGCTTCGGCTCTGTCCTGGAGCGAGGCTTCTGACGCGGCGCGGGCGTTGAACGCGACGTTCCCGCTCGAGAGGATGGTCTTCACCTCCGTGAAGCCAGCCGACTCGAACGCCCGCTTCAGATCGGGCATCTTCGCGTTTACAGGGCTGACCCCTCGAAGGAACGCGGCATAGCGTGGCATGCCCGAAACCTAGCGATCCACCCACGGCAGAACGCAGCGCTTCTCGCTGCTGGCCACGGCCAATTCCAGACCCCGCATGACGTCGAGCGCCTGCCGCGGTGTCACCGCGAGCGTCGCCTTCCCGAGAAGGGCGTCGCGCACGTTCTCGTAGTAGTGGGTGTAGCTCGAGGGAATCGTCGGCACCGCTCGCGTGCCCTCGGACGTGGTGAGGGTGCCGTACAAGGCCGGCGGATCTGCATCCCAATCAGGCTCACCCGGAGTACGACCCTCCTTCAATGCCGCTTCCTGTGCATCGACGCCGTACTTGATGAACGAGCCTCCCGTCCCGTGAACGGCAAAGCTCGGCCCGGGCGTGGCCCTCAGCATGGACGCTCGCAACACCGCCCGCAGGTTGGGATAGTGCAGCGTCACGTCGAACGCGTCGTCCACCACGCCGCCATCGCGCTCGATGCGGATGTCGGCCGAGACGGCGCGCGGCGTGCCGAACAGCACGAACGCTTGATCGAGCAGGTGTGGCCCGAGGTCGAACCACACGCCCGCGCCGGGCTCAACCCGCTCGCGCCACGCGCCCGGCTTCTGCTCAGGCCGGAAGCGATCGAAGTGCGATTCGTAGGACACGATGCGGCCGAGCGTGCCTTCCGACACCAGCTTCTGCAGGGTGACGAAGTCCCCGACGTAGCGGCGATTCTGGTACACCGACACAATGCGCCGTTGTCGTTGTGCCAGCGCGACAAGCTCTTCGGCCTCGGCCAGCGTGGTGGTGAACGGCTTGTCGACGACGACGTGGCACCCAGCCAGGAGGCATTGCTTCGCGAGCGGATGATGCGACGTATTCGGGGTCGCGATGACCACGAGGTCGACCTTGTGCGCGAGCACCGCCGCGACGTCGCGACGCTCGACGGCGGCGAGGTGCAGGCCTTGCACCGCTCGAATGACGGGGGCGTGGAACACCTTCCCGGCGAAGCCGAAGCCCACGAGTCCGACGTTGAGCATAGCGCGTGATTGTACATGGCAGGCCCAAGACCGCCAGGGTAGATTGGGATCCGTGCAGTTCATCCTTGCTGCCTTGATCGTCGCCGCCCAATCCGACTCCACGCCCGCTGCGAGCATCCCGCGGCGGCCCCTGATGGCCGTGACCCAGACCGTCCTCCTCAACGTCACCGTGAACCGCCTGGATGCGTGGGCCTTCGCCCACGATTGGGCAAAGTCGGGCACGCGGACCTGGTGGCGTAACCTGAGCGTCGGCTGGGATTGGGATGAGGATCAGTTCGGCACGAATCTGATGATGCATCCGTACCACGGCGGACTCTATTTCAACACCGCCCGGGACAACGGACTCAGCTTCTGGGAGGCCGTCCCCGTCGCGGTTCTGGGCTCGTGGACGTGGGAGTACTTCGGCGAGACCGACCGCCCGTCGCTCAACGACTTCTTCATGACGAGCTTCGGCGGCATCACGCTCGGTGAAGTGTTTCACCGCCTCGCCGCAACCATCCGGGACAACGGCTCCCGCCACCGGGTGCTGCGCGAGATCGCCGCATTGCCCCTCGATCCGATGGGATGGGTCAACCGGCGGCTGCGCCACGAGCGCACCTCCACGACGCCGAATCCACCCGAGCATGCGCCCGGCGCCGTGAGGTTTCGGTTGCACGGAGGCGCGCGCTTCGTCGTCAATTCCCACCTGCGCCTGTCCCAGGGGACGCCGAGTGTGATTGTGGATTTCGGCTACGGCGACCCGTTTCTGCAGCCCTACAAGGCTCCATTCGACGCGTTCCGGGTCCGCGCCATCTTCGGCGAACGCGGCCTCCACGCCCTGCGCGCCAGCGGCCGCCTGTACGGCCCGCGCACGCTGCACGACCACCTGTTTCTCGTGAATCAGCGTTTCGACTATGCCAACAATGCCGCGTACCGCGTCGGCGGGCAGAGCATCGAGGCGGGACTCGAGTCCCATTGGCGGCTCCCGACCGAGTGGCAACTGCAGACGGAGGCGTACGTCGACGCGATCCTGCTGGGCGGTGTCGACGCGCCCACCGCGGGTTTCGGCAAGCGCACCTACGACTTTGGACCTGGCGGAGGGTTGCGGCTGCGCGCGGCGTTGGGGCGCGGTGGCCGGACGTACTTCGCCTTCTTCGCCCAGTCGGAGTACATCCATGCCGTGAGCGGCGCGAGCGCCGATCACTTTCTTGGCTTCGGGGGCTTCGAGCTCAATGTCCCCCTCGGAACCGCCCTCGGGCTCGGCGTCCACCACACGACGTTCCTCCGGCGCAGCGTCAATTCCGACCGGCCCGACGACGTGCGCCGCTTCCCAGAACTGCGGATCCTCCTGACGTGGACCGAGGCTCGATAGGCGTCGGGCTGGCGCTGCTGATGGGGCTCGTCGCGCCCACCGCCCAGGCACAGCGGCCGCATCGCGCCGGCCTGTGGATCGAGACCGGCGCCGGGCCCGGCTACGTACGCATCGCCTCGTCTGGCTCGACGAAGGTCACGAGCGCCCCGGGATCGACCTACTACCTGCGCGCCGGTGGATTGGTGTCGGACAAGGTGCTGCTGGGGGTCGACTACTTCCGCTTCGTGGACGAAACGTTCGGCGTGTTTCGCGCGGACACGTCGAGCGTGGGGGAGACCTGGAGCCTAGCAGCCATCGTGCTGTGGTTTCCCTGGCGCTCCGGGGTGTTCGTGAAATCGGGCGTCGGCGCCGCGCAGGGCACGTTCACAGTCACGCCGTCCGGGGGCTCACCCGTCACGGCGCGTGGGACGGGTGTCACGCTCACCTTCGGGCTCGGCTACGACCAGAGGATTTCGCGGAAGGTGGCGCTCACCGGGTGCCTGTGCGCCGATATCGCCGGCATCGGCGACGTCGTCCTCCCGACGATCCGGGTGGACGACGTCATCGCGTCCATCTATCACGTCACGATCGGCATCACGATCCGCTAGGCACGGTGACCGCGCCGAGAATACACCGAGCGTTCGAGATCGGCGTCATCCTCAAAGGGATCAATGGCCTGCTCGAGCTGGTCGGCGGCCTCGTGCTTCTCTGGGTGCCGGCGCCCTCGATCCAGCAGATCGTCGCCGCCCTGACGCAGCGCGAGCTCCTCGAGGATCCTCACGATTTCATCGCGACGCACCTGCGCGAGCTCGCGCGCCCGCTTACGGCCAATGCGGAGCTCTTCGCCGCCGTCTATCTCTTGGCGCACGGCGTCATCAAGGCGGTACTGGTATACGGGTTACTGCGCGGCAGCCTGTGGGCCTACCCCACGGCCATCGCCACCTTCGCGGCGTTCGCCGTCTATCAGATGTATCGGTACACGATCGTGCCTTCGGCCTGGTTGATCGCGTTGACCGTGCTGGACGTGGCCGTGATCCTACTGACCTGGGCCGAGTATCGCCAGCTCAAGGCCCGGCGTTCGCCAGATCGGTAACCGCCGCCGCGAGGGTCCGCACCTTCGCCGCATCGGCCGCACCCGCCACGTCCTGACCGAGCTGCGCCGCCACCTGGTTGAGCGCATCCCGTCTAGCCTGTCCCTTCGCTCGCTCGGCGTTGCGCAGCTGCTGCCGGACCGCGGTCACGCGGGCGACGGCGAGGCCGTTCGACCGCTCCAGCTGGTCGAGATACGCCCCAGCCACGACGAAACTCGCGGGCCAGGTGAACTTCGGCTGGTCCTGCGTATTGAAGTAGTCCAGATGGACCAGCTTGGCGGCTTCGATCTCATTGCGCGAAATGAACGCGCTCGGCGTCAGCTCGAAGACGTCGAGCCCGCGCGCGATCTCGGAGCTGTAGATGTAGCCGTTGTACCAGTACGCCGACCACGTGCCGCCGTCGCCCGGCTTGGTCCCGTCGACGGGGCCGCGGTCGAAGAACCCGATCTCCCGGGGATGCGCCGCGTCGGTCCAGTCGAAGAGCGAAACACCGCCCTGATACCACGATTGGATCATCAGATCGCGTCCCGGAACCGGGATGAGCGAGCCGTTGTGCGCCACGCAATTCTCGAACGGCGTCTGCGGCGCCAGCATCTTGTAGTAGCTCTGGAACGTCATCTTGTTGCCGTCCAACGTGAAGATCGCGTCGGCGCCCCACTGCGGCTTGTCCGTGGCGCGACACTTGGGCTGCCCGCCGCCCCCCCACTCGTCGGAGAAGAGCAGCTTGGTGCCGTCGTTGTTGAACGTCGCCGAGTGCCAGTATGAGAAGTTCGAATCGGACACGGCGCCGATGCGCTTGGGATGCGCCACGTCGCGGATGTCCAGCAGCAGTCCGTAGCCGCCGCACGCGCCGCCCGCCAGGCCCACCGCCGGATAGACGGTGATGTCGTGGCACTGATTCGGTCCGGGCCTCGGGCCGGCGGCTGCGGGCTGGTTGGCGCCGACGTAGGCGTCTACGATCCCTTGTACCGCCCCGCGCAGGGTCGTGCTGTCGGCGGCCGTGGGCGCGCCTGTGCCCCCCCGCGCCTTCATGATGCTGTCGAGCCACGGGTTGACGAGCTGGGGCGGCAGCACGTGCTCCATGCCGAACGCGTGCGCCGTAAATCCGCCGTGGGCCCGCGCGTCGGCGGCGGCCTGGGTGGCGGCGGCGATGTCTTCGGGCGCTTCGCCGTGTTGCGGCGGTGCGGTGAGCGAATCGAAGATCCGCGGCGAGCTCACGATCGCGGCCTGTTGCGGCGCCGCGAGCGGGACCTTGATGACCTCGATCCGGAACAGGGCGCTCGCCGGGTTCGAGTCGGGGGAGGCCTTCACGCATCCCGCCATCTCGGTGGGTGAGCGCACCGGGGCGGAGCCGGAGACGTAGACGTAGACGTTAGCCGCGTCGTTCGGGTCGATCACGACCGTGTGCGTGTGCGAGCCGCGGCAGGTCTGCACGTTCGCGATGTACTTGGGGCTCGCGATGTTGCTGATGTCGAAGATGCGGATGCCGCGGAGCCGATCCGTGCTGACCGAGTCGTGCACGCCTTGCGTCCCGCAGTCGAGACGCCCGCCCCGGCCTTCGCCGGATACAAACAGCAGGTTCCGGAACACGGAGACGTCGCTCTGCGAGGCCGGGCAGAGGTACCCGATCGTGAGCGCGGGGCGCGCCGGACGGGTGATATCCCACACCTCGAAGCCGTTGTAGTTGCCCTGAATGACGTAGTTGCGGAAGAACGAGAGATCAGAATTGGTGGAGCCCACGAACCTCTCAGACGGCGGTGTGTTCGAGAGCAAGCGGATATTCCACGCCGCCGCTCCCGCATCCTTCAGGCCCGCACGCAGGCCGACCCGGGGATCGGGCGTGGGAGGCACGGTCGACATGTTGGCGCCGCCCGAAGCGGAGGCGCAGGCAGCGACGACGCAGACGACGGCTGACAGGATCGGCAATTTCACGGACGTTCTCCCTCGAACAGCATCGCGGCGAGCATCCGCTGCATGCGCTCGATTTCGGTGGTTTGATCGGCGAACACGTTGGCCGCCATCCGGTACACTGTTTCCTCTTCCCCGCCCTGAGACGCGAATAGCTTGTTCACCATCGTGATGGCGCCCTGATGGTGCTGGATCATGAAGCGCAGAAACACCCGGTCGAACTCCGCGCCCCGCGCGCGGTCGAGCCGCGCCAGCTGCTCGGCCGTCAGCATCCCCGGCATGAACGTGGCGGAGTCCATTTCGGGCATCATGGTGTGCGCCGCGTGAGCGTCAGGCACGGCCTCGTGATGCCCTTCGAGCCAGCGGGTCAGCAGCGCGATCTCGTCTGTTTGGCCGGACACAACGCGCTCGCATAGCGTGCGGAGCGCGGGGCCGGCGCCGTGCGTGGGCGCCCAGCCGGCGATCACGACGGCCTGGGCGTGGTGCAGGATCATGCCGGACATGAACTGTACGTCGGCCGCCGTATAGGCGGCGCTCGGCGCGGCCTGGGCCGCCAGCGGCCGCCCCGCCGCGGCCATCCCGCTGGCGAGGAGGGCGCCCCGCAAGAAATGACTCATGTACACCGATACTACAGCCTCAGGGGAGTGTTACACTAGGCACCAGACTGAAACATGACGCCTTCCTTACTGGTCCTCCTCGTGGCGAACGCGCTCCCCATCGTGGGAGTGCTGGTCCTCGGCTGGACGGTGTTCCCGCTGGTGCTCCTGTACTGGCTCGAAAACGTCATCGTAGGTGGCTTCAACGTCGCCAAGCTGCTGCTCGCACAACCCCGCGAGCCTGCCTACTGGGCGGGCAAGCTGTTCCTCGTGCCGTTCTTCGTGGTGCACTTCGGCGGGTTCACCTTCGTGCACGGCGTGCTGGTGCTGGCGCTGTTCGGCCCGAAAGGAACGCGGGCATTCGACCTACTCGGCACCGTCCCTACGGCGATCCGCGCCAACCACTTGGGCTGGGCCGTCGTCAGCCTGGTGCTGAGCCACGGCTTCTCGTTCTACTGGAACTACGTGAGGAACGGGGAATACCGGCGTGCCTCCCTCAACGCGCTGATGGGCCAGCCCTATGGCCGAGTGCTGGTACTCCATTTTGCCGTCCTGTTCGGAGGCTGGATCATCATCGCTACCGGCGCGCCGGTCCTCGCGCTCGTGCTGCTGGTGCTCATCAAGACCGCGGCCGACGTGCCGGCGCACATGGCCGAGCGGCGCAAGTTCGCAGCCGTTCCCTGAAGCCACCTCCAAGGTCGATGCGCTACCGCATCTGCTGCGCCTGCGCCGCAGCACGCATACGGCGGGTCCCCTGATGCTCGGCGTGCTGCAACTCCGCAACGATGGCCCAGACTTTGCGAAACGCTGTGGCGGCGACACACAGCGCTTACCCTACAGAGAGCGACCCCATGTGCACGCGAGCAACGTTCGCTGGCCTTCTTTCGCTTGTCGGCGCAGCGCTGTTCGCTGGTGGTTGTTCTGATTCCGTCACCTCCGAGCGCCGCGCTCACCCGGGCCCTGCATTCGCCGTCGATGCCGTCCCGATCGCGGGGCAGGTGCTCTACGTTCCAACCGGCTTCACCGTCAACCTCTTTGCGGAGGGGCTTGACGGCGCGCGTTCGCTCGCGCTCGGCCCCGGTGGCGCAGTCTTCGTCACGCTCTCAACTGATGGCGAGATCGTCCGTCTGCTGGACACGGACGGTGACGGCATCGCGGACGTACGGAGCACCGTCCTGGACGGCTTGTCCTACCCGTTCGGCCTCGCGTTCCGTGGCGACACCATGTACTTCGCCGAGCAGACCGCCGTGAAGCGGCTCGACCCGGGTGCAGCGACGCCCGTGACGCTCATCCCGAACCTCCCGAGCGGCGGCCACATCACCCGAACGATTGCGTTCGGCCCGGATAACCTGCTCTACGTCGCCATCGGCTCCTCGTGCAACGTGTGCGATGACGCGCTGCCCCGGGCGGCCGTAACCCGCTACAACCTCGACGGCTCGAATCCCCATACGTTTGCCACCGGCCTCCGCAACTCAGTTGGGATGGCGTTCAACCCGACTACGGGCGAACTCTGGGCGAACAACAACGACCGCGACGATCTGGGCGACGAACTGCCACCCGAGCACCTCAATATCCTGCGGGACGGCAAGTGGTACGGCTGGCCACAATGCTATCTCCCTGGCGAGGCGAACCCCGAATATCCGAACGCCGACTGCTCGGGCGTGGAGCCGCCCGCCATCACGTTCCAGGCACACTCGGCACCGCTCGGGCTCGCGTTCTACACGGGCGCCATGTTTCCGGCCGAGTACAAGAACCGCATCCTGCTCGCGCAGCGCGGCTCGTGGAACCGCAACGAGAAGACCGGCTACCGCGTGATGATGGTGACGCTGTCGGGCAACGGCAAGGTGGCCAAGTACGAGCCGTTCGTGCAGGGCTGGCTGCAGGGCCAGGAGATCTGGGGCCGGCCGGTCTACACGACGCAGATGAAGGACGACTCGGTGCTCATCTCGGACGACTACGCGGGCGCGATCTATCGCGTCAGCTACTCGAAGTAGGCTGATCCGCTTCGTCTTCACCACGGCGCTGAATGCCTCGACCAATGTTAGCGTGGGCCTGGGTCTTGAAAAATCCCTTGTCTTCAGCTCCAGAGGCGAGCGCTGCGGCGGTGTCGACGATAACCGTGGCATACGTCGACCAGGGAATAGTTATATTGGACAGAAGATTGAACCGTGCGGAGGGAACCCAGTTATCCTCTGCGTGATCCGGTCTGGTTTGTAGGAGCAGGAGGTCGTCTTGGCGACCATATTTTCTGGCCATCCGGACCAAAGTTTCGTGGTAGATGCCCTTCTCGTCGCAGCAAAGGCCGCCCCAATCGACCTCGTGCTGAAAGACCGTATGAAGAAGAACATTGATGGCAAAAGTTTTAC
>Ga0137418_10001378_pt1 | contig 22354 bp, 19 predicted proteins | sample CZODoug3_1_2_16f_FD_122242 | JGI IMG/M metagenome (GOLD analysis project Ga0137418, IMG submission 122242) | Vadose zone soil fungal communities from Angelo Coast Range Reserve, California, USA - CZODoug3_1_2_16fungal (Hybrid Assembly) | ecosystem: Environmental > Terrestrial > Soil > Vadose...
TAGAGGACGACGACGACAACATCCGCAACTTGGCGGCTTCTGGGGACGCACGCGTCAGCTGCACGACCAATTCATACGCGAATCAGGCAGTCGAGTTCGGTCAGTCCGAAGCCGCGGATGACGGCAACGTTTACCGGATGCGTTGGATTACGCCTACGATTTTCTACGCCATCTCGCCCGGAGGGAGAGTCGTTCGTCGTTTTGTGGTAGACCCCGGAGATGAAGGTTTCGCGCCGGTAGCCATGCATATCGCCAGTAACCGAATCGCCGTGCTTTCGTTTCACGAACAAACCAAGGAAAAACGGATGAAGATCGTGGATTGGGAAGGCCATGAGATCGCGACTTACGAAGAAGCTAGAATTGACGGCAAAACCAAAAACGACTTTCTCGGATTGGCATTTGCCTGCTACACGGCAAATCCGCAGCGTTTTACCTTCCTCACCACCGGAGAGGAGACAGAATCGAAATCCAGGCGGCGGAGGGCCGCTAATTTTGGATGACTCTCGGGGGTGCTCCGTCCAAGCTTTGCTTGGCGGGGCGGCCACACAATCCCTGCGAGCACCTCGTTAGGATTTGTTACTTAGGTCACGCGACCCAACATCGTGATCTCTCGCCATTTCATGCAAACACCACGACGCCTCCCCTATGTTTGAGCGGCTTCTGCGGCTGTTCATTCCACGAACTCAGCACTCTACCCAGTGGTCTTACGCACTAAAGTTACTGGTGCCGTAACCCCGTTACGTTGACAATTTGTGTCAACGCGATAGGCTGCATCTTCTCCCCTCGAAAAGCAGCTGAAGTCGCGCCGCATTCGCAGTCCGAAATTATCTGACGCACAGATAGGAGATCGAGGTATGTCTCAACGGCTGGGTGATCTTCTTGTCAAAGAGAAGGTCATTACCATAGAGCAGTTGGAACAGGCGACCAAGGTCCAGAAAGAGACCAACTGTCGTCTGGGCTCGGCGTTGGTCAAGCTGGGCTTTCTGACGGACGAGGACGTCACCAACTTTCTCTCCCGGCAGTACGGCGTTCCTGCCATCAATCTCTCCTACTTTGAAATCGATCCCTCGGTCGTAAAGCTGATTCCGTTCGAGACTGCCAAGCGCTACCAGATTCTGCCGCTGAGCCGCGTTGGCGCTTCGCTGACCATCGCCATGGTGGATCCAACCAACGTCTTCGCCATGGACGATATCAAGTTCATGACCGGCTTCAACATCGAGCCGGTGGTGGCATCGGAAAGTTCCATTCTCGAAGGCATCGATAAGGCGTACGGAACCAAACAAGGCGACGACCTCGAATCGGTCATGCAGACCATGAACGACCAGGGCGAGACCGACGTCGAGCTGCAGTCCGAAGAGGCGGAAGCGGCCCTAGCCGATCTCGAGAAGGCCGCCGACGAGGCTCCCATCGTCAAGTTGGTGAACCTGATCCTGACCGACGCCGTCAAGCGCGGAGCCAGCGATATTCACATGGAGCCCTACGAAAAGGAGTTCCGTGTCCGCTTCCGCATCGACGGTGTTCTGCAGGCCATTATGTCGCCGCCGTTGAAGTTAAAGGACGCCATCACTTCCCGTTTGAAGATCATGTCCAAGCTGGACATCAGCGAAAAGCGGCTGCCGCAAGACGGCCGCATCATGCTAAAGATGAATCTGAACGGCAAGAAGAAACAGCTCGATTTCCGCGTCAGCACTCTGCCCACTTTGTGGGGCGAAAAAATCGTCATGCGTCTCCTCGACAAGGAGAATCTCCGCCTCGACATGACCAAGCTGGGTTTCGAACAGGAATCACTCACCAAGTTTGAAAAAGCCATTCTCAAGCCCTATGGCATGGTGTTGGTCACCGGCCCAACGGGGTCCGGCAAAACCAACACGCTCTACTCTTCCATCGCCCGGCTGAACACGCCCGATACCAACATCATGACCGCCGAAGACCCGGTCGAGTTCCAACTCGCCGGCGTCAACCAGGTGCAGATGAAGGAGCAAATCGGACTCAACTTCGCCGCCGCGCTCCGCGCCTTCCTCCGGCAAGATCCCAACATTATCCTCGTCGGCGAAATCCGTGACTTTGAAACAGCGGAAATCGCCATCAAGGCCGCTCTCACCGGGCACCTTGTGCTTTCCACGCTACACACCAATGGCGCTCCCGAGACGATTACGCGTCTCATGAATATGGGCATCGAGCCTTTTCTCGTGGCAACGTCCGTTCACCTGATCTGCGCCCAGCGCCTTATCCGCCGCGTTTGCAAAGAGTGCGCCGAGCCGTTCGAGGTTCCTGTCCAGACGCTGATCGACGAAGGCTACGGCCCGGAAGAGGCCAAGACCATCAAGCTGATGAAGGGCAAGGGCTGTGGTGTTTGCAATAACACGGGATACAAAGGCCGAACCGGCCTCTATGAAGTGATGGAAGTGGACGACGAAATTCGCGAACTCGTTCTCGTTGGCGCGTCCGCACTGGAATTGAAGAAAAAAGCCATCGAACGAGGCATGATTACGCTGCGCCGCAGCGGTTTAACCAAAGTGGCAATGGGCTGGACCACGCTCGAAGAAGTGGCCCGCGAAACGATCCATTAAAGAATTGCAACGGTACACGGAGGAACGGAACAGTCATGGCATTAACTCTCAGCGATCTGCTACGCAGGATGTTGGAGATGGCAGGCAGCGATCTGCACATCACCACCAACTCCCCGCCACAAATCCGCGTCAGCGGCCACTTGGTTCCTCTCGATCTGCCCCAGATGACACCGGCGGAAACCAAGCAGCTTGCCTACAGCGTCATGACCGACTCTCAGAAGCATCGCTTCGAGGAAGCCCTCGAACTCGACTTCTCCTTCGGGCTCAAGGGTCTTGCCCGCTTCCGCGGCAACGTCTTCAATCAGCGCGGAGCGACGGCGGCCGTTTTCCGTTTGATTCCGTTTGAAATCAAGGCCTTCAATCAGCTCAACCTTCCGCCCATTGTCGCCAAGATGTGCGAAAAGCCTCGCGGCCTCGTGCTCGTCACCGGCCCCACGGGCTCCGGCAAATCCACCACCCTTGCCGCCATGATCGACAAGATCAACACGGAGCGCCACGACCACATTCTGACGATCGAAGATCCTATCGAATTCGTCCACATGAACAAGAACTGCCTGGTTAACCAGCGCGAACTTCATGCCGACACGAAGAGCTTCACCGATGCTCTCCGCGCCGCCCTCCGTGAAGATCCCGACGTCGTGCTGATCGGCGAAATGCGCGATCTGGAAACCATCGAAGCAGCGTTGCGCATCGCGGAAACCGGCCACTTGACCTTCGGCACGCTGCATACGAACTCGGCCACCTCCACCATCAACCGCATCATCGACGCTTTCCCGGCGCACCAGCAGCCGCAGATTCGCGCCCAGCTCTCCCTCGTTCTCGAAGGCATCATGTGCCAATCTCTCGTGCCCAAGGCCGACGGTAAGGGCCGCGCCATGATTCTGGAAGTTCTCGTTCCGAATGCCGCGGTACGCAACCTGATTCGCGAAGACAAAATCCACCAGATTTACTCGGCGATGCAATCCGGTCAAGACAAGTTCGGCATGCAGACTTTCAACCAGGCGCTGGCCACGGCCCATTTGCAAAAGCAAATCACGCTGGAAACCGCGCTGATTCGCTCGAGCAACCCTGACGAGTTGCAGGAAATGATCAATCGCGGCGCGGGACTCGGAAACCGCACGGCGGCAGGCACGGCGGCGGGGACAACCAAGCGATAGCACAACCAATTCGTCGATTAAAGTTCGAATGAAAGTGCATTCGAATGAAATTCAGAAGTAAAGCCGGGCGAAGTCACTCGAAATGCGGTCCGGATCGCGACTTATTTAGGAGAAAAGTGTCATGCCAGTATTCACGTTCTCGGGAAAAAACGCCTCTGGAGAAAAGATCAAAGGCAGCCGTGAAGCGCCCAGCAAGGAAAGCCTCGCGTCCGCATTGCGGAAAGACCGCATCGTGCCGTCCAACATCCGTGAAAAAGGCAAGGAGTTCTCCCTGCCTACGTTTGGCGGAGGCAAGGTCACGGCCAAGGAAGCGGCCGTCTTTTTCCGGCAGTTTTCCGTCATGATCGACGCCGGTCTTCCCCTGGTCCAATGCCTCGAGATTCTCGGAGCGAATCAGGAGAATGCCTTTTTCCAAAAGACGCTGACCAGCATTCGCACCACGGTGGAAGGCGGCTCCACGCTGGCCAACGCCATGCGCCTTCATCCCAAGGTTTTCGACGATCTGGCCACGAACATGATCGAAGCCGGCGAGACCGGCGGTATTCTCGACATCATCCTGCAGCGCATTGCAGCCTACGTTGAAAAAGCCGTCAAGCTGAAATCCGCCGTCAAATCCGCCTTGATCTACCCCATCGCGGTTGTCGGTATCGCCATCCTGGTCGTGGGCGCGCTGCTGAAGTTCGTCGTGCCCATCTTCGCCAACCTCTTCGTTGGGTTGGGCGTGGCACTACCTCTGCCCACACGCATCACGGTCGGACTGAGCAACTTCGTGGGCCAATTTTGGTGGTTCTTTCTCGTGGGCGGAGTTGGCGTATTTGTGGGTATCAAGCAAGCCTGCAAGAATCCCAAAGGTAAGTACTTCTTCGATAAATTGCTGTTGGGCCTTCCCATCCTTGGCATCTTGCTCCGCAAGATCGCTGTGGCACGCTTTACGCGAACCCTGGGAACGCTCATCACCTCCGGTGTGCCGATCCTCGAGGGCTTATCCATTACCGCCCGCACCTCCGGTAACGCGGTGCTCGAAGAAGCGCTGATGAAGGTCCGTAAAGCCATCGAAGAAGGCCGCACCATTGTCGATCCGCTGCGTGAGAGCGGTGTCTTCCCCAACATGGTCACGCAGATGATCGGCGTTGGCGAGGCAACCGGCGCCATGGACTCCATGCTGCAAAAAATTGCGGACTTCTACGAAGACGAAGTCGACGCGGCCACAAAAGACATGCTGGCGCTGCTCGAGCCCGCCATCATCGCGTTCCTCGGCGTTTTCGTCGGCGGCATCGTCATTTCGCTGTACATGCCGCTGTTTGCCATGATCGGCAAACTCGCCGGCTAATCGGTAATCGGCAGCCGGGCGGAGTTCGTCTCCGCCCCCACGCCGGCTCCGCAGTTCATCTCCCCATTCCCGGCGGCGAATCCGCCCGGAGTTGACCCAACACGAACGGACGGCGAGGTAAATGGAATTCATTGTGGAGCAGCGCCGCTGGCTGGCCTGGCTATCGAACGTCCGCATCATCGTCTTGACGTTCCTGCTGGGCATTCAGCTGGCCATCGTGCGGCTCACGCCCACCACACTGCCGCTGCGCCCCTTTATCGCCGCCATTCTCCTCTGGTACACGCTGTCCGTATTTTTCCTGCTCCTTGCGTCCGCCTGGCGCGAGGAAGTCGTTCAGGCCAAACTCCAGGTCTTCACCGACTTAGGCATGGCCACACTCCTCATCTACGTGACTGGTGGCGCCGAGAGCACTTACAACTTCCTCTATCCGCTGGTCATAGTTGTTGCCTGCATTTTGCTGCCGCGAGCCTGGGCGTATCTGGTCGCAGCCATGGCCTTCATCTTTTACGGCACGGTGCTCGAGCTCTGCTACTTCGAAGTCCTGCCTGCCTACTCCTCGGCCCATCCCACCGCCCGTGTCCTGCTTGCCATCATCCTCATCAATCTTTTTGCCGACCTCACCATCGGATATCTGGCGTCTACCCTGGCCCATCGCTTGCGCCAAGCTGACGCCCGTCTGCGCCACGCCAGCGGCGAACTCGAAAACCTGCAAGCCCTGCACGAAAACATCATTCAGTCCATCACCGGAGGCATTATTACCGCTGGACTCGATGGACGCGTGCAGGTGGCCAACGCCGCCGCCTGTACTTTGCTCGACCTTGAGCCTCCCGCTGTCATCGGCCAACCCGTGCAGTCCCTCTTCTTAGAGCCGCTGCCGTATGCACTCGGCGGGCTAGCCCACGGCGAAGTCCGGGCGCGCACGCGTTTGGGTAGGGAACTGACGTTAGACCTACGGGCCTCCTGCCTCACCGCTCCCGGACGCGGCATCACCGGCTACATCTATGCCTTTGACGATCTAACCGAAGTCCGCCGCCTGGAGCGCGAGATTCGTGTGCGCGAACAACAGGCTGCCATCGGTCGTCTCGCGGGCGCCATCGCGCACGAAATTCGCAATCCTCTGGCCTCGATCGGCGGTTCCGTTAACGTTCTGCACGGTATTGCCGCTCTTACTGACGAGCAGCGCCTCCTCATCGAGATCGTCACACGCGAGTCCGAGCGCCTCAACGCCATCATTACCGACTTCCTCGCCTATTCGCGCGGACGACACTTCGAGTTTGCCAAAGTCGACGCTCTGCCCCTGCTGGAACAGGTTCTCGATGAAGTCGAAACGCGCATGACGCGAGAAGGTTCTGCTGTGCGCATGCTGCGTTCGCTTCGCGCCCATGATGCCTGGACCACAGGCGATGGCGCCCGCCTGCAGCAGGCATTCCGCAATCTGTGCGAGAACGCCCTGGCAGCCATGCCTGACGGCGGAACCCTGACCGTCTCTCTGCAAGCCGTGGAGTACCGGGACGTTGGTGACGAAGACAATGGTTGGGAAATCTGTGTTTCCGATACCGGAAACACGCTCACGCAGCAGCAGGCTCTTCGCATCTTCGAGCCCTTCCAAAATCAGAATCACGTCGGCACAGGTCTGGCGCTCGCCATCGTTTATCAAATTGTTCAAGCCCACGACGGACGGATCACGGCCGGGCCCTGTGAAGGTGGAGGAACCTGTTTCCGCCTGATCCTGCGCCGCGAGGAAGTCAGCCTTCCGTCGACCGAAGACCAGAAGGTGGCCGAGCCCGCGGTCTCCGCAAACATTGTGGTAGGCATGGCGTCCCGCTCCGCCTCCGCCGGTTCTGGCGGAACTGGCTCTGGCGAAGGAGGTGCTCGTGGGTAACATTCTTGTAGCCGACGACGAGCGCTCCATCTGCGAACTCCTCGACATTACTCTGCGCCGCGAAGGCCACCGCGTCGAGACCGTGAATTCCGGAGAAGCCGCCAAGGCCAAGATCGATTCCGCGCTTTACGACGTGGTTGTCACTGACATCCGTATGCCTAAGGCGAATGGCATTGAGGTATTGAAGCACGCCCACCAGATTTCGCCGGATACGGCCGTCATTCTCATCACGGCCGTCGATGACTACGAAGCCGCGGTCGAGGCTGTCAAAGCCGGCGGCGCGACCGATTACATTCGCAAAGGCCCGGGGCTGGTCGATGACGTCCGTCTCTCCGTCGCCCGCGCCATGCAACGGCAGAGCCTCAGCCGCCAGAACTTCGCCCTCAAGCGCGATGCCGCAACTCACAATTCACTCGACAACATCATTGGCGGTAGCGCCGCCATCGAAAAGCTCAAGCAAACGATTCGCACCGTCTCTTCCACCAGCAGCACCATTCTCATTGCGGGCGAAAGCGGCACGGGCAAGGAACTCGCCGCGCGGGCCGTCCACACCTGTTCACCCCGCGCCGGAGAGCCTTTCGTCTCCATCAACTGCGGCGCATTTCCAGAGACGCTGCTCGAAAGCGAACTCTTCGGCTACGTTAAGGGCGCGTTCACCGGCGCCAATCAGAACAAACGCGGCCTGTTCGAAGTCGCCGACGGCGGCACCATCTTCCTCGACGAAATCGGCGAAACCAGCCTTCCCATGCAGGTGAAGCTCCTGCGCGTTCTGCAAGAGCGCCTCGTGCGACCCATCGGCGGAACCAGCGAAATCGCGGTTGACGTTCGCGTCATCGCCGCCACCAACCGCAATCTCGACCAGATGGTCGACGAAAATCTCTTCCGCGAGGACCTGTACTACCGCCTCAACGTGATTCCAATCCGCGTCCCCTCGCTCCGCGAGCGCCCCGAGGATATTTCGTTACTGGTCAATCATTTTCTGAAAAAGTACGCTCCCGCCGCCGGGAAGCAAATTCGTCAAATCCGCCCGGAAAGCCTGGCGGAACTGTGCAGCTACGATTGGCCGGGCAACGTGCGTCAGCTCGAAAACACAATCGAGAGAGCCGTTGCACTCGAGACCACCGACGAACTCCACACCGAGTTACCCGTCGAACGCGCCAAAGCCCGGGCCGCAGCGGCTTCAGTGGGTGGAGCGCCAGCAATTCTGCCTCCAGGCACGTTCCCGCCGGAAGGCTTGGACATGGAAAACCACGTGGCCCAGATCGAAAAAGCTCTTCTGCTCTCCGCCCTGCAACAATCCGGCGGCGTGCAAACCAAAGCCTCCGACCTGCTAAAAATCTCTTACCGCTCGTTCCGCCACCTGGCCAAGAAATACGACCTCTAGATAACCAACACTCATGTAGGGGCAGGCGCCCACGCTTGCCCAGCAAATCTCTAACCCGCCCCCCTACGTCTTCCCCCGCTGCAACTGCTGCTTCCACCCCAACACCCGCGCCGTCGCGCCTTCCGCTTCCGCCTCAGCAATCATCCCCTTGTTCTGATAAAGCACAGACAAACTGGTATGCGCGAGCACATCGTCGGGGTCCAGCTCCGTAATCCGCAGCGCCACGACGATTGCCTCGTCATACCGCTCCAGATTCTGCAAAGCGCGGGCCAATCCATGCATCGCTTCCGTAAAGCTCGGATCGGCGGCCACAGCCGCCTGATACTCCGCCAAAGCTTCCTCCTGACGCCCCTCCGCCATCGCGTCGAGCGCCGTAAAGTAGTGATCTTCAGCAACTTGGCGGGCGGAGTCGCTCATGCAGTATCAGTCACGAAGGTGTCAGCAAAGGTCGAGAATCTATGCGATTCTAGCCTACCCCAAGGCTATACTCAGGGAAATGCTCTCCGGTCTGCGCTTTCTTTGGAATTCGACGAGAGGCCACCGCCTCGCCCCCTGGCGCAGCCCTTACTTGCTGTGGCGTGTCGAAACCTACTGCGGCGTCAAGATGCAAAACATTGGCTTCCTGGAGTTCTGGGGCTTCCTCTGGCGCGAGCGCGCCCACCTGAAGCGTTTCCTGGCTTGGACCGCCGAAATGCAGCACTACACCCGCGAAGAACGCCCCGGCCGATCAGAACCAGCGTAGTCGAGGGCGCCACCGCCCGCGTGATCTTGAGAGCTTGAAAGAAGGGTCTTCCGAAGCGTGACCCGAAGCAGTTCCTACGACCCAGCCGCCGCAGCCCCACCCGTCCGCACCGCCACTTCCGCACCCTTCAGAATGGCCAGTTGCTTCGCAGCCGAACCACGATTAACGGAAATCTCCAGGAATCCCATACTACCCACGATCGCGAAAACCTCACCCGGCGCACCCTGCGCGTAGTGGCTGTAAATCTCCGTGATCTCACTCTTCCCCACAACAATCCGGAACGGAGGCGGGTCGCTCCCCAAAAGCTGCGGCGCATCCGAAGCGCGAATATTGGTAATAAGGTTTCCGTACCGGTCAATCTTCAGCACAATCCCGCGCAACGACCCGTCCTCCGCCGCCTTCGGCTTAGGCGCAGCAAAGCGCACAAAGTCGGTAATCTCATCGCCAAATTTCGCCGGATCGACTCCCTTGGCCAGATTCGCCGCGACCGGCGCAAACACGTCCCGCCCATGAAACGTCGAACTCACCGGCTGCCGGAAGTAGTGGCTCGAAGTGATTTCGCGCACCAGCACACTCTCCGCCTGAGCGTATACCAGCGAAAGCACGCCATTGTCAGGCGCCACAAAATAATGCTCGCCGACCGTCGCCAGAATCGGCCGCCGCTCGCTGCCCACCCCCGGATCGACCACAACCATATGCACCGATCCGCCTGGGAAATATCTGTAGGATTCGGAAATCGCCAGCGCTCCGTCGAGGACATCGTAGGCCTGAATGGCATGCGTAATGTCCACGATGCGTACTTCGGGGAACACGTCCAGCATCACGCCCTTCATAGCCCCGGCAAAATGATCCACCAGGCCAAAATCAGTCGTTAGAGTTACGATGTGAGGACGCGCCAAACGAGTGCCTTCCAGCTTCGGATTTTGTTCGCCAAATTTCCAAGCTATCGCTGGCAGGCTGCCGCGTCAAGACACGTGGGTAACGGTGACCCGTCCCGTTTGCCGGGCGCCCCGTACTTGTTCGCGTCAGCGAACTGGGCGGGTTTGAGTAGGCCAAGCGAGTGCGGGAAGCGAAGAAACCTTTTGGGGAACTACTCGTAGCGCAAAGCTTCCACCGGATCCATCCGCGAAGCCTTCAACGCAGGGAAGAATCCCGAAACAACCCCAACGATCGACAGGATACTGAAGGAAATCATCATTACGCTGGTCGACGCCCGCAGGAAAATGTCTCCTTCATGATTGACCGTCTTGTAGAGCTCACCATAAAGCGGCATCGGCGGAATAATCCACGTCAGCAAGACGGCCACGCCCATGCCGACGATTCCACCCATAAACGTCAGCACCAGGGCTTCCAGCAAGAACTGAATCAGGATATGCCGCCGCCGAGCCCCAAGCGCCTTGCGCAAGCCAATTTCGCGCGTACGTTCCGTTACGGAGACCAGCATGATGTTCATCACACCAACGCCACCCACACCCAGCGTGACCATGCCAATCAGCCCAAGCACAGCCTGAAGCCCATAAGAAAACGCGGCCATCATTTCCCCACCCTCAACCGTGTCCCAGTTGGGCGTGGCTTTTTCGTCCTTCGGGTCAAAATGGTGTCGCCGCGCCACCACCTCGCGCACCGCCGCCAGGGCCGTCTTGTTCATGTTGGCCGAGGCAGGTTGGAACACAATCTCGTCCGGCTCCTTCAAATCCTTCAAGTCCCGCATTAGGTGGAAGGGAACGAACCCCTGCTCGTTATCCGGCCCGTTGTACATGGAGTCTTGAATCTTGTTGCGCAGCGTCCCGATGACTTCAAAATCCAGCCCGCCGATGCTCACGCTTTCTCCGACGCACGGCGCGCCTTGAAACACGCGTTTGGCGGCGTGGCTGCCGAGAATGACCACGCGACGATGCTCGCTGAAGTCGCTGTCGGTGAAGTAGCGGCCGTCTTCCAGATCGAGCCGCCGCATTTGTCCATACGGCATTTCCACACCGCGCGTTGAAAGCGAGACCACGCGCGGCCCCACCTTGTAAGCGAAGTCGCGGTCGATTTCCGCGCTGACGGCCTTGACCAGCGGCACTTCATCGCGAATCGCCTGCACATCGGCGTACTCCCATTGAATGTTCTTGCCGGCGCGCTGTCCGCCGGCTTGCAGGCTGGTTTGTCCCGGCCACATCACGATGATTTCGTGGCCAACGTTGTTGAACGCCATCGACACGCTTCCGCCCAGTCCCTGCCCAAAGGCCAGCAGCAAAACCACCGATGCCAAGCCCCAAACGATGCCCAGCATCGTCAGCAGCGAGCGCAGCCGGTTGCGCATCAGTGACTGCCAGCCTTGCGTAACTAGTTCCTTTAGAAACATGTCCAACCTCTTGATGCAAAGCTAGTTATTCAACGTGTACATCCCCAGACCCGGTACGGACGGAAAGCAATGGCCCCCCGCCGCGTACCTTGCCTATCACGGTTTTGTGGCCTTCCTGCACCCTGCCCTGAATTGTGGTTGTAACCGGGTGGTCGATCGTTGCGTCGCCAGAACTCGTGGAGAGGTCAACATCAAAAGACGCTTCCGAAGGCAGATGCAAACGTACGTTGCCGGAGCCTGTGTGAACCCGCCAGGATTCCTTCGGATTGCCGTCGACGGTGATGTCTCCACTGCCCGCGCTGGCCCGCAGCCCGCCCGCCAAGCCCTTGAGATGAATATTGCCGGAACCGGTTTCAATGTCGGCGTCGCCCGAACCGGTTTCTTCAAAATCGAGGTCGCCACTGCCGGCCCGCCCATAAATAGGTCCAGAAAGTTCCTCGGCACGGATGTTGCCCGAGCCCGTATGGAAGTGCATTTCACCCGTCAGCCGTGCGAGGCGCAGATCGCCGGAACCGCTCTCCAATTCAATGTGGCCCTTCAGACCATTAACAGTCTGATCGCCGGAGCCGGTATGGGAACGTAGGGTAGTCTCAGTCGGAACGGTGATTTGGTAGTCGACGGAAATGTCGCGGACGTCAGCGTATTCGATGCGGATGCTGTTCCCGTTTTGGTGGATAGGTGGGTTCTGCTGTAGTTCGTGAACCTCGCGGTCATGCGAGCCACTCAGCCACTTGCTGCCAACCTGGATGATGGCGTGGATTGCGACCGTGCCCGCTGGCCCGCTGCGGACGGTGATGTCCCCCGAATGCGTGAGCACCTCAAGATCGACCGGACCAGTGACGGTGAGGGTGCGATCGAACGTGCCAACGACCGAGGCATTGGCTGCGACAGTCAACAGAAGCGCTACGAGTCCTAGCTCCAGAAGGGTGATCCAGCGAGAGTTCATGTTCCTTCTCCTATTCATACCGAAGTGATTCCACCGGTTCCATTTCCGCGGCTCGGCGGGCTGGGTACATGCCTGCCGTGAAGGTAATCAGAGACAGCGTCAGAACGGAAGCCACCACCGCCAGCGTCGAAATGGCGGGCTTGGGCACGAAGTCAGGCAGCGGCAGCAGCGCCATCAGGACGCAGAGGCCCACGCCGAAGCCGAGACCGATGCCTCCGCTCACCACCGTGAGCATGGCCGACTCGGCAAAGAATTGTTTCAAGATGTCAGCCTTAGTTGCGCCCATGGCCTTCCTCACGCCAATCTCGCGAGTGCGCTCGGTAACAGAAACGAGCATGATGTTCATCACGCCAATCCCGCCCAGGCACAGCGTCATGATGGCGACGCACGCAAAAAACAGGGTAATCATATCGAAAATGCGTTTGAGCTGCTTGGCTCCATCCATCGTGTCCCAGATGAACAACGCATCCACGTCGAGCGCTTCGAAATGGTGCATGCGCCCCAGCGTGCGGCGGACTTGGCGGACGGTTTCTTCGTGGCTGTCCGGATCGCCAACCTCGAAGACGATGTTGTCGAGGAAGCCTCGTGTGATCCCAGGTTTCTCCGGAGGAGGGAAGTCGCGGGCGATCGCCGAGTACGGTGCAAACAGAATGTCGTTGTCGGGTCCGTTGTAATTGGAATTCTGCTTTTTCTTTGCGAGTGAGCCGACGACGGTGTAAGGAATGCCCTGGATGGTAATGGTCTCGCCAATGTCGGGCTGGCCACTGAAGAGCTGATCGCGCGCGGCGGAGCCGAGCAGGACGACGCGACGCCCTTCTTTTTCGTCTTCCTCCGTCAGCAACCGGCCTTCCCAAAGGAGCAGCGAGCGGAAATCTTGATACGCAGGCCAGATTCCAGAAACAGAGCGGTTCGCTTGGTTGTGCGTGCTGACTTCCGGAAGAGTCCGACGGAGTTCCGGGCTGACGTCTTTCACGAGATAGCACTCGCTCTTAATGAGCCTGGCGTCGTCGATGGTGAGCTGAATCTCACGCCCGGCGGCGCGCCCGCCTGCCTGCATACTGGTCCGCCCTCCCCAGATGATGACGAGGTCTTTGCCCAGCGACTTCATGCGCTCATGTTGATCGGAACTAAACCCCTTCCCAAGGCCGACAAGAATGATGACCGACGAGATTCCCCAGATGATCCCAAACATGGTGAGGAAACTGCGCATCTTGTTAGCGCGGAAGGTGGCGACGGTCTGGCGTAACGTTTCGCGTAAGTTCATGGCCAGCCTGACAAAGACGTTGTATGGGGTAGGACTGTCATCCCGACCGGAGCAGTTGCTTCGCGAAGCGAAGCGACTGCCCAGTGGAGGACCTGCTTTTTGCCCTGGAGCCTTCCGGTCCCGCAAACTCTACTGCAGCACCACCTGATCATTCTCCTTCAGCGAGTTGTCAACCAACTCCGTCTTCGCCCCGTTCGAAATCCCAATCTTGACCGCAACCTTCCGCTTACCCTCTTTCCCCTTCGGGTCGGGCACTTCCACGGAAGCTTGCTTCTCTTTGTCGTAAATCAGCGCACCTTCGGGAATCTGCAAAACGTTCTTGTGTTCTTCCAGAATCACTTCCGCATTGGCAGTCATGTTGGCCTTCAGTTCGCCGCCGGGGTTGTTGATGGAGGCGCGGACCTCAAAGGTGGTGACGTTGTCTTTCTCCACTCCCATCGGCGAAATCTTCGTGACCTTACCTGTAAAGGTCTTGTCCTTGAAGGACTCGACCTTGATCCGTGCGGGCTGTCCCAGATAAACCTTGCCAATATCGCTCTCGTCCACCTTGCCCTTAACGTAAACCTCGCTGGTATCACCCAGCGTCATAACGAGAGTGGCAGAAGAACCCAACACAAGGATCGAGCTGACAGCATCGCCGACTTCCACATCGCGAGAAAGGACAATGCCGTCAATCGGGGAAACAATTTCGGTGTAGTTCAACTGTTCGACGAGTTGTTTCAAATTAGCGCGATCCTGTTCGACCTGGGCTTGCGCCTGACCGACTTTCGCGTTCCCGACAATCAATTGCGCCTTCGAGACGTTTTGTTTGTTCAATGCCATCTCATAATTTTTCTGAGCGTCATCAAGGGCGGAGGCGGAAACCACGCCGTCTTTCGCCATGTTCTGAGCGCGCTCATAGGCCCGCTTGAGTAGGGGTACGTCCGGACCTTCTGCGTCAACTTTGGCACGCTCTAAATCCGCAGAGGAGGCTTTCATGTTGGCCTCGGAAGCCTGAAGCTGCGCCCGTGCCTGCGAAACCCGCGCCTCAATTTCCTCCCGGTCAAGCTCGGCAAGTACTTGGCCGACCTTAACTTTGTCTCCGGCGTCGACACGAAGTTGCTTTACGATGCCGCTGGCTTTGGACTTGAGTTCGACCTTGGTAATGGGCTGCACTTTGCCAGTAGCGACCACGCTCTTGGCGAGGTCGGCACGCTCGACCTTGCCGAGCTTGGTGGGGTCGATCTTAGTGTTGCCACTGGAGGCGTAGAGACCAAGGGCGCCAACCACCACGACCACGGCTACCACGATGCCGATAATGAGCCATTTCCGGCTCTTCTTTTTTCCGTTTCCGTTTGCCACTGTGCTGCCTCCTGCTGGTAAGTTCGCGGCGCTGATGGTGTTACGTGGGTGGCGTGGATTTAGTTCCCAAATGCTGCAAGTCGCTGGGATTCAGCGGTTTCCACCAGCTTAGACCGACAAGTTCAGGAAAGGAAAGCAGGAAGGATGAAGGATCGTGTAGTCGCGGGCGCCCTCGCCCGCGGGGTCTTGATTGGGGTCTTGATAAAAGGGGAGGCCGTTCCAGCGCTAAGCGCTTGACAGAGCCCTAGGTCGCCAATGCCGTCCGCACGACCGACCGAGTGCTAAAATTGCCCCTTCCATGCTTACGTACGCGCTGCTGCGGGTGTTTCTGATCTTTCTGTTTGTAGCGATGAACGCCTTCTTCGCCGCGGCGGAATTCTCCCTGGTCAGCATCCGCGAAACGCGAATTTTGCAGCTGATCGAAGCCCGCCGCATCGGCGCGCGGACGGTCCTGCGCCTGCACCAAAATCTCGACGACGTAGTTAACGGGGTCCAGTTTGGCATCACGATCACTAGCCTGACCCTGGGCTGGGTGGGCGAACCAATCCTCGCACGCTTGATTGAGAGTCCTCTTACCCACATACCGCATTCCCGGTTCAGCGTTCACGCCCTGGCCATCGGTCTCTCCTTCGCGCTGATTACCTATTTCCATGTGCTGCTCGGCGAACTTGTTCCCAAAACCGTGGCCCTGCAGCAGGCCGAGCGCGTGGCCCTCGCCGTGGCCGCCCCAATGGATGTCTTTCTCACGCTGGCGCGCCCATTTCTGTTCTTCACACGCCGCTCCGCGAGGGTAGTGCTCCGGGCGTTCGGAGCGAGAGGCGCGCGGGAGGGCACCGTCCATTCCCCGGACGAACTCAAACTCATCGTGACCGCCAGCCGCCGCTTCGGGCAGATTCCCGAATTCCAGGAAGACATGATTCACCGCGTGCTCGAACTCGACAGCCTCACCGCGCGCGAAGTCATGGTCCCGAGGCCGGATATTTTCTCCCTGCCTGCGAACCTGCTGCTGGAAGAGGCCCTGAAGCGTGTGAGTGAGGAGCACCACTCGCGAATTCCCGTCTATGATCCGCAGCGTGGCCCGGAACATATCGTCGGCGTTTTATATGCGCGTGATCTAATGCGTTGGATGCGGTTGAAGGTAAGCCTTCCGTTAGGCCATTCGGCCGGTGCCCGCCTGGCGCAGATGACCGTTAGCCGGATCATGCGCAACGTGTTGGTAGTTCCCGAGACGAAAGTCCTCTCCGAGCTGCTGTTGGAATTCGAGGAGCGAAAGCGGCACCTTGCGGTGGTCGTAGATGAATTCGGCTCCACCGCCGGCGTCATTACTGTCGAGGACATCGTGGCCCAGGTCGTGGGCGAAATCAAAGACGAGTTCGATAACCTCTCCGACGAACCAGAACTGGAAACCAGCGGATCGCTCGTACTCGATGGCGCCACCAGCGTGCGCGACCTCGAAGCGGATTACGAGGTCGCGCTTCCGCGCGACGAAGGCTTCGAAACCCTGGCCGGCTTCGTCATGGCACACCTCCAACGCATCCCCCAACCCGGCGATAGCTTCGAGTTCCAAGGCCACCGCTTCACCGTCGAACAAATGGAAGCCTACCGCATCGCCAAAGTAAAGGTAGAGCAACTGGAGCCTGCGCCAACAACGGTGTTACCCGGCGGGTAAAAGATCTGTCATCCCGACCGGAGGAGTTGCTTCGCGAAGCGAAGCAACTCCGAAAGATGGATACAAACTAGAAGAGATCCACTTAGAGTTTTTCCAACATGCTCCGCTACCTCACCCAACGCCTGCTCTACATGATCCCGGTAGTCTGGATCGTTGTCTCTGCCGTGTTCTTACTGATCCACATCGTCCCCGGCGATCCCATCCAGCAAATGCTCGGCGAAGGCGCAGCCGGAGCGGACATTGCGGCCGCCCGTCATGCCTACGGCCTGGACGTCCCCTTGGGCCAGCAATACTTGCACTATTGGAACCGGGTCCTGCACGGAGACTTCGGAAAATCCATCCGCTACGGCCAGAGCGTAGGCTCCCTCGTCGCACAGCGCTATCCCTACACCCTGCAATTAACCCTGGCGGCCCTGCTGGTGGCCATCATCCTGGCCCTTCCGGCGGGAGTACGCTCAGCCCAGCGCCGGAACAAATGGGATGATCGCCTGATCAGCGTGGTCAGTCTATTCGGCCTGTCGTTTCCTAACTTCGCCCTCGGCCCCATCCTCATCCTCATCTTCTCCATTGCCCTCGGCTGGCTGCCGGTTTCTGCCGCCGGATCGGTCGACCATCTCGTACTCCCAGCCATCACCATGGGAGGCGCCTTAGCGGCAATTCTCACTCGCATGATTCGCACCTCGATGCTGGAAGAACTCAGCCAGGACTACGTCCGCACCGCCCGCGCCAAAGGCCTCTCGGAAAACGTAGTGGTCTATCGCCACGCGCTGCGCAATGCCTTGATCCCCGTAATCACCGTCCTCGGCCTGCAATTCGGCGCGCTCCTGGCAGGTGCCATCGTCACAGAAACGATCTTCTCCTGGCCCGGTCTCGGCCGCCTCACCATCCAGGCAATCTCCAACCGCGATTACTACTTAGTACAGGGTTGCATTCTGGCCATCAGCGCAACCTATGTAGCCGTGAATTTCGTCACCGACCTGGTGTACTCGGCAGTGAACCCGCGTATCCGCCAGTAGCGGAGTATAATCGGCGGCTTAGTTAACCGTCCCAGTTTAGGAGGAACATGAAAATCGTAGCTTTGATCGCGCGAATTTTGATGGGCCTGATCTTCTTTGTCTTTGGCCTGAATGGCTTTCTCAACTTTCTCAAGGGGCCCTTGCCGGCCGGCACCGCCGGCGTCTACATCGGCCTCCTCATCTCGACTCACTACATCTATCTAGTAGCGGGCACCCAGGTTGTCATAGGCGTACTGCTGCTGGTGAACCGCTACGTGGCGCTGGCTCTCACACTGGCCGGACCAATGCTCGTGAACATCCTTGCCTTCCACATCCTGATGGACCCGAAACATCCCCACGCGGGGATCTTCGTCCTCGTTTGTTGGGCCATCGTATTTTGGCAGCACAAGGCATCGTTCGCGGGCATCCTTTCTGCAAACGGCTGAGACGGATTCCTAAGGCGTACCTCTCATCCCATGGCGGCCACAGACACCTCCGTTTCCCGACTGGCACAGCACAACCCTCTGGCCGCCATGGGAGCGCTACTGGTCGTGGTATTCGTCGGCTGCGCCCTGTTCGCTCCGTGGCTCGCCCCGCAAGATCCCGCTCACATTGATCTCCCGGTGCGATTAATGTCTCCCTCGCACGCCCACTGGTTCGGTACGGATGAACTGGGCCGCGACATCCTCTCCCGCATCATTTACGGCGCGCGCATCTCCATGCTGGTCGGCGGGAGCGTAGTCTCGCTCTCCCTGCTGCTCGGCCTCATCGTAGGCTCCCTCTCCGGCTACTACGGCGGCATCTTCGACCGTTTCATCAACATCATCGTGATGAACGCGTTTCTGTCATTTCCCGGAATTCTCTTGGCCATTGCCTTTGTAGCCTTCCGCGGCCCCGGCCTGTTCAACCTCATCCTCGCCCTATCCCTCGGCGGATGGATCGGTTACGCCCGCCTCGTACGCGCCCAAGTCTTAGCCGTTCGCGAAAGGGAATTCGTCGAAGCCGCCCGCGCCCTCGGTGCCAGCGACCGCCGCATCATCCTGCGCCATATCCTCCCCAACATCATTCAACCCATCATCGTGCAAAGCGCCATCGGAATCGCTGGCGCAATCCTGGCCGAGGGCACCATGAGCTTCCTCGGTTTAGGAGTCGCCCCACCCACCGCCAGCTGGGGCTCCATGCTCAACGACTCGCGTGTCCACCTTCTCGACTCACCCCATCTCGTTCTGTTTCCCGCCGCCGCCGTCATGCTCGCCGTCCTCTCCTTCAACTTCATCGGTGACGCTCTCCGCGACCTGCTCGACCCCCGTTCCCGCATCGAAGCCGGCCTGTAGCGTTCCCTTTGTCATCCTGAGCGGAGGAATGCTTTCACGAAGTGAAGGCATTCCGTAGTCGAAGGACCCCTACCGCCATCCGACTCTCTCTCCGGCGGTAGGGCCTTTCAAGGCCCCCGCAAACCCTTGATTCCATTCCAAATCTAGTTCTTGACGAACATAGCAAATAGCTATATTGTTATAGCGATTTGTTATATGAAGCTCCGCGACAAACTCCGTTACCTAAGGGAAGTCGAAGGCTCCATGCGCGGCCTCGACCGCCCTCTTACCCAGGCTGAAGTCGTCCGCGCTCTAACCAAGGAACACAGGAAGGGAATCAGTCAGGCTTATCTCTCGCAGATTGAAAGCGGCAAACGCCCGCATATGACCAACGACACCCGCGCCCTGCTGGCCAGGTTCTTCAAAGTCCATCCGGGATTTCTAGTCGATGACCCAGAGGGTTATCACACGGAGCTAACCTCAGACCTGCGCACGACCGAAGGCCGCCTCGACATCTGGCTGCTCCAAGGCGCCGAGCATTTCCGCAACGACCGTGACGTAGCCGAGGTGATGGTGAAAATGGCGCGGCACCCGGACACGCGATCCTGCTTCATCTTGACCGGCGCAATTCTGGATACGCCGGGGCTGGCCGAACGCCTCCTTGAAGCGTTAGGTCCAGAGAAGAGCGCGAAACCCACACCGAAAAGCCCGACCACCAACGGGGGAAGGAGGCGCACGCGATGACCTGGGCAGATTTCTATCTCGCATGTTTTGTAGTTGGCTTCGCACTCAGCTTGCTAGCGTTCTTAGGCGTGCACCTGCACCTGCCGTTCCATTTGCACGGATCTCACGGGGCGGGCCATGGTCTTGCTCACGGCGCGGGACACTCTCATACAGGAAAAGCAGGAGGAGCCTCGCCGTTTAATTTTGTCACTTTCACAGCATTTCTGGCATGGTTCGGCGGAACCGGATTTCTCCTTACTCGGTACTCCAGCGTTTGGTTTTGGACGGGACTCGCGACGGCGGTGGGTATCGGTCTATTGGGCGGATACATCATTTTCGTCTTCATGACCAAGGTTCTGATGTCGCCCAACGAGACACTGGATCCGGCGGACTTTCGCATGGAAGGAGTGCTGGGCTATCTCTCGAACCCAATCCGTGAGGGCGGTACTGGCGAACTGATTTATTCGCAAGCCGGAACTAGGCGTACCTGCGGTGCCCGCAGTGAGGACGGAGTTGCCATTGCAAAGGGAACTGAAGTGATCGTCACCAAATACGAGCGCGGTCTCGCCTACGTGCGGACTTGGGACGATATGACGGGAGAAGAGAGCAGGCGCCAGCGGTAGAAGGAAAAGTTCATCAACTTTGTTTCAGGAGGCACTATGTTCGGTTTTCCAGTTGAAGTCTGGGTGGGCGTTGGCTTGTTGGTGCTGGTCATCCTATTGCTCATGAGTTTTCTCGCCAACCTCTATCGCAAAGCAGGACCGAACGAAGCGATTTTGGTGTATGGACTCGGCGGCACACGCATCGTCAATGGGAAAGGCACGCTCGTTTTCCCTATGGTGCAGAACTGGCGCCAGCTTTCGCTAGAACTGATGTCTTTTGACGTCGCGCCGCAACAAGATCTCTACACCAAGCAAGGCGTAGCAGTCACAGTCGAAGCCGTGGCACAGATCAAAGTGAAGTCCGATCACGACTCCATCCTGACGGCGGCCGAGCAGTTCCTCTCGAAAACTCCCGACCAACGCGAGAGCCTAATCCGCCTCGTGATGGAGGGCCATCTCCGAGGCATCATCGGTCAACTCACGGTGGAAGAAATCGTAAAGCAACCCGAAATGGTCGGCGACCGCATGCGCTCCACCTGCGCCGACGATATGAACAAGATGGGACTGGAAGTCATCTCGTTCACGATTAAAGAAGTCCGTGACAAAAACGATTACATCACCAACATGGGCCGGCCCGATATCGCGAGGATCAAACGGGACGCCGACGTCGCCGCTGCCGAAGCCGAGCGCGACACCGCGATCAAGCGCGCGGAGGCTATGCGCGCGTCCGCCGTCGCCAAGGCCCAGGCCGACAAAGAACGGGTGCTCGCAGAAACCATTTCGCAGGCGGCGCAGGCGGAAGCCCAGCGCGATCTTCAACTCAAGCAGGCGAATTTCCTCGAAGCTGTCCAGAAGCAGAAGGCGTCCGCAGACAAGGCGTACGAGATCCAGACGAATGTCATGCAGCAGCAGGTCATGGCCGAACAGGTCAAGATCGAACAGGTCCAGAAAACCGGCCAGATCGCCGTGCAGGAAGCTGAAATTCAACGCCGCGAGCGCGAGTTGATCGCGACGGTGCTCAAGCAGGCGGAAATCGAGCGGCGCAGAATCGAGATGCTGGCGGAGGCTCAAAAGCAGAAGTCGATATTGGAAGCCGACGGCCAGGCTGCCTCTACCCGCGCGACGGGCGAAGCGGAAGCCGAAATCATTTTCAAGAAGGGCGAGGCCGAAGCAAAGGCCATGAACGTGAAGGCCGAAGCTTATCAGGAGTACAACCAGGCGGCGGTCATCGACAAGCTCATCACCAGCATGCCCGAGATCGTCAAGGCGCTCGCTTCGCCGCTGGCCAACGTTGACAAGATCACCATCGTGTCGACGGGCAACGGCAATGCCGCCGGCATGAACAAGATCACCGGGGACGTGGCAGCGATGGCCGCGCAAATTCCCGCGTTGTTCGAAACGCTTTCCGGAGTGCAGTTCTCGGACCTGCTATCCAAAGTCAAAATGATCGGAGACAAAGCGCCCAAGCCTGACGACAAGGCCTAAGGCATAGCTAAGCAATAAAATAGGAGGTTTGTATGGCTTTATTGGAAAGAGTATCGACGTTGATCCGGGCCAATCTGAACGATCTGATCGACAAGGCTGAGGATCCTGAAAAGATGATCAAACAGGTGATCCTGGATATGCAGAACCAGCTCATGCAGGTGAAGACCCAGGTCGCCATCGCGATTGCCGATCAGCACGTGCTGGAGAAAAAACAGAGGGAGAACGCAGAGAAGGAAGCTGAATGGGTCCGCAAGGCGGAACTGGCCGTCGACAAGAAACAGGATGATCTCGCGCGCGCGGCCCTGGAGCGCTCCATGAGTTTCAAGCAGATGGCGGAGAGCTTCGACTCATTGGTAGCGGATCAGAAGACGGAGGTCGATAATCTCAAGTCGGCCTTGCACAAGCTGCAGCAAAAACTGGCCGAAGCCGAATCGAAGAGCGAAATTCTGATCGCGCAGCACCGTAGGTCGCGGGCATTGGCTAAAGCGAGCGACGCGCAGATGGCGATCGGCGATAAGTCGAAGACCGCTACGTTCGACCGGATGAAGAACAAGGTACGTCACGCTGACGCGGTCAGCCACGCCAAGGCCGAAATGGCCAATGA
>Ga0137418_10001379_pt1 | contig 22345 bp, 16 predicted proteins | sample CZODoug3_1_2_16f_FD_122242 | JGI IMG/M metagenome (GOLD analysis project Ga0137418, IMG submission 122242) | Vadose zone soil fungal communities from Angelo Coast Range Reserve, California, USA - CZODoug3_1_2_16fungal (Hybrid Assembly) | ecosystem: Environmental > Terrestrial > Soil > Vadose...
TTCCCGAGAATTCCGCGATCACGCGGCCTGCTTCGTGTTCGAGTTCCAGGCGATGCGCGGCAAGGACCTCCCCGATCCACTCGAGTGGGCGGACCAGCTAGACGGATTCCTGGCGGAGCTGCCGTCCGACTTCCGCTACGCCGTCGAGCTGCGGAACGCCGAGCTGTTCACCGGGCTGCACGGAGAGGTCCTGAAGCGCCATCGAGTGGCACATGTCTTCAACTCGTGGACGGAGGTGCCGACGATCGGCGAGCAGTTGGAGCAGTCGTGGACCTTCCCCACCGACTTCGCGGTCGTGCGGGCGCTGCTCAAGCCGGGGCGTCACTATACCGATGCCGTCAAGGCGTTCGAGCCGTACGACCGGATTCAGGAGCCCCAGCCGGGGCTGCGGCGCGATCTACTCAAGGTCATTCAGGGGGTGTTGCGCCGACGCATCGAAGCTTTCATCCTCGCGAACAACCGGGCTGAGGGCAACGCGCCGGGCACGATCCGCGAGGTCGCGCGGATGTGGGCAGAGTCGGAGGGACTAGCACTCCCCCGGAACGGAGTGTAGAAGTGAAGGCGTAGCCGTCAACGAGGTTCGCATGCGCGCCGCCCGGTCGCGCGGAACTGAGCAGTCCCAAGCAGCCCCATCCGAAAGGAGCCGTCCTATGCGTCCTGTCGCGTTCGCAGCGTTACTCGGGCTCGCGGCATGCTCGGAGAATGTCCGGTTCGTGCCCGTGAGCGTGCAGTGGATGGATTGGCCCGCGGTGGTGTCGGCCGGGGATCCGTTCCGGACTCGGCTCGTGGTGTATCAGCCGTGCGCGCTGATTCGGGGCTTCGAGCCGGCGCCAAGCGCCGATGCATCGGCCGTCACGTTCGCCCCTTACTTCGTCGCCGATAAAGAGCCGATCGGCTGCTACACAACCATGAGTGTCGCGAGCGAGATGCTGGTCACCTGGGCCATCGACACGGCCGGAACGGCGCCGGGCTTATACGCATACGGCGACGACGTCGCGCGCACCTACGAGATGCGGGCGTTAGCACCGGCTTGCCCCGGCTGTGCTCTGCTCAACAGCGCGCCCATACTGATCTTCGGCCAGGTCACGGCGTCGCCGGGCTCTGCGCCGCCCAGCGCATCGCGCAATGCCGCCGGTTTCGTGCTCGCGCAGCGGGATTCCGCGGGGTGTCTGCGCATCCGCCCGTCCGGGTTGCCGAACACGGCTGCCGCGCTCGTCGTGGAGAACCCACCCGATACGACGGCCCACTGGGGTGGCTTCGTGCGAGGCTACATCCACGAGCCGGCCGCCCCGGTGTGCGGGGAATCCAAAGTCTTCCACCTGCTGAGCCGAACGGGATGAAGATCGACCACCGGGGCGTGCCTACGCTCCCGATGACGCTCTTGCGTGACGCCGTTGCGCGAGAGGTTGCGCGCCAGTCGCTCCGGCACGCGGCAGGCCAGATTGCGCTCAGCCCCAACGGCCTCCGCAACTTCCTCAACGGCGCGGCCCCCCGGTCCGCCACGCGTGTGAAGCTCGAGCGCTGGCTCGCCGCGCAGCAGCGCGTCAGCCGCCCCCCCAACGTAGGCCAGTTCGTGCGACTGCTGGGCGAGCTGGCCGGCGATCTCTCGCCGCAGCAAACGCTCGCGCTCAGCCGCGACGTGGCGCAGCTGGTTGCGGCTGCCTACGAGCAGCGCCGCCTCAGTCCGCCGGCCTGGGTGCGGGATTTGGCGAAGCGCTTCCGCGCCACGCGCCGCGCCGGCGTCTCCGACGTGGCCTGAAAACCTCCCCCTTGCCGCCCGTCCCGGCTCGGCGTATAACCAAGGCGTGCAGTTCGTGCAGTCCGCGCATCCTTAACTCCCCGGCCCGCGCCCCCGGGGCTACCACCAATGACCGAAGCGACCAGACTGCGAATCCTCGTCGTCGAGGACGACGATCTCGTACGGACCACGCTGCGCCTGGGTCTCGAGCAGCGGGGGTGCGACGTCGTTACGGCGGAGGACGGCGTCGAAGGGTTGGACGCCGTTGATCTGCAGCCGTTCGACGCGGTGGTGACCGACGTGCAGATGGAGCGGCGTGACGGGATCTGGCTGTGGCGCCATGCGGTCGCGTCGCGTCCGGAGCTAATGGGCCGGTTCGTGTTCATCAGCGGCCATCCCTTCCCAGCACCCGACCACGGCAGCGAGCGCGAATGCTTCCTCGCGAAGCCGTTCACCATGACTCAGCTGTGGGCCGCAATCACGGCGGTCACGCAAGCCGAGCGCTAGCGCCCGCTGAGCGGCAGCTCCTCCTGCAGCACCGGTAGTCGGCTTCTGTAGCGATCCACCATCCCATCATTGACGGCGAAGCCGAAGCGCGCCTGGAGCCGCCGGATGCGGCGGCTGAGCGCGCGTGCGTACGCGGGCGGGGCCGCGCCACGGCCGGCATACGCGGCGCGGTAGCGGGCCGCCAGCGCGGGGAAGTGCTCGTCGAGCAGCGGCAAGAACCGCTCACGGATGGCGGGATAGAGCCGGAGCGGGCCCGCGTGCAGGAAGCGCGCGCCCGCCTCCCGGGCTGCGCGGAACAGCGCCTCGAGATGGGAGAGGTCATCGGTGATGCCCGGCAGCACCGGGGCGACGATCAGCCCCGCGTTGATGCCGGCCGACGTGAGCTTCGCAAGCCCGCGCAAGCGTACCGCCGGCAGGGGCGACCGTGCCTCGAGCGTGCGGACCAATTCAGCATCCACAGTGATCAACGAGACGTATACCTCGAGCGCGTTCCGCTCCTGCAAGCGGCGCAGCACGTCCAGGTCGCGTGCCACGAGCGGGCTCTTGGTGATGATCCCGACCGACAACCCCTCGCAGCGCGCCAGCCGTCCCAGGACCGCCCGCGTGACGCGGAAGCGTCGCTCCGCCGGCTGGTAGGGATCGGTCGCGGTCCCGATCACGACGGTCTGGCCGGGTGGCAGACGCCGCAGGTCCGTCTCGAGCGCGCCGAGAATCTGCTCCTTGACGAAAATCCGCCGTTCGAACGCTTCCCACCCATGGGGCCCGCGGTAGTCCGCGAGCTCCGCGTCGGTCAGCTTGCCGGCGTCGTGCGCGCGCTCGACGACGTAACGGTGTGCGTAGCGGGCGTAGCAGTAACTGCACCCGAACTCGCACCCGACGTACGGATTGAGCGACCAGAAATCCATTCCGGTCTGGCTCGGGGGGTTGAGCACGCGCCGCGAGGCGAGGGAAACGAAGCGCGTTCCCCGCAGCCGCTCGTCGAGCACCGCCAGGGGCTTGGCGGCGGGCACCACTGAAAGGAGCGGCAGCCCCAGCTGCTCAGCCACAACGCGCCCAGCCGCAGTGGGGGCAGAGGAGGCAGCCGGATTGCGGGGCGGTCGGTAAGCCGCAATCCGGGCAGGGCCGGGCGGCCAGGATGGGGGGAGGGGGTTGGGGCCGAGACGGAGCAGGCTCCGGGGCTCGAGAAAAGGGCAGGGCGAGCGGCATAGGGATACCCGAAGATATACCGAAGCAGCCCGTGCGGCAAGCTCAGCCCTGCTGCGCGACCATCCGCTTCCAGCCGTAGTAGACCGGCACGCCGAGCAGCACCAGACCCAAGCCGAGGAACGAGTACGTCTGCGTGGCCTTCTGGACCAGGAGGTCGATTGCGATCAGGCCTGTGAGCACCACGTAGAGCGCCGGCAGCCAAGGATAGCCGGGCGTCCGCACCGGCCGCGGGATGTCTGGCCGTTTGCGCCGCAGGGCGAACAAGCCGATGGCGGTCACCAGGTAGAAGGCCACCGCGGCGAAGATGACGAAGTTGAGCAACTGACCGTACGTCCCTGACAGGCAGAGCACGCAGGTCCACACCGCCTGCGCGACGAGCGCGACGGCGGGCGTCTTGTACTGTGGGTGCAGCACGGCGGCGGACTTGAAGAACAGGTTGTCCACGGCCATCGCGTAGTAGACCCGCGCCCCCGACAGGATCAGCCCATTGTTGCAGCCAAAGGTCGAGATCATGATCGCGACGGCCATGATGTAGAGGCCCGGCGTACCGAACATCGCTTCGAGCGCGGCGGTGCCGACGCGGTCCTGGGGCGCGTGGGCGATGGCGTCGGCCGGCAGCACGTGCAGGTAGGCGACGTTGGCGAGCACGTACAGCGTGGTCACCGTCAGGACGCCCGTCGCCATCGCGAACGGCAGATCCTTCTCGGGCTGCTTCAGCTCTCCCGAGGCGAAGCCCACGTTGTTCCAGGCGTCCATCGAGAAAAGCGAGCCGACCATCGCGGCGCCGACGACCGGGATCATGGCCAGCGTCAGGCCGCCCGCGGGCCAGAAGCCGGGCCCGAAATTGGCCGCGATGGCCTCGGCATTGCGGCCAATCGTGATGCCGAGCACGATGAGTCCCGCGAGCGCCGCGGTCTTAACAGCGGTTAGCGACGTCTGGATGAACGCGGCGGTGCGCACGCCGCGCACGTTGATCCACGTGAGCAGCACGATCGACACAATCGCGAAGATGCGCTGCGGCGACAGCCCGACGGCGATGGGGCCGATGGGATCGGGGAACTTGATGGTGGTGCCCAGGAAGACGTCGGGCGACAGGGACGGCACGAGCACCGACGTGAAGCGGGCGAACGCCACCGCCACGGCGGCGATGGTCCCGGTTTGGATCACGACGAACAGCGTCCAGCCGTACAGATAGCCGAACAGCGGCGAAATCCCCTCCCGGAGGTATACGTAGTTGCCGCCGGCTTTGGGGAACATCGCTGCCAGCTCGCCGTAGGTGAGCGCGCCGAGCAGGGTGACCACGCCGGACAGCCCCCACACGAGCAGCAGGAGCCCGGGAGTCTGCACCTGGCGGAGGATATCCGCGGATACGATGAAGATGCCCGAGCCGATCATGGACCCAACGACGAGGGCCGTGGCGTCGAGTCGGGAGATAGCCCGGACGAACTCGGTGCGGGGAGCCTGGGGAGTGGTCATGGGTTCGATAACCTAGTGGCCGTTTCCGTCCACCGCTATCTTAGCGCGCCACCCTTTCTGGGGACACCGTGCGCCTGCTGCCGCGTAACGAGGAGTTCTTCGATCTCTTCACCGAGGTCGCCAATCGCAACAAGGAAGCCGCGCAGTACCTGCACGACCTGTTCGAGGCCTCGCCCGACCGCCGCACCCCGATCGTCGAGGCGCTCAAGCGGCTCGAGCACGAAGCGGACCAGGTCACGCACGAGGTGGTGAACCGGCTCGACCGGACCTTCATCACGCCGCTCGACCGCGAGGACATCCACCAGCTCGCCTCCGATCTGGATGATGTGATGGACGCGATGGACGGCTGCGCCCGGCGCGCGCAGATCTTCCGGCTCGGCGTCGCCCCCCAGGGCGTGCGCCGGCTGACGGAGGTCATCCAGCGGATGGTGGCCGTGCTGGCGGAGGCGGTGGGGCGCCTCAAGAAGGGCGACGACGTGATGCGCTACTGCGTGGAGGCGAAGCAGCTCGAAGAAGAGGGCGACGCCATCTACCACGAGGCGCTCGGCCAGATGTTCGAGAAAGAGCGTGACGCGATCGAGATCATCAAGTGGAAGGAGATTTACGACAACCTGGAGAATACGCTCGATCAGGCCGAGGACGTCGCCAACGTAGTCGAGTCCATCACGATCAAGCACGCCTGATGGCCGGGTCCGTCTGGTTCGTCCTGGCGATCCTCGTGGTCGCCCTGGTCTTCGACTTCATCAACGGTTTTCACGACGCGGCGAACTCGATCGCCACGGTCGTGTCCACCCGCGTCCTCTCCCCGACCGCGGCTGTCATCTGGGCGGCGTTTTGGAACTTCGTCGCCGCGTTCGTGTTCGGCACGGCGATCGCCAAGACGATCGGCGGCGGGATGATCGATCTGAGCGTCGTCGATGCCACGGTGATTCTCGCGGGTTTGCTGGGCGCCATCACCTGGGACCTCGCGACCTGGTGGCTCGGGCTGCCGACGTCGTCGTCGCATGCCCTCGTGGGCGGTTACGCCGGCGCGGCCGTCGCCAAGGCGGGGTTCGCGGCGATCATCGCCCATGGCTGGGTCAAAACACTGGTGTTCATCGTGGTGGCGCCGCTCATGGGGCTCACGCTGGCCCTGCTGCTCACAGTCGCGCTGTCCTGGATGCTGAGGCGGTCGCTGCCCCGTTCCGTCGACAAGACCTTCCGCGTGCTGCAGCTGATCTCGGCCGCCGCATACTCCCTCGGGCACGGCACGAACGACGCCCAGAAAACGATGGGCATCATCGTCGCACTGCTGGTGTCGAGTCAGGCGCTGTTCGCCACGTTCCCGATTCAGGCCTTCCACCTCACCTCGGCGGCCTCGATTCCCGTGTGGGTGATTCTCTCGGCACATGCCGCGATTGGGCTTGGCACAATGGCGGGCGGCTGGCGCATCGTAAGGACGATGGGGCAGCGTATCACGAAGCTGACGCCGTTCGGCGGCTTCTGCGCCGAGACGAGCGGCGCCATCACGTTGTTCGTGTCGTCGCACTTCGGGATCCCCGTGAGCACGACGCACACGATCACGGGCGCGATCACGGGCGTGGGCGTCGCGCATCGCGTCTCGGCGGTGCGCTGGGGCGTGGCTGGGAAGATCGTGTGGGCGTGGATCCTGACGATCCCCGCGGCCGCGGGGATCGCCGGGCTCAGCTACGTGCTGCTGCGGGCCATGCTAGGCGGATAGGTCTTCACCGGTTTGCAGTATTGTCCAGAATGGGCCGATTGGTGGCCGTTGTGGATGTGATGGTGATGTCACCTCTGGCACCGACGGTGTAGATCCTTCCTGCCAAGAAAGAGACGCCGGTTCTGCTGACCTTGTTGGTCGTTGAGTCGGTGTACCGCACGCCCAGATTGTACACGCCGCCCGCCAGCGCCGTGAAAGCGCCCGCGCCTTTGTATGCTACCACCGCGCCGATTGGGAAGACGACCCCCGAGTCCGGGGGCGCGGTCTTCGTGGCGTAGAGGGTCAGCGGATTCGTATTGGAAATCGCGTGAACGAACCGGACGTACGCGACCGTGTAGTCGATTTGCGGAACGAAGTTGTCTTCCACGACGAACGCATCTACGGTCTTGGTCACGGAGTCGTAGATGCCGCTCTGATAGAACGTGTAGGCCTTGTCCTCGGCGAGCGTGGCGGTCACGTTCGAGATTGCCAGATCGTGGACCGCCGCGGCCGTATCGGCGATCTTCCCCGACAGCGTGTGCTGGCCCGCCGCAATCGCGATGTAGAACCCGCCGTCGCCGGCGTTGCCGTAGGTCACGCCGTTCGGGGATTCCCCGCCGGTCGCGGAAAGGGTTGCCGTCATCTTCCGGTTGCCCGCGTAGAAGTTCACGCCGGGCGATCCCACGCCGAAGTTGAAGAACTTGATGCGGGCGCCGGCCGGCACCGGTCCCGAAATCTCCTGCACGGTGTTCTTTTCATACCAATCGCAGGACGTCAGGACGGCGGCACTCGCCAGGGCGACCAGCACTCCGCGGCTGCTCATTTGTAGGGTCACGGTTCGGTGATCCACATAAGCTGAGTGTGATAATCGACGTCCAGTCCGTGAATGGCCTGGAGGCCCGGCCGGTTCCAGATGTACTCCGAGTTGTACCGCGGCCTGACGCGCTGCACGAGCTTGCCGCCGTTGTCGCCAAACAGGGACGTGGGCGGCGTGAAGCCGCGGAATACCTTGATACCGCTCACCGGATCGGTGTCCTGGTAGTGATAGCGGCGCATGTCGAACCACAGCTCGTCATGCCCCCAGCCGAACAGCGCGATCGCCTTCTGGGACATGATGTGCGACAGCGTCAGACTCCCGGCCGCGGGAACGATATTCGTGTCCGCGAGAAACGCCGCCTTCTCCGCTCCCGTGATCTGGGCAGGGGTTTGCCCGGCATCAAGGTTCCGGGCGTTCACGAAATCGATATGGGAGGCGATGGCGGCCGAGTACGCGGTGCGGGCGAGCGCCGGGTTGCTCATCCGCAGGGCGGCTTCCGCCTTGATGAACTGGAGCTGTGCATAGGTCATCGCGGGCACCTTCGCCCGGTCGTCGAACAGATACCGGCCGGGAGCCTGCACCCCGCCGGCTCCGGGATAGCCGTTGAAGTTGTTGGGGTACTGCGGCGAGGTGGCGGTTATGCCGCCCCCGGCCACGTTGACGTCGAGACCGCGGTACTGGCCGTCGGGCGACGGCGACAGGATGCGCGTCAGGCGCGGGTCCACCACGCCTCCGAACTGCGTGCCGTTCATCAACCCCACGATGAACTGCGTCTGGCGATAATTGGTGATGTTGTCCCGCGTGCGTCCCCAGAAATTCCGGTCGTCATTGTTCGTGTTGGGATACGTCAGCAGCGCATCGTCCGCGTTGCTCCCGAACGATGAATCGACCTGGGCGATCACCGCCGCCGCGTTGTACAACGACGCCTTGTTGGAGTAGTGATTCAAGTGTATCGCCATGAGGCCGTGGGCGAACTTGAGCCATTTCGTACGATCGCCGTTGTAGATCTTGTCGCCCTTCGCGAGGTACGCCGCGTCGACGAGGCCGTCCGTCCGTTTGAGCAGGACGATGGCGCTGTCCAGGAGCCGCTGGACCTCCCGGTACGCCACCGCCTGCGAATCGTAGGCGAAGGTCGTGCGATACTGATCGAAGGCCTGCTGGACGATGATCTCACCATGGTAGTCGGTCAGCGTCTGCCAGCCCCAGGCTTTCAGGATCATGCCGACGCCCAGGAGATCCCAGCGCTGCTCGGCCTGGGCTTTGGCCATCATGTCGATCAGGTTCTGTCCGAACGTCCAGTAGACATCACGCCATTGCTGCGCACCGTTGTCGGAGCCGGCGTCGTACCCCATCCGGTCCCACGTGCTGAGCGAGGTCACGCCGACGGCGAGCGTCCATTCCTGCGTATACCGGCCGATGAACCGCCCATCGAATTGCGGGGCTGTCACCATCCAGTGCAGCATCGGCGCCAGGTATGTGTTCGACGCCACACTCGGCGGCGCGTTCGGGTTCGTATTGACGTCCAGGAAGTCGCGACACGCAGTCGCCGAACTCAGTGCCGCCACGAACAGCAATGCCAATCGTTTTTTCATGGTCAGAACCCGACGCGCAGGCCGCAATTGAAACCGCGCGGCATGGGGAAGTTGCCGAAGTCGATCCCCACTCCCCCCGATCCCCCCACCGCGGCCGTGTTCCCGTTCACGATCGGATCGAGCCCGGTGTAATTGGTGATCAGGAGCAGGTCAGTCCCTTTTACGAACACGCTCCCCTCCCGCGCGTGCAGAACACGCAGCGCCGCCGGCGGCAGCGTATAGGTCAACTGCACGTCCCTGAGCCGTAGCCAATTGATCTCGCGCTCGATGAACAGCTCCTCGCTCATGCCGGTGTAGTAGGCGGGCTGCACGCTTGGGATGACGACGATCGTGTTGACAGTGGCGTTCGCCGTGTTTTCCTTGCCATCGCGCAGCACGCCCGGGATCACGCGCGGCCGCTCCCGGTCCAGCGTGCGCATGCTGAGGCCGCGCAGGGTGAGGTAGTGCTCGGTGGCGTTGAAGATGTCGCCGCCCTTGCGGATATCCACCAGGAAATCCAGGGTGAACCGCTTGTAGTGCAGCGTGTTCGTAAGGCCCATCGTGAAGTCCGGCTGGCGATCGTACCCGGCGTCGATGAAGTCGGGCGAGCGAAGGGGCAGGCCCGTGGTCGGGTCGATCAGGAGCTGACCCCGGTTGTTCCTGAGGTAGAACTGCCCCATGAGCGACAGCGTCGACAACCCGGGCCGCGTGCCATTGCGCACGTTCCCGTACAACCAGGTGTCCGAGACGTAGGCTTCCGGCCAACCATTCGGGAGCGCCAGCACGATGCTGCCCGACGCCGCGAAATTCGCGACGAAGTCCCACGAGAAGGCCGGCTTGAGGATGGGCGTGGCCCGCAGCGTGATCTCCGCACCCCGGCTTCTCGTCTTCCCACCGTTTCGGTTGTAGAGGACGAAGCCGCCCGCATAGCTCTGGCGGATGTCGTTGATGATCTGGTCCGTGGTCACCTTGCGGTAGAGAGTCACATCCACGCCCAGCCGGTTGTTGAGGAACGCCAGCTCGGCGCCGCCTTCCACGGATCGCGCGAATTCAGGCTTCAGGCCCGGATTGGGGCCCGTAAACCCGTAGCCGTACCCGAAGTACGACGTCGTCTTGTTCTCGAGCGACGACCGATCCGCGTACGGTCGCGCGTCCTTGCCCACCTCGGCGTAACCGACGCGCAGCTTGCCGGTCACAAACCGGCGGACGCTCGGGAAGGCGTCCGAGAAGATGAAACTCGTCGAGATGGACGGATAGAAGAACGAGTTGCGCCCACGCGGGATCGTCGAGGTCCAGTCGTTGCGGCCCGTCACGGTCAGGTACAGGTACTGGCGGTAGTCGAGCGTCGCGCTGCCGAAGGCGCTGACGAGGCGGCGCCGCGACCCCGTCGGCCAGGGCGGGAGCCGCGTGTTGGTGTTGCTGATGGACACGAAGTTCGGATCCACGAAGTCCGTCCCGGTCACCGACGAGGCTTGCGACTTGTAGTCGAAGACCGCGTGGCCTAACAAGCCGGTGACGGAGAGGCTGGGCGAGAGCACGCGCGGGTTGATGTTGAGCACTGTCTGGGCGCTCAGGTTGCGAGTGATATCGGTCACCTCATCGATGATGCCGTTATTGCTGAAGGCGAGTGCGCTTTCGGGATGCCGGACGATCTCGTTCTCGTTCGTATAGCTGTCCGAGCCGAGCGTGCTCCTTACAGAGCCCCACGAGAACGGCGTGGCGGTCAGCGCGAGATTCGTGATCAGGCGATTGTTGCTCGAATTCAGGCGATTCTTCGCGATGCTGAAGTAGGGGTTATCGATTTCGAGGCCCCCCGCCAGCGACGTCAGGCGGCGCCGTGCACCGGTGGGCGTCAGATAGTCCTTCGCGTTGTCGGTTTGCGGCCAGAGGAGGAGACCGAGGAGCGGACTGCCGATGCCGATCTGGGTTGCGAGGGAGCCGCTCGCGCCTTTGAGCGGTTGATCGTTGGTCGCGTAGCTGTAGTTCATGGACAGATCGGCCGCCAACCAGGGATTTACCTGCGCCCGTGTGGCCCCCGTCAGGGTCAGGCGATCGTACGCCGAATTCGGTACGACCCCTTCCTGCTTGGTCGAGGACGCGTCCAGCCGGTAGTTGACGCGACCATCCTGCGCGGCTCCGCTGAAAACGATGTTGTGCCGGGCCGTGAACCCCGTCTGAAAGAAGCCGTCCACGTTGTCGTAGAACGCCGTGCCGGTGGCATAGGGCGCACCAAAGTACTGGAACGAGCCAAGGACGCTTCCGGAGACGGTCGTCGGGCCATAAACGCGCTGAGCCTGCAGCCGCGCGCTGGTGCGTTCCATCCGGAAGTTGCTCGAGTACTCGACGCTGCCCGGGCCGGCCTTACCACGTTTGGTGGTGATGACGATCGCGCCGTTCGCCGCGTCGATGCCATACAACGCGGAGGCCTCCGGGCCTTTGAGCACGGTCAACGTCTCGATGTCTTCCGGGTTCAGGTCGGCGGCGCGGTTGGTGAAGTCGACCCCGCGATTGCTGAACGCCAGCGCCGAGCCCGGACGGTCCGACCCAATCGCCCCGGTGTTGAGCGTCTTGTTGTCCATGGGTAAGCCGTCGACGATCATCAGGGGCTGATTGCTGCTCGAGAGCTGGCTCACGCCCCGGATGGTGATGGACGTCGACGCGCCCGGCACGCCCGAGGTGCTGGTCACGTCGACCCCGGCGATCCGCCCCTGCAGCGCGTTGACGAAGTTCTCTCGCTGCGTCTCAGCGATCTCGTTGCCGCGGAGGGTCTGCTGCGAGGTGCCCAGCGCCCGCTTCTGCGCCTCCTGCCCCAGCGCCGTCACGACGACCGCCTCGAGATCCAGTGCGACCCGGCGCAGCTGGACGTTGATGACGTCGTCTGCACCGACGGTGCGCTCGACCAGCCCGGTCCCGATGAGCCGGAATTGCAGCACCCGACCCACGTCGGCGCTGATGGAATACGCCCCCGCGCTGTTGGTCTGGGTGCTGGTGCCGGTCCCTTTGACGGCGATCAGTACGCCGGCTAAGGGAGCGCCCTGCTCACTCGTCACCTTCCCGGTAACGCTCTTCTGCTGTCCAAAGGCTGGGACAGCAACGAGGAATACTCCCATCAACACCATGACGACGCTGGTTTTCATGGGGGGGCGCACGGGTTGTGGTGAACAATGAGTCAAGCGACGGCCGCTCGATCAAGTGTAGGGGGCTGATTGTACCGCGCGGTGCTGAGGGCCGCTAGAGGACGGCTAGAGCTTCTTGAGGTCGATCATCTTCACGCCCGCCGCGTAGTCGGTCACGGGGGCGTGGGTCACGGTGGCGAGTTTCTCCATGCTGTCGTTTACCCGCCGAGCCATCGCAATGATGTTCTCGAGCGACTTGATATCCTCGGGATGCGTGAGCCGGCCGTCCTGCTCGAGTAGCTGTCCCTCCGCGATGATCGCCGCGAGCGCGTTGTTCACCTCGTGCCGGATCGCAATCGCGACCTGCCCCACGACGACCACCCGCTCGCCTTGAATGGCCCGATCGTAGAAGAGGTGGAGCTGCTCCGACAGCCAACCCACCGAGATCGCGATCGCCCCATACGCCACGTAGATCGGCACCGTGATGCGCCAGTCCTCGGGCTCGAGGCTCCAGGCCACGAGAAACTGGATCGCGGTGAACAACACGGTCCCCATCACCAGGCCCGACACGGCGCCGTGCATCCCGTAGTGCAGCGACAGCACGTACGCGGGCACGAGCGTGAGCAGCCAGATCAGGTCGCGGTAGGGCACGTCCGCGGCGGGGACGAGCTGCAGCACGACGCTGGGGGCGAGGTAGGCGACAGCGCAATACAGCCACCAACGCCGCGGCAGCGGCGGCCGGTAGCTCATGGGCGTGAACCCGAGCAGATCGAGCAGGTGCTGCCGCAGGCGGTTGTGCATGTCAGTCGAGCTTCAGGGTGAGCACGCGCAGCTCGGTCATTTCCTCGATCGCGTAGCGGACACCCTCGCGGCCCAGCCCAGATGCCTTGGCGCCCCCGTAGGGCAGGCGATCCACCCGGAACCCGGGGATGTCGTTGCCGTTCACGGCGCCCACGTCGAGCTCGGCGTGGAGTCGAAACATCGTCTGCAGATTGGTCGTGAACACTCCCGCCTGGAGCCCGTAGGGCGACGCGTTGGCCGCGGCGATGGCATCGTCCAGCGTGCGATACGGTGTGACCGTGACGAGGGGTGCGAACACTTCTTCGCAATTCACCTTCATCTCGGGGCTGGTGTGCAGTAAGACGGTGGGCTCGAGGAACTGGCCGGTCCGCTTGCCGCCCAGGGCAATCTCGGCGCCGCCCGCCTTCGCCTCACCGATCCAGCGCTCCACGCGCTCAGCAGCCTCGAGCGAGATCATCGGCCCTACGTCGGTCTTGTCGTCGAGCACGTCGCCAACCTGCAACTGCTGAACTCGTGGTAGAAATGCGTCGAGGAAAGACTTGTAGGCAGATTCGTGCACAAAAATCCGTTGGGTCGAGATGCACGACTGACCGGCGTACGTGAAGCCGCCCGCCGCGCAGCGTGCCGCCGCCCAGGCCAGGTCGGCGTCGGGCTCGACGATGACCGCGGCGTTGCCGCCCAGCTCGAGGGCGACACGCTTCGTGCCCGCCTTGGCACGGATCGCCCAACCGGCCTTGGCGCTGCCCGTGAACGTGATGAGCCGCACCCGCGGATCCTCGATCAGCAGCTGGGCGACCTCGACGTGGCAGGGGACGACGTTGACGCCACCCGCGGGATAGCCCGACGCCTTCACCAGCTCGGCGAGCCGCAACGTGGTGAGGGGGTCCTGCGGCGGCGGCTTGAGCGTGATCGTGGCGCCGCACGCCATCGCGGGTGCGATTTTGTGCGCGGCGAGCAGCACCGGGAAGTTGAACGGCGTGATCGCGGCGATGGGCGAGAGCGGGAACCGCCGCGTCACAGCGATCCGGCCGGCGCCCGCGGGCACCGCGTCGGCGGGGAGGACCTCGCCCGAGATGCGCGTCGCCTCCTCGGCGGCGTCGCGGAATACGAACACCGCGCGGTCCAGCTCGAGTCGAGCCTGGGAGATGGGCTTGCCGGCCTCGAGGGCGAGGGTGCGCGCCAGGTCGGCGCGCTCGGCGACGAGGCCGTCGGCGACTTTGCGGAGCGCTGCGGCGCGCTCGTATGCGGGCAGGGTGCGGCAGGCCCGCGTCGCGGCGACGTTCGCGTCGAGGGCGCCGCGCACTTCTTCCGGGCCCGCGAGGGATACGACGCCGACTTCGCTGCCGTCGTGCGGCGCGTGGATGACGGCGGTCTCCCGGTCTTTCTGCTGCTCTTTCGTGGTCATAGCCCCAAAGCCTCGATGACGGTGGCCGCGATGGCGGCGTCCTGGACGCCGACGCCCGTCAGGTCGGCCACCGTAATCTCGCCGGGGTCCTGGCGTCCCGCGAGACGTCCCGCCGCGAGGTCCCCCAGCTCGCCGTAGACTTTCTCAGCCGTGAGCACGCCTGCCGCGATCGCGTGGTGCAGATTGCCGTAGCGCGCGGTCTGAAAGACACGGTCGGCGATCAGCTTGTCGGCCTTCAGCAAGAGGTTTGGTTCGAGCTCGATCTTTTCCGGGCTGCCGGTTCCCGCCGAGGTGATGTGGGTGCCTTTCGCGACCCACGCAGCCTTGATCACCGGCGTCGTGCTGGCCGTGGCGGTCACGATGATGCGATGGCGCTTGACCGCGGGCTCGAGCGCGTCGGTGATGTTCGTCTCGACCATCCCTCCCAGCTCGCGGGCGAGCGCGGCGGCGCGCTCAGGGGTGCGATTCCAGATCGTGAGCTTCGTGATCGGGAGCTCGGCGACGATCGCCCGGGCGGCGAGGCGTCCGACGGCGCCGGCGCCGACGAGCAGCGCCTCCCGCGCGTCTTTAGGAGCGAGGTATTTGAGGGTCAGGCCGATCGCCGCGGCGGTGCGCAGGTCGGTGAGATAGCCGTGCTCGGCCAGCAGGAAGTCGGGCGCACCCGTCTCCGCGTCGAGCAGCAGGAACAGCCCGTCTCCCGAGGGGAGCCCGCGCGCGCGGTTCTTATAGAACCCCGTCGCCACCTTGAGGACGAAGTGGCGGCCGCCCTTCAGGTGCGCGCCCTTCACGTGGATCTCGGCGGCGAGATCGGACAGCTCGACCATCATCGGATCGGGCAGCGTCGCCTCGCCGAGCGCGAGCGCCTTGAACCCCCGCTCTACGGCGGCGACCGCGACCGACATCGGGATCTTGTCCCGGAACGCCTCGAGCGGGACGAGCCTCAATCGGTGAACAAGCGGCGCAGCGCGCGCTCCGTCTCGGCGAGCGCTTCCTGCAGGTGCTGCAGCTCGCCGCCGAACCCGAACCGTAAGAATGAAGGCATCCCGAAGTGGTCGCCGGGAACGAGCAGCACGCTGTGTTGCGCGCGGACTTTCTCCACGATCTCGGCGGCCGGGATCGACTGCTTATAGCGCGCCCAACAGATGGCGCCGGCCTGCGGCGCGTGCCAGGTAAACGTGTCGCCGAAGCCCTTGAGCCACGCCTCCATCACCGGGTAGTTGGCGTTGAGGATGCGGCGCGTGCGGTCGATCAGCTTCTCGCGCACTCTGGGGTCGAGCGCCACGGCGGCCAGGTGATCGCTCGGGCCCGACGGGCCGATCGTCGTGTAGTCGTGGCGCGCCCACGTCTCCTGGGTGAACGCCGGCGGTGCCACGATCCAGCCGATGCGCAGGCCTGGCAGGCCGTAGGCCTTGGAGAGCCCGTTCACCACGATGACTTTGTCGTAGGCGCCCCAGAACGACGCCGTCGTCCGGCCCACTCCCGCCCCCGCCCGCTCGGCGCCCTGGTATACCTCGTCGGCGAGGAGCCAGGCGCCGACTTCGGCGCAGCGATCGAGGATCGCCTTGCGCGACGCATCGGAGAGGATGTGGCCCGTCGGGTTATGGGGATTCGTAACCACGACGAGCTTCGTCCCGGGCGCGATCGCGCTGCGGATCTCCTCGGCGTAGGGCTCCCAGCCCTCCTTCTCGTGCAGCTGGAACGGCCGGACTTGGGCGCCGAAGTTCTGCGCGAGGCCCCAGGACTGCTGGTAGTTGGGCTGCATCACCGCGACCTTGTCACCGGGCTCGATCAGGCGCCAGCAGGTGACGAAGTTCGCTTCCGCACTGCCGGTGGTGACGAGCACCTGGTCGGGTGAGACGCCCGGGTAGAGGGCGGCGATCCGCTCGCGCAGCAGGTCGGTGCCGTTCGACTGGCTGTAGCCGAGTCGCACTTCGAGCAGGGGCATCGCGGAGGCGCCCGCGAGGCCCAGCAGCTCCTGGATCGAGAGGGGGTGGACGCCCGATTCGGAGAGGTTGAAGCGGACGCGGTTTTCCCAGGTGCTTTGCCAGCGTTCGAGCTCGAAGGGGACGAACTTGGTGGGAGTCATGGGTCGTAAAGCTGCGCTAGTTGGTCGGGTTTCTCCAGCCAGAAGTCCGGCTTCAGGTCCGCGAGGTGGGAGCGATCGAACGGCCCCCACAGGACGGCGGCGGTTTTGACGCCGGCGGCGCGGCCGCACTCCAGGTCATGGCGCGAGTCGCCGATGAACACCGTTCGCTCCGGGTCGGCGTCGAGGAGCGCGAGGGCCTTGAGGACGGGCTCGGGGTGGGGCTTGGGGTGCGTGACGTCGCCGGCGCCGATCACGATCTCGAACGCCTGATCGAGGCGGGCGAGCCTCAGTCCCTTCATTGCTCCGTCCTTGAGCTTACTCGTCACTAGTCCTAGGCGCTTGCCCTTGGCTTTCAGCTTGAGGACCTCCGCCACCACGCCTTCGTACGGTTTCACGAGCGCATCGTGGTGGGTGAGGTTGTAGGCGCGGTAGGTGGCGACCATCGCCTCGATCTCGGTCTCGTCGTCGGTCCAGTGGCGGAACTGTACCCACAGGGGGGTGCCGAGGCCTTTCATCCACACGTCATCGGGAGGCAGGGGGGCATTGGCACGGTGGATCTGCATCGTGTGGCGGTACGACCGGAGGATCAGGTCGATCGAGTCGATGAGGGTGCCGTCGAGGTCGAAGAGGAAGGTGGAGAGGGGCACGCGTTGGAATCTACACAAAGCGCGGCGACCAGCTCCACATCGACTCCCGCGTCGTCGTCGCCCGCAGGCGGTATCTGCTGGTGCCACTCGAGCAGATCCCGCACCGCCAGCGGTTCGCGGCGCGCCAAGACGTCGTCGAGCAGGAGCTCCTCCCCCGCCGTCATCCCCGCTGCCAGCCGGGACACGAGCGCGTCGAGCGCGGCCAGCTGACCTGCGTCGCCGCGGCGGGCGGCCCGGCGGCCCGCCGCGAGCACCCACGGGATGAGGCGGCGAGCGAGGCGATCCCGGTCGGTGGTCCGCCAACGGGCGTCCTGCACGGCAGCGAGCCGCGCCCGGACCAGCGCAGCCGCGACTTCCACCGCCCGACGCAACTCCGCCACGGTTCCTGCAACCGGTTCGGCGGTGCAGGCGTGCACGAGCACTCGGGTCGCGGCGACAGGGTCGGCGCGGGCAACACCTCCCTCCACCACGATTGCTTCGACGAGCCCTCCGATGCGCACGCAGAGTACCGTGGCCTGCTGTTCGCCGCGAACCGCGGCCCAGGACCGGACCGGCGCGGCGGCGCCTGAATGCCGAGCCATCTCGCCCAGTCGGTCACACCAGTCGAGCGCCGGGTATGCGCTCGCGGCTCCCTTCGCCGTCTCTACTTGGGCGGACCCGGCAGCGATCTGCGCCCGGACCTTCGCGGCAAGGCGCTCCTCGAGCGCAAGCGCCGCCGCGAGGGGCTCGGGCGGCAGAAACGTGACGCTCGCTATTCCCGCATGCGGCGACCCCAGCCGGTCGAGCCGGCCCACACGCTGCGCGAGCCGCGCCGGGCTCCACGGCACGTCGTAATGCACGACCCGCTCGGCGTCCTGGAGGTTGAGTCCCTCGCTCAGCAGGTCGGTGGCGATGAGCAGGTCGGTGGTCAGGGTGGGCGGTGGTGGTGGCGCGCCTTGCGCCACGGGGGCGAAGGCGCGCAGCACGTCATGGCGCGTGCCTTCCCCGGCCGCGAACCTGCCCGCCGCGCCGAAAACGGCCGCCGCCCGGTGCAGCCGCAAGCGGTGCAGGAGATGCCGAGCCGTCGCCCGCGCGTCGGTGAACACAATCGTCTTGCCGGGGCGTGCATCGAGCAGCTGCTCGAGCGCGTCCGCCTTGGGATCGCGGGCGTCGGCGGCGAGGGCGCGCAGGCGGGCCAGCTCGCGCCGGTCGCTCACGGTTGGTGAGACTCCGCCGTGCTCTAACAACAGCGGAAAGAGGACGAGCTGGACGTCAGGCGCATCGTTGCGCGGAAAACAGCGCTGGAACTCGCGCGGTGAGAGGCCCCGGCCTTCGGCGGCCGCGCGCTCGGCAAGGTCCAAGTACGCTTCGTGACGCGTGAGGCTCGCCCGAAATGCCGGCAAGCTCGATGCCAGGCGCCGCAGCAGCAAGAGCCTGAGCAGCGGTGCCGCACGCCCACCCCCGGTGAGACGACGCACGCCCGCAACGAGCGCCTCGACGACGTCGGCGGGCGCGGGGCCCACCCGCACCGGCTCCGCGTCCGTTCGCTGCGGGAACGACAGCGCGACGGGTCCACCCCTGTACCCACTCCGCACCCGGCTACGGCTGCGTGCTACGACCAGGCGCGCCGTCGCCGCGGCCACGCGCGATGCGTCTATCTCACCCAGGGCCGCGCGGCGCAGCGACGGAACGCCGATCGCGGCGAGCGCGTGGTCGCGCAGGAACAACCGGAACAGGTGGAGCAGGTCGGCGAGACGGTTATGTACCGGCGTCGCGGTCACCAGCAGCACGCGGGCGCCGACGACGAGGCGCGCCAGCGCGCGATGGCGGTTCGTCTCCGGGTTGCGGAAACGGTGGGCTTCGTCAACGACAACAAGGCGGGGAGAGGCGGTATGAGGCGGACTGAGGCGGGAGAGGCCGACGCTCAACGATTCATGCGTTAGCATCGGCGCTTCTACGCCGAACCTCTCCAGCAGCGCCCGCCATTGGGGCACGAGCACGGCCGGCACGACGAGCGCGAACGGCTCACCCTGCGCGAGCGCGACGGCGAGGGCGACGTACGACTTGCCCAATCCCACGGCATCTGCGAGAAGCGCGCCGCCGTGGCGGGCGAGGATCGCGCTCAGTCGCTCGGCGGCGGGGACTTGGTGCGGCGCGAGCCACGGCGGCCACGTCGGCGCTTGCTCCCCTTCCCCCAGCGGCGCCCCGTCGAGCAGCGCGCGTGCCGCGCGGCCCGCGACCGCGCGCGCCGGCGCCTCGCCCCCTTCTCGCGGCCGGAGCGCCACGACGAGTGGCTCCGGGACCGGGACGAGGCTCTCAGCGAGAATCAAGGGCGCGGCGATCGCGCTGGTCGAGCTCGAACGCATCGGCAACGGCGTCGTCGGCGGGTTCGCGGCGGGCGCCGAGGACGGTGAGCGTCGCCCACACCGGCGAGCCGACGCCTGGCATTGGTAGATCGCGCACGACGCCGGCGTTGAAGCGGTGAAACCCACCGCGCGCCGGGTCGGCGACGAGGCACGCGAGGGCAGTGAGCCAGCGCGAATTGAGCAAGGCCGCGAGCGCTACGGCTTCGTCCGCGTCCCGAGTCGCGATGCCGTACACCGTGTTGAGCGGGACTACAGCCGCATCGGGGACCGCGGCGGCAAGCCGTCGCCCGAGGTCGGGCCAGAGCACGCGATGCGGCGCTCGGGCGAGCCCCGTACGGAACAGCTGCCACGGGGCACCGGCGCGGTAGTCAGCGCGGCGGCGCAGCCGGCCCAAGTGTGGCGCGAGCCGCGCGGCGACGCCTGCGGGCAGGCGCGGCAGGGGCCGGCCATCGAGGCCGTGGGTCCACAGCAGGTGGAGCCGCGCGTTGCAGCGCCACGCTCCGAGATCCCGACCGCGCACGGCGGGTCGCGTCGCGGCGCATGCGGCCGGCACGAGGAACACATCGTCCGCGCCGGTCTTGACCCCGAGCTGCGGCGTCCAGCGGTCCCCGACCGTGGGAAAAGCGGCGCGCAGGCGGCGTGCGATGCGGTCGGCGTGAGGAACGAGAATCCAGGGACCTGAGTTCTGCAGCAGACGCTGCGGGACGGCCCGCGCGTCGCACTTGGGGCCGAGGGCCGTGGCGGTCATCTCCGCCCCGGTCGCGTCGGCGCGAGCGGTAACGAGCGCCATGGGATATACCGCCGCGGCGAACGCCCGGGCCGCGGGATCGGCGAGCGGCGCGACGCGGTCGATCCGCGTATGATGGGATAGGTGCTCGCGCAGCCGCTCGGCGTAGCCGCTCTTTGCGAGCTTCGCTGGAACGAGCAGCGCTACGACACCGCCCGGGCGCACCAGCTCGAGCGCCCGCTCGGTGAACGCCACGGCGAGGTCGGGGAGGTGCGCGAAGCCTCGCCCCGCGCCGGCAGGACGCCAGCACGAGTAGCGGGCCGCGAGCGTCTCCCGCACGCGCGGGGCCAGCCGCTCGCCCCGCACCCAGGGCGGGTTACCGGTGACGATGTCGAAACCGCCAGGCACTAGGGCATCTCCGAAATGCGATTCGAACGAGAAAAAGGGAACCGTGTCCTCACGCTGCAGCTTGCGAGCCGCTGCACGCACGTCCCGCAAGCTTTCCCGAGCGCGAGAGAGCCAGACGCGCTGCGCCGAGGCGAGGCCGCGGCGGCGCCCGAACAGGTCACGGTCCTTAGCGGCGGCCATCAGGTCTCTGATGGCTGCTTCCAGGCCGCTCGCCGCCTGCGCGAATAGCCGGTGCGCCAGCCCCGCTTCGGCCCGCTCGAGCTCGGCCTGTGCCGCGCTCTTGGCTCGCCCCGTGAGCTCGAACAGTGCCCGCCGCGCGGTGGCGAGTCTGCGTACCTCGGGGCCGCCGACGCGAATGCCGCGCCTGCCGAGCGAACCCGCGAGGGCAAGGGGATCCAGCAGCGCGTCGCCCTGGCGGACGTGGCCGTCCAGGTTGGGGAGGGGCGTGACGGCGGCGAGGTCGGCCGTGTCGTCGTCCGCGACGAGGGCAAGCCAGAGTCGCAGCTCGGTGAGCCGCACGGCGGTGGGTGTGAGATCGACGCCGAACAACGAATGTGCGAGGACGTCGCGCTTGACCGCGCCGACGGGCCCCTCGCCGGCCGCGCACCGCAGCGCGACGAGCTCGCTCAAGGCGCCGAGCAGAAACGCGCCCGATCCGGCGGCGGGATCGAGCACGGTCACCGCCCGCAAGTCGGGAACGGGGTTCGGGGGGATGCCGTCGTGCATCCAGCGGGCGGCTGCGGCCGGGCTCAGTCCCATCCGGCTCACGAGTGCGGCCTCGAGCCCGGCGCGCACGATCTCCCGCACCAACGCCGCCGGGGTGTAGTAACTGCCGCTGGCGCGGCGCTCCGCCGGATCCATCACCCCCTCGAACACGCGCCCCAGCATGTCGGGCGCGACGAGCTCGCCCGCGTCGTCCTCGTGCACCGAGAAGTGGAAGCGCTCGAACAGGTCATCGAAGGCGTCGCGCCAGTCCGCGTTGCTCCAGATCGCCGGCCCGCAGCGTCGCTCGAGGCCCGTCGGCTCGAATAGTCCGCCATTCAGGAATGGCAACCGGCCCAGGGCGCGCGCCGTCTTGCCGCGGTTTTCCGGTGGGCGATTCAGGGCCCCGAAGCAGAGTGGATGCAAGAAGACTCTGTGGAAATGCAGCCCGCGGTTGAGCGCGCTCTGGAGCAGGCGTGGCAGGTAGCGCGCGTCGCCGTCGAGCCAGCCCTTCGCCTGCACGAAATAGAGAAACAGCACGCGCGTCAGCGCCGTGAGCGCCAGAGCGTGGCGGTCGATGTGGGCGGAGGGGGCGGTCAGCCGGCCGGTGAGGCGCTCGAGCGTCTGGCGGAAGGCACGGAAGAACCGCGGGGTGACTCCTTCACTTGCCAGCACGTCAGCAACTCGAAGACTGAGCGCGAGGGCGGACTCACTCGCGGCTGGAGCCAGGCGCTCTAACGTCGCGAGCGCCGCGCCCGAGGGGCGCGGCAGCGGCACAATCGCGAGGCGACGACCCGCGGCACAGACCAGGCGCCGCGGATTGCCGCCGAGCGCGCACGCCAGGCCCCGCTCAGCGCCGGCGGCGAGGCGGCGGGCGGCCGCGCGCGCGCCCGACTCGGGGTCGGCGGCCTCGAGCGCGAACACGCGAAACGCCTCGTGCCGCGCAATGAGCGCCGCGCGGGTGACGCCGGCCGTCGCCGCCGCCTGCTCTCCGAGCCAGGGCCCGGGTGGCACGGCTTCCCACGCCGCGTCGTACCCGAGCACGCGAAACAGGTCGCGGAGATCGTCGATCTGCTCGGTGCGGGCAAGAAGTT
>Ga0137418_10001380_pt1 | contig 22338 bp, 18 predicted proteins | sample CZODoug3_1_2_16f_FD_122242 | JGI IMG/M metagenome (GOLD analysis project Ga0137418, IMG submission 122242) | Vadose zone soil fungal communities from Angelo Coast Range Reserve, California, USA - CZODoug3_1_2_16fungal (Hybrid Assembly) | ecosystem: Environmental > Terrestrial > Soil > Vadose...
GGTGCTCTCTATCAGGATGACGGGCACACGTTTGCCTACCAGAAGGGCGAGATTCTGCGCGTCAATTACTCGTGCCAGGTTTCGAATGGATCCGCTATGGTGTCGAGCACCATCGAGAAGAATGCATTTCAACCATGGTGGAAGAGCGCAGAGATTACAGTGTTCGGCATGGCAGACGCACCCAAAGAAGTTCGCATCGGCGACAACGTGATCCGTGAGTGGCACTATGACAGCGGCTCTCATGCCGTCACGCTGATCGTGCCCGACGCCGCGAAGAATTGGAGCATTCGCCTCGCGTTCTGAATGCCGCGAATGCCAGCCCTGCGCTAATTCAGAGAAAAGATCGAGAGTGATTGCCCAGGCATGGTGATATGGATTTCCTTCCCCGCCAATTCTGCCTTGGCATCTCCGAAGAGAAGGTCGATGGCGGATGCTCTTTGCGCCGGCGTGTCGTCTAGCGGAATGCGAAGCTCCCGTGGCTGATCCGCATTGTTGAAGGCGACCACAAGACGCTCTTCCTCCGACTCGCGGGCAAATATATAAGAGGATTCGTCGGAAGCCAAGTGCCATAACCAGCCGCCCCGCAGCGCGGGGTGTTCGCGGCGAAGTTTCAGCAAAGCCTGCACATAGGAGAAGATTTCCTGTTGCTCGCGCGTGCGGCCCGACTGCGTGAACGCGTTGTTCGCATCTCCAATCCAGCCGCCGGGGAAATCGCGCCGGTTGTCCGGATCGCCGCCCCCCGGCATCCCAATCTCATCGCCGTAGTAAATCTCAGGAATGCCCCGGAGAGTGAGCGTGAGTCCAAACGCCAGCTTCAGCTTCGCCGGAGAGCTGCCTTCGGCGCTCGCGAATCGCGGTACATCGTGATTCGCAAAAAACGGGACCAGCATCTCTGGATGAACATAAAGGGTATCGTGCCGCAGCACGTCCGCGATGCGTCCGGTGGGCGTATTTCGCAACAATACATCGCGAAGAGTAAAAAACAGTGGAAAATCAAAGACCGTGGAAAGCCCGCTATCAATGCCGTCATAGCGCCTTACACCACCGACAAAAAACGATGTCACGCTCGGATCGGGATGAAACACCTCGCCAACAGTAGTCAGCCGGGGATAGAGCCGATGCAATCCAGCATGCCAGTTTGCCCAGAACTTCCGCGCCACGTAGGGAAACGTGTCGACACGGTAGCCGTCCAGCCCGGATATCTCCGCCCACCAGATGCCGTTTTGCAGAAGGTATTGCTCGACCACCGGGTTTTCCGTGTTCATGTCCGGCAGAATCCCGAAAAACCAGCCTTCCGTAAGATTTTGTTTCATGCGCATGGACGCGTGGGGATCGATCAGTGCTTCGAATGGATCGTTCGCAATTGCATCCCCTCCCGCCTTACCGTAGAAGCTGCCTTTCAGCGGCGAAAAAGAGTCGATGTGATGCTGCAACGTACCGTGAAACCAGTCTGGCAACGGTGGATTCGAAACCCAGGGATGTTTCGGGCCGACATGATTTGGAACGATGTCAAAAAAAATCTTCATTCCCTGCTTGTGTGCCGCGGCGACCAGATCTTGATAATCCTTCAGCGCGCCGAGATGCGGCTCGACCGCATACAGGTCAACAGCGCCGTACCCGTGATAGTCCTGCGCGGCTCCGTTCTTCATAATGGGTGTGAGCCAGAGTGTGGTGACACCGAGATCCTTCAAATATGGCAAATGATTCTGAATCCCGCGCAGGTCGCCGCCATGGTACGCGCGCGGTTTCGAACGATCGTGGGAGCCGGGCGCTTCCGCAGGCTCATCATTTGTGGGATCACCGTTCGCGAAGCGGTCCGGCATGATGAGGTACATCACGTCATCCTGAGAAAGCCCTTGAAACTTGCCCAGCGTCGGAGTGCGGGCCGCAATCGGCAGTTCGAAGGACGTCGTGCCCTTCGGCGCGGTGATTCGGCAGACGGCGGTCCCAGACTTCGTGTCCGCCCCAACCTTCAGCCAGATAAAGAGATAGTTCCCGCCCGCCGTGGCTTGCGTGCGCGAGACGCGCAGCGTTGGCAGATTGCACTCGACATGCGTCGCTTCCAGATCGTGTCCCGAAAGCAGCAGCATCAACTCTGGCGTGAGTCCCACCCACCAACTCGGAGGCTCGATGTTTGTGACCGAAGGAGCGGACTCCGTGGCCGTTTGCTGCGGGTGGCCATGCAAGGTCGGGCCGCCACAAGCGAAGGCGACAATGGACAGAAGCGAGAAGAAAACGCGGAGAGTTTTCTTCTCCGCAAAACACTGAAGACACCGTGGTGTTCTTTTCACGGGGAAAGCATAAGGAATTATCAGGATTGAAGCCAGTGTCTCTCTTCCCAGCCAGCAGGACGATTCCGCTACTTTCGCGGCATGGGCTGAGGCACAAACACTAATTCGCCAAACGCTTCGGGGACGTGGAAATTCGGCGCTGCTGTCCGTGTGGGATTCCAGGCGGAATAAAATCGCGGTTCAGTGGCTCCCTCGATGCGGTAAAAATTCACCCGCCAGGTGGCTGTGGGATCGAACCGCCCGACGAGGCAATTCATGGGCAGAGCAAGCTCGGCGGTCCAGGTTTTGGCGGCTTGGTCCAAAATAACGCGGCGCCGCAGTCCACTCTTCAAATCGCGCTTCTCGCCCGGCGCGATGTCCAGATCGATCCAATATCCATTCGGGCTGAGTTCGAATTCCTTGTAATGCCGGAGCTGCAACGGGTTGGGTTGCAGGAAAACTTCCGCTACGTCGTGGTCCCAGAGCTGGTCGCGGCGGCCATTCGGCTCGGCATCGGGAAAAACGGTTATGGTGCGAAACCTTGCCTGGAATCGCACAAAAAGGGACTCTGGAGTCCAGAGAAGCCGCACTTCCGTTTCTCTCTCGGGATCGGCGTTCTTGCCCTGCCAGTCCGCGTTAAATCGCAGCGGCTTCGAAAGCTCCCAGGAAACCAAAGATGGGAACCCATCCGCATCAGCCGGTTCGACCATTCGAACGGCCGCAGCGGTTCGCTCCTTGGACATAACGTCGTGTTGAGACATGCTCGTGAATCGCCTCGACTGTTTTCCGGCACTCCAACTCTGAGGCAGGTTCCAGAATAGCCATTGTGCGGAGATGCACAAGAAAAAACTAAATGACCAAGCGAGTGCTTTTTTCATTGGAATAGCCCCAGCGCTCTTCTAATGAACCCTGCCCCATTGGGCTGCGACTATTTGCGCACCATGCGTCCTACTCACCGTTGATGTCACGCAGCACCGTGCTAGCATCAGATTTGGCTGCTTTCTACGATTTTCGCAACCTGAAAAGGGCTTGCAAGCTCAGGAGTGTTGGAAATGATTGAGCCTGTCGACACACAAGACTTCACCTCGCAACCGGAACGCCGCAAACCGGAACAATTTGAGCATGTGAAGTTCCGCATTGACGCCGGCGTCGCAAGGATGACCCTCAACCGTCCGGAACACAATCTTCTCAATGAAGCCATGCTCCGCGAAATCGCCGGAGGAATCACACATGCCGGCGAGCGCGATGACGTCAAACTGATCGTCCTGGATTCGGCCTGCAAAGTGTTCTGCGGCGGAATCGATATCGGTGAATACACGTCGCAGCGCGTATTTCAAATGCTCGACGCGTTCCACGCCGCGTTCGCGGGAATGTTGGAGGTTGGCAAGCCTGTCGTATGCGTGGTGAACGGACCGGCGATTGGCGGCGGCGCCGAGCTGGCGGCTTTCGGCGACCTGGTGATAGCCACGCCGAAAGCCCGATTTGCCCAGCCGGAAATCAGCATCGGGATCTTCCCGCCGCTGGCATCCACAATTCTGCCTTTCCTCGTTGGACCTAAGATCGCGCTCGAGCTGGTTCTGACCGGTGAACCGGTGACTGCGGAGCGGGCCTTGGAGCTCGGCATGGTGAATCGTCTCGTCCCGGAGGCTCAGCTCGAACAAGCGGTAAAGGATCTCGTCGGCCGAATTAACGGTCACTCCGGTCCGGTGCTGACCATGGCGAAGAAAGCCATTCTCGGTGGCATGGGACTGTCGCTGCGCGAGGGCCTCAAGCATTCGATGAACATCTTCTTGAACGAGCTCTACCGCCTCGAGGATTCGCAGGAGGGTCTGCGTGCGCTGGTGGAAAAGCGCAAACCCAACTGGAAGAATCGCTGAACAATCTCCGCGTTTCTTGAGTCCGTCCTCGCTTAGTCGTGCAATTGTCGGCCCTGCATTGACACTCGACCGCGCGCGGCTTACACTCGAATTTCAATTTGCAGGCAAGGGTAGCGGGGAAGGCCGTGTGAATCGGCCGCGGTCCCGCCACTGTAATCGGCTGAAAAGCCGTAAGCCAGGCCACCCTCCCATGCCGCAGAGGGCCGCGCTCTTCGCGAGAAAGAGCGATGCCGGAAGCCCCAAGGTGTCTCGTGGGGCTTTTTTGTTGTTGAACACAAATTCCCTGCTGAGGGGAGAGTCGTGAAAGAATTCACCCGTTCGCGCCTTCGAAGCGCCGCTTTCGCCTCGGTCGCAGTCCTGCTGTTCTGCACGGCGATGTCGCGTGCGCAGGGAGCTTCCCCGGTCTCTTCCGCGTCCCCGATCTTCCGGGAAGTCACGGACGAAACGGGCCGCACGATCCGCGTTCCCCAGCCGGTCAACCGCATCGTGTCGCTCGCGCCGAGCTTGACGGAAACCGTCTACGCGCTGGGCCTCCAGGATCGTCTCGTCGGAGACACCGACTACTGCGACTACCCCGCGGACGCGCAGAATAAAACCAAGGTCGGCGGCGGAATCAGCCCAAGTTTGGAAGTGATTGCGGCTTTGCATCCTGATATCGTTCTAGCGACCAAAGGCTTTAACCGTCTCGAGACCGTCCATGCTCTCGATAACCTTGGCATCTCTTCCTACGCTACCGACCCTCACACTGTGAATGACATCATCGCCTCGTCGAAGAAACTCGCCGATCTCCTGGGCGTTCCGGAGGCAGGCGCATCCCTCGCGGCCGAGATGGGGCATCAGCTTACGAACCTGCAGCAGCGTCTGGCCTCCTCGCCCGCAAAACATGTCCTCTTCGTTGTCTGGCATCAGCCGCTCATTTCTGTTGGCAAGCACACTTTCATCGCCGATGCCCTACGCCTCGCCGGCGCCCTCTCCATCGTTGATTCCGAGCAGGACTGGCCCCACGTCAGTCTGGAAGAAGTGGCCAGGCTACAGCCCGACTTCCTGGTTTTCGCGGCTTCGCATTCCAGTTCCGTTTCTCCCACCGTCGAAACGCTTGCCACGCTTCCCGGATGGAGCATCGTAGACGCCGTCAAGAATCGCCGCGTTGCGGTGATCGACGATGCCGTAAATCGGCCCGCCCCGCGCATCATCTCGGCCATCGAGGATCTTGCCAGGCAGCTTCACCCGGAAGCCTTTGTTGAAAAACCGGGAAACGGCAAGGAAAAGATCGGGAAGGAGAGTCCTCCGCCGAACCAGCCCAGTTCTTATCTCCCCGATGTTTTTCAAATCCACATGACGAGCACCGGAGACCGCGCATGCGCCCACTGACACTCCGCCGCCTCTTGCTGCAGTGTTTGATCCTGGTGGTGATTTTGTTCGTGGTCGTGGTCATTGCCCTGAAGTTCGGCGCCGTTCCCGTTTCGCTCTACGCCCTCGGACGTGACTTGCTGCGAGTCCTTTTTGGGCAGAGCAGCCAGATCTCCAGCGATTACGGCTTGATCATTCAGAATATCCGTCTCCCGCGCATCCTTCTCGGGATCCTCGTGGGCGCTTCTCTCTCTGTTGCAGGGACCAGTTTTCAGGCGCTGCTCCGCAATCCCCTCGCGGATCCTTACATCCTCGGTGTTTCCAGCGGCGCTTCACTGGGGGCAATCTTGGCGCTTATCGTCGAGCCGCATCTCTCTTTTTCGCCTCTGTTCGCCGCGCTGCTCACACCGCTGGGAGCCTTTCTCGGCGCAGCCGCGACCATCACCGCGGTCTATTTTCTTGGGCGTCGTGAGGGACAGATTGACAGCGCCACTTTGCTCCTCGGCGGCGTCATCACCGGCTCCTTCCTTTCCGCCATCATCTTGTTTCTTATGAGCACGCTTTCCGGCAGCCTCCGCGGCCTTTCCTTCTGGATGATGGGCGAACTCTCCACCCCTTTGCAGAAAAGTGTCTACTGGTTTCTCGGCATCGGGTTCCTCGTCGCGGCCGGTGTTATCTACACCACTGCTTCGGACTTGAATCTGCTCCTCGCCGGAGAAAAAGAGGCCATGCACCTCGGCGTGGACGTTCCCCGGGTCCGCCTAGTCGTCTACATTGCCGCATCGTTCTTGACCGGATTGGCGGTTTCTGTCAGCGGCAGTATCGGTTACGTCGGCTTGTTCGTGCCGCACGCGATGCGCTTCATGTTTGGCTCCGATCATCGCACTTTGTTGCCGACCGCCGCCATCGGCGGCGCCATTGCCGTCGTAGTGGCTGATACTCTGGCGCGCACCGTGGTTGCGCCGACGGAAGTGCCTGTTGGTGCTGTGACCGCCATCGTCGGCGCGCCGCTCTTCATCTACCTCCTCCGCAAGAGGCCAGCATGAGTCCCGCCTCATCTCATGCGCGGCATCTCGCCGAAGCGGGGCGCTTGGCCAACGAAATTCGCTTGAGCGTCGAGCAGGTCAGTTACGCCCACACGGCAAACCCGGCCCAGGCTCCGCTTTTCACGCTGGAAGCCACAAGTTTTCAGGCCCGGCCCGGCGAAATCGTCGCCATCCTCGGGCCGAACGCCAGCGGCAAATCCACCCTGCTAAACTTGATCTCCGGCGCTCTGACGCCCCTGTCCGGGCGGATTTTGCTCGACGGCTTCGTCACCCACTCGCTGACGCCGCGCACGCGCGCGCAGCGCATCGCCCTTGTCCAGCAGGAAAGCCCGTTGCTCTTCCCCGCGCGCGCCTGGGAATTCGTCCTGCAGGGCCGCCATGCCCATGGGCGCTCGCTGCGCTTTGCATCCGAAGACGATGTCTTGATCGCCAAAAACGCTCTGGCCCAGGTCGGCGCCGCTGATCTGAGCGGCCGCTGGATGGATCAAATTTCCGGCGGTGAAAAGCAGCGCGTCATTCTCGCCCGTGCTTTGGCGCAGCAACCTCTGCTCCTACTGCTCGATGAACCCACTCTCCATCTCGATATCGCCGCGCAGATCGGCCTGCTCGATGCGCTTCGGCGACTCGCAGCCGCCAACCGGTACACCGTCATTGTGGTAACGCACGAATTGAATCTCGCCGCGGAGTACGCCGATCAAGTCGTCTTAATGCAGCGCGGCCGCTGCTTGCGTGTTGGTCCGCCCGCGAATATTTATCAACGCGAATTGCTCGAACAGGTTTTTCAGACGCCGCTATCGGTGGAATTCGGCTCCTCCGGACGGCCGCGTGTCACCGTTTTGCCTGGAACGTAGCCGTTGGAAGTTTTTCTCGTTAACCCCAACCCTGCGGCCCTGCGCTGCAGACCACATTCACCGCGAACTTCGTGCTCGGGAAGACGGTTTGGCGATCACGGCCTCCGTGATCGCCAAGAAAGAAGCCGTCGCCGCCGCGCGACTGTAAGGCGGATTCAGTGTATGCGCAGGCCACTGCGGCCAGTCGCTCCTTCGCTGAGCGGCGCCGCGGGAAGGCCCCGCAACGGTCCTCATCAAAAAGGCCCGGAGCTACCGCCAAGCCAGGAGACCGGCGAAGTTCGCAGCCGTGCGATTCATTTTCGTCGCACCGGTCAACCTTCAACTCCCGCGCGAGAGGGAGCGGAGGATGAAATGAATACGACTTTTCTTCAAAAACTGTTTCTATCTTTGCTGCCCGCGTTTGCATTCTGCAGTTCTTCCCTCGCTCAAGCTGATGTCCCGGATGCTCATCTTGTTGGCACCTTGCTCGACGCCAGCGGTGCGGGTGTTGGCGGAGTGCGTGTAATTACACAGTTGGAGGGTGTCTCTGATGCTCGCGTCTGGACGGCGACTTCATCTGCGGACGGAGTGTATGCCTTAACGTTTCCCGCTGGCCGCTATCATGTTCAGTTTGTGCGCTCGCCGTTTGTGTCGCGCGATTTCGTGCTGGACTTCACGGCCAATCAGCAACGAACCCTCGACCTGAAGCTTCAACTCGAGCGCCTTTCGGACAATGTCGTTGTTACCGCTCAAGCCGAGCCAACCCTCGCGCAGGAGACCACCGCGTCCGTCACCGTGATTACGCGCGATGAAATCGCAGCCCGTCAGTCTGTGACGCTGCCGGACTTGCTCCTATTCGTCCCCGGCATTGCCATAGGCCGCACCGGACCCGAGGGTGGTTCTGCCTCCGTGTTTCTCAATGGCGGAAACTCAAGCTACACAAAGGTGCTCGTCGACGGTGCGACCGTGAATGAACCGGGGAACGCCGTCGATTTCTCCAATTTTACCCTGGACAATATTGATAAGGTGGAAGTCGTGCGCGGCGCCGAAAGCGCGCTCTACGGAACCGACGCGCTGGCCGGCGTCATCCAGGTTTTCACGCACCGCGGCACAACACGCACTCCGGAGTTCAGTCTCTTCGGCGAAGGCGGCAGTTTTTCCACGGGGCGCGGCGGCGGCCAGATCAGCGGCCTGCTGGGTGCATTCGACTATTCCGCCGCGACATCTTACTTCCAGACCGAGGGCCAGGGACCGAATAACCGTTTTCTGAACCGCACGCTCTCCGGCAATTTTGGCTATGGCTTCAACGATACCAACCAGGTTCGCCTCACGCTGCGCAATAACGACAGCGATGCGGGCATCCCCGGCCAGACGCTGCTCCTGCCACCCAATCTGGACCAGCGCAACGCACTGCACTTCTTCAGCTCTAGTGCCCGCTGGAACTTTACCACCGGCCCACGCTGGCGCCACGAAATCAGCGGTGCCGAATCCTACAATCGTGAGTTCAGCTCCAATCGGCTGGCGGACTTCTTCGACGTTGGAGATCCATTTTGCACCCCGCTCTCTCCCGCCGCGGTTCCGGCAATTACTTGTGATTTTCCCTATCCGGATGTTAATAACAAATATAATCGCAGCAGCCTGCACACGCAGTCGAGTTACGTGCTTCCGACATTTGGCGCGACGGCGGGTTATCAGTACGAGGTCGAGAACGGCTACGTTAGCGCGCTCCGCCTTAGCCATTCGCGTCGCAATAACCAGGGTGGATTCCTCGATTTTCGCTATCTGCTTCATCCGCGTGTATCACTCAATTTTGGCCTGCGGGCGGAGGCCAACGCCAATTTCGGCACACGCGTTGTGCCCCGTGCCGGGGCCTCGTTGGCTTTGAGGCTTGGCAAGGGATTTTTTGGGGACACTCGTCTTCGCGCCTTTTACGGACAGGGAATCAAAGAGCCGCGATTCGATCAAACGTTTGGAAGCAACGCCTGCTTTCCTGGCAACCCGTCGCTGCGGCCGGAGCGCAGCAAGACATGGAGTGTCGGTCTGGAACAGAAGCTGGCCTCGGATCGCGTGATCTTTTCCGCCGATTACTTTTCAAATCGCTTTTATGACATCGTCAGCTTCGAATCTACTGCCCCGCCGCCCGGAAGCGGTTGCGGCTTCTTCGGCACTTTTTTCAACACGGACCTTGCCAGAGCACGGGGAGTCAACCTATCTGCGGTTGCCCGCCCCATTCGCTGGCTCTCTATCGCCGCCAACTATTCTCATGACGATAGCCGCGTCCTCGTTTCTCCAAACGCGTTTGATCCCGCTCTGATTCCGGGCAATCGTCTCATCCGTCGCCCTCCCAATTCCGGATCTCTCACGATGAACGCGGCGTTCAAGCGTCTCAACGTGAACCTTGCCGGCTATTTCACCGGCGTCCGCACTGATAGTGACTTTCTCTTTGTCGGTCTCAATCTCACCAGAAATCCGGGCTACTCTCGTTTCGATCTAGCCACCAGCTATAGCCTCGGGCGCGGCGTCTCGATCTATGCCCGGGCCACGAATCTCCTCGACAAGTCCTATCAGGATGCGCTTGGCTATCCCTCGCTCGGCCGCGATGTCCGCGTCGGTATGAACTACCGCTTCGCCGGCAGGAACTGATGCTTTCACCACGGGCCAAACTTCTTTGTAGGGGCGCAGCACCTGTCCCAACCCCGTCGGGATGCTGCGCCCCATCTCGGCAACGCTTGACGCTTTAGGAGATTTTCTTGAACGCACTCGAATCCATCCTCTTCTGCTGGAGCGGCGGCAAAGACAGCGCCATGGCCCTGCACACACTGCTCCAGCAGCCCGACGTCCGCGTCGTTGCCCTCCTCACCACCGTCACCGAAGGCTATGACCGCATCGCCATGCACGGCGTCCGCCGTGAACTTCTCCAGCGGCAGGCAGACTCGCTCCGCCTGCCGCTGCACGAAGTTTTCATCCCGCCCCAATGCGTCAATCCCGTCTACGAAGCCCGCATGGAAGAAGCTCTTCGCCTCTTTTACAACCAAGGCGTTCGAAACGTCGCCTTCGGTGACATCTTCCTCGAAGACCTCCGCGCCTACCGCGAGAAAAATCTCGACCGCATCGGCATGACTGCCATCTTCCCCATTTGGAAACGCGGCACGCGCGAATTAATCCGCCACTTCCATGAGCAACGCTTCCGCGCCGTTGCCACTTGCATCGACACCAAAGTTCTCGATCCCAATTTCGCCGGCCGCGAACTCGACGAGTCCTTCTTCCGCGATCTTCCGCCCATCGCCGACCCTTGCGGCGAAAATGGCGAATTCCACACTTTTGTTTTCGACGGCCCGATCTTTCAATCTCCCATTCCCATTCGAACGGGAGAAATCGTCAACCGCGATGGCTTTGTCTTTTGCGATCTATTACCCGAAATGGAGGCAGCACCTAAATGAACACAGAACTCTCTCAAAAAGAAAATCTGCTCTACCGCACGTTGCTCGCACTAGTCTTAATTGTACTAGCCGCCGCCTTGCGTATCGCTCCGCACCCGTGGAACTTCACGCCCGTCGGCGCCATGGCCCTTTTCTCCGGCGCGCTGCTCAAGGACCGCCGCCTCACCTTCTTCTTCCCCCTCGCCGCCCTATTCCTCGGCGACATCTTTATCGGCTTCCACAAACTAATCCCCATCGTCTACGCCAGCTTCCTGATCAACGTTGCCATCGGCCTCTGGCTGCGTGATCGCCGCAGCGTCGCCCGCATCAGTCTCGCCACGCTCCTCGGCGCCACTCAATTTTTCCTCATCACGAATTTCGCCGTCTGGCAATTTCTCAGCGGCTTTCCGCACACCGCCTCCGGCCTCGTGGCCTGTTACATCGCGGGCATACCCTTTTTCTGGAACACGCTCGCCGGCGACGTCTTCTATGCCGTCCTCCTCTTTGGCAGTTTCACTTTGGCAGGACGTTTCTTTCCTACGCTCCGGGAATCTGTCCGAGCCGCGAGCTGATGCTATAATCTTTGTTCCCTTATGCCGAAATCCACTCCAGAGGAACCGTCGCTCGCGCCGGAAGTGCTCGCCAAATACGAGCCCGTCATCGGCCTCGAGGTCCACGTCCAGCTCCTCACGCGCACAAAAATCTTCTGCGGCTGCTCGACGCGCTTCGGCGATCCCCCAAACACGAACGTTTGCCCCGTCTGCCTCGGCCTCCCCGGCACTCTGCCCGTCCTCAACAAGCGGGCCGTTGAAATGGCCATGCGCGCCTCGCTCGCCCTGAACTGCACCGTCCACGACCATTCCCGCTTCGCTCGCAAAAACTATTTTTACCCGGACCTCCCCAAGGGCTATCAAATCTCTCAATACGAATTGCCGCTAGCCACCGGTGGCTGGCTCGAGATCGAAGTCAACGGCGCAAAAAAACGCATCGGCATCACGCGCCTCCATCTCGAAGAAGACGCTGCAAAAAACCTCCACGAAGGCTTCTCGCAATCCGCCACTAAGGCCTACATCGACTACAATCGCTGCGGCACCCCGCTCAGCGAAATCGTCTCCGAGCCGGACATGCGCACTCCCGAGGAGGCCTACGCCTACCTCACCGCGCTCCGCCAGATCATGCTCTACACGGGTGTCAGCGATTGCAACATGGAAGAAGGCTCGCTCCGCTGCGATGCCAACGTCAGCGTCCGTCCGCGTGGTTCGAAGGAATTCGGCACTAAAGTCGAAGTAAAAAATCTAAACTCCTTCCGCTTTCTCCAAAAGGCTCTCGAGTACGAAATCGGGCGCCACATCGGCGTCCTCGAATCCGGTGGCCGCCTTTCGCAAGAAACGCGCCTCTGGAATCAAGCCGAAGGCCACACCGTCTCCATGCGCTCCAAAGAAAAAGCCCACGACTACCGCTATTTCCCGGAGCCAGATCTTCTCCCCGTCCACATCAGTACCGCCTGGCGTGACGAAGTCCGCCGCACCCTTCCCGAACTCCCCGAAGCCAAGCGCGCCCGTTTCGTCGCCGCCTACGGCATTACGCCCTACGACGCCGAAGTCCTCACCAACACGCAAGCCCTCGCTGACTATTTCGAAGCTGTCGTCAAAGCCGGCGCCCCCGGCAAAGCCGCCGCCAACTGGATGCAAACCGAACTTCTTCGCGGCTTGAAAGATTCCGGCAAGGAAATCAGCGCGAGCCCTGTCTCGCCTGCCGCTCTCGCCGAACTGGTGAAATTCGTTGAATCTGCCAAAATCACCGCCGCCATCGGCAAGAAAGTCTTCGTAACCATGTTCGAATCCGGCCGCACGGCCGCCGAGATCGTCGCGGCCGAAGGCCTCGGCGCCCAAGTGAGCGAAGCCTCCATCGAGCAAGCCGCCAAGGAAGTCATCGCCAAAAATCCCGACAACGTCGCCAAGTTCAAATCCGGCAACGAAGGCGTCTTCAAATTTTTTGTCGGCCAAGTCATGAAAGCCACTCGCGGCCAAGCCAACCCCCAAGCCATAAACGACATCCTGCGCAAACTCCTCTCCTGACGCTGTGGCTCAGGCCGGGGCGGGTCTCCAGAGTCCGGGTAGCAGTGAGGGTCGGACCTTTAGGTCCGACATCAACCATGCTTTTTTCCTCGCGGTTTAGCCGTTGAGGAATTGTTCTTGCGGTTTTCCCGTGGGATCTTCATACCCCCGCCTTTTCTCGAGAGTTGCTGCAAGCCCCGAGCATCTCGGCGACATTGTCGGCAAGATTCCACGCCTGGCTGAAACATCTCGACGTATACTGCGTCTTAGTTGTAGAGACGGCCTGGAGTTCATCCAACCTGGTCAGGAAGGGCGTCGCTTTCTATCCTTGGTAAGCTTCGAAGATCAATCGCGAAGGACTGTTTAATGCTCAAAGTAGGCGCCAAAGCCCCAGCCTTCCGTCTACTATCCGACGAAGCCAAGGAACTCGCGCTCAAAGACTTCGCCGGCCAGCGCGTCCTCCTCTTTTTCTTCCCCAAAGCCAGCACACCCGGTTGAACAATCGAAGCGTCCGAGTTTCGTGACGCAAAAAGGCAATTCGACAAGCTCAACGTCGCCATCCTCGGCATGAGCGCCGATCCCGTCAAAGCGCTCGCTGGGTTCAAGGAAAAGCACAAACTCAATTTCTCTTTGCTCAGCGACCCCACTCACAAAACCATTCAAAAATTCGGCGTCTGGCAGAAAAAACAATTCATGGGCCGCACCTTCATGGGTATTGTCCGCAGCTCCTTCCTCATCGGCAAAACCGGCAAAATCGAGGAACACTGGCCCCTCGTCAAAGCCAAAGGCCACGCATCCGAAGTCCTCAGAGTCATCTCGAAGAGTTAGCCCTCGCATGAGGTTTTGCGACGCTTCTATCGCGATGCAATGCGCTCACTTGAATTCGTTGCTCACCACTCCCCGCGCTTCACGTCTGATCCATCAAGTTCTTGCTTATGCACATTCCTTCCAGGCTATTCAAGTTTCTCCTCGCTCTGGCAATGTTCGGAGCGTGGACCTCCCTTGCTTGTGGGCAGGAAGCAAAATCGCAAATTAAATCGGAAATCGAGCGCCTGCGGCAGTCCCTGCGGGAAAAGCCGATCTCAATTCCAGACTTCCCGGGCATAAATTCCGCAGTGGGCGGCGCGCTAAATGCCGCCGCCGAAGCGCTCAACAGCGGCAAGTTGTATTTCAGTCTCGAAAAGCTCCTCCAGGCGGAGGATTTGCTTCAGGGTGCTCGTGTCGTGGCGGACAAAACCGAGGCCGTGAAATCGGGCTTCCCCGCCTTCGAAGCGGAATGGGAAAAGGCCAGCCGGAATCTCAATACGCTCAACGAGGAAACCCGCAAAAAAGGCTGGCGGTCGGCGCCCCTGGCGCTGCAAGCTCTGTCGGAGACCGCTCAGGGAAGGTCCGTTCCTCTTCTCGAAGGCGGCCGCGGCTTTGCCACTTCCACGAAGCCGAGCGACGGCCTCTTCTACATCGGCCAGGCGCAGGGTGAAGCGGCCTTCGCCCGCTGTGCCTCCTCCCTCTCTCTTGCTGGAAGCTCCGCGCCTTTTCCCCTGCGCTCTTTCCTCCCGGAATTGCAAAAGCTTCAGCAAAAAACAAACGCCGCTTTCCAACCACCGCGCTCCATTCAGCTTCATGAGCGATTTATCGCTCTAAATTCCACTTTGAAGCTCGCGGAGGAGCTCGACGCCCAAAAATTCTACGCCGGGGCTCTCTATCAATACCTCGAAGCGACTCGCCATTTCGCCATGCTGGATGCGCCTCCACTTGATTCAGCCCGTCAATCGTCGTTGAACGCCGATCTCGCCGCCGCACGCAAAAAACTCATGTCCTCCAAACAGGACGACTCCCTGGCGCGGCTTTTCCTGGAGCGTGCCGAATCGCAAACTGTGCACGCCGATGGATCCGCTCCGAGTGCTGATGAATGGAGAAGCTCTCGCGTTATTCTCGACCAGGTGCTCCCTGCTTACTTCGGGGCACGGAAGCCTGCGTTTCCGCTTCGGCAAGCCTCAGGCAAGACCGTTGACGTTACCTTAGTCCGCTGGCCGTACACTTGAAATATCTCCGACCCGGCAAGTTTGCTGGTCCAGGACGTAGCGTCCAAATATCCGGGTCAGGTTACCTTCGTCACCGAGAACTTTGGCGCTTCCAAACTTGCTGACAGGTTTGGCGTCAAGGGCTATCCCGCCGTTTTCGTGGACGACGTTCTGGTTGCCGCCCCGCGGGAATTCGGCTATTTCGGAGAAGTCGAAGGCACCGGCCGTTACGCTCCCTGGCGCAGCGAAGCCAGCCAGGCAAAATTCAAATCCGATTTGATTCGCATGATTGACCTTATCCTGGCTGGCAAGAAGGACGTCGTAGCTCGCGAGCATCCCGCCGCAAGCGTCGCATCTCAGGAGATTGCCACTCTTCCCCAGGTTAAGTTGACCGATCTTTCCGGTCATCCCCTAACCGTCGATCAGCTTTCCGGCCGCGTTGTCCTTGTCGAATTCTGGGCCACTTGGTGCCCGCCCTGCCGTTCCACTCTCGAGTGGCTCGGCGAGTTAAAGCGCAAGCACGGAGATAACATCGCTGTCCTCGCCCTGGCCGTCGAATCGCCGGAAGACCAGATCCGCACGACGGTCGGCTCTCTCAGCCCGGACTTGCGCTGGGCCATCACCGACGCTGCGACCTCGCAATCCTTCGGCGACATCACTGCCGTCCCCACCCTCTTCCTCTTCGACCGCTCTGGCAGGACTTCCCGTATTCTCTATGGCGCGCCCCCGGACCTCCACGAGCAAGTCGAGAATTCTCTCGATTCATTGTTGAAGTAAACCTCAGAGGGGGAACAAGTTACTTCAGCAGCCTTCTCCGGCTCAAAATTGCCCTTGATCATTTTTTAGCTTGTGCAATAATAATTGGCAGGTATTGGTTTGTTCTCTACCTTTGCGGTAACCCGAATCTTGAATCGCCCTCTTTCGTTCAGCAACTCTTAAACTTAGTGTGGTCAATGCTTTGCGCACTCCTTACATTTTGAGGAAAAATGAAAATTTATAAACTCTTTTGTTTCAGTGTCGGCGCGTGTTCTTTGATTTTGTGTGTATGTCGCAAGTCCTTTGAAATCTGCCATTTATGAAATGCAAATTTCATAGGCCCTCTATTTTGATATTCATGCAAATTGGTAGGGGGTGGGGGGTAGGTGGCTACTATTCTAGAGATCTACTTGAAGAAGACGGCCAAGTCGCGGCCAGGAAAGACCGTGCGCCGCAGCTTGGCCGAATTCGAGGATTGCGTCAGCCGCTTTGTGTCAGTTGACTGCTACGGCCGCCCGCGTCGTGAACGCTAGTTTTGTCTCGGCCGGAAACTCGATATCTTTCTTCCCCGTGGCCGCCGCACCCGCTGTTCCGGCTCCTGCTCCGGCCGCTGCACCGATCGCTGCGCCCTTGCCGCCGCCTGCCAGCGCTCCAATAATCGCGCCGCCCGCAGCGCCGCCGCCGATGAACCCGGCATCGCGCTTGCCCTTACCGCCCAGTGTTCTTCCGGCGGAACTTGTTGCAATCGTGTAGGTTTTGCCGCCCACAATCACCGTGCGCAGCCGCAGATACAATTTTGCCGGCGTGGACAAGCGTCCCGAAGCCTGCACGCTGCTCACCGTCAGCTTGACCGGCGATCCCTTGGGAATCACCACTTTGCCGTCAACGATCACATCGTGCGCGACCGACCCTGTAATGGCCTCGCCGGCCTTGGCTGTTTTTGAGCTTACGGATTGGTCTGTCACCACCGTGATTTTCGTTCCCTCTGGAATCGTGCCGCCCGCCTGCGCCAGCGCAGGCAATAGCAACGCTATGGCCAGAAAAATGGAAACAAATCTAATTTGGGATCTCATCTCCGTCACCTCCGTCTTGGATTGGGGCTGTAAGAAAAGTCTAGCAGAAAGAATTCAAAGGGCGGAATGAGCGCCCGGAAAAGCTACTAGAAGTGAAACACCAGTTCTTCGGAACCCGACGATCCCGGTTCAACATACAAATTATCGATGAGCCGCGTCTTGCCGATGAAAACCGCAAGCAAAACGTAGCACGATTTGTTCACGCGCATGATGGGCTCGAACGATTCGGCATCCACGATCTCGGCATAGTCCACCCTCGCATGACGCTCCGCTCCGAGCGTGCGGTGGAGCACGGCTTGCAACTGTAGGGCATCGCGCACTCCGGCCGCCAGCTCGCTTTTCGCCGCCTCCAGCGCGCGATAGAGCACGGTGGCAGCCTTGCGCTCGTCCGCATTCAAATAAACATTTCGAGAGGAAAGCGCCAGCCCGTCCGGCTCGCGCACCGGCGGGCAGACCACGATTTCCGTATCCAGGTTCAAGTCGCACGTCATTTGCATGATCAGCCGCGATTGCTGCGCATCTTTCCGCCCGAAGTAAGCAAAGTTCGGCTGCACAATTTGCAGCAGCTTCATCACCACAGTCGTGACGCCGCGGAAGTGCCCGGGCCGCGAGCGGCCTTCGAGTCGGTCGCTCAAGCCATCGACGTTGACGTATGTCGAGAATCCACTCGGATAAATTTCCGAAGGTTCTGGCGAAAAAAGCGCATCCACGCCTGCGCGCTGCAGTTTTTCGCTGTCGCTCTCAAAGGTGCGCGGATATTTGGAAAAATCCTCGTTGGGACCAAACTGCTTTGGATTCACGAAAATCGAAGCAATCACCGGCGAGCACTCACGTCTCGCTCGCTCGATCAGCGACAAATGCCCGGCGTGCAGCGCGCCCATCGTCGGCACCAGCCCGATGACGCGGCTCTCCGCGCGCGCTTGCCGCGCTTGTTCCTTCATCCACGCAATGGTTCGGATGATTTCCACGAAGTGAGAAAACGCCGGAAACTACGCGCCGGCTGCCGTAGCGCGCTCACGGTAAAAGTGCATCAGGTCCGTCAAGATCGGTTGCGCGCCAAGCTGACGCAACAGTGTGGTCACCTGTCCGCGGTGATACGTTCCGTGATTCACCACGTGCTGCATCGATTGCCAGAGAGGATTGCTGTAAACTCCAAACTTCAAGGTCTTGTATTCCATCACGCGGTCTAGGTCAGCCTGCGTCAGCCCGCGGACAAAACCGAGCAGGCGCGGTTCGTGCTCATCCCAGCGTTCCCGCAAGCCCGCCAGGTCTTTGAATTGCGCCGTATCCGGCAGCGAAGCCGGCGACCGGCCCTGGAAGCGTTCCAGCCAAAGCCATTCGGCGCCGAAAATATGTCCAAGTGTATCGCGCACGGAGCCGAAACTCGATCCCATCGGTTGGACAAACTGCTCCGTCGTGAGCCGGCACGCCGCCTCCAGCGCGCGGTGATTCGCCCAGGCATTGTAATCGAACAGCACACGCATCTCTTGTGGCGTCATTTTCTCTCCGCTTGCACGACTAAGTTTCGGTTGTCATTCGAGGCGAAGTGCGGTTTTTGCGCTCCGCGTACATTTTGCGGATCGCGGAATCCGTTTTTGACTTTTATTTCGTAACGCGCTTTCTACCAATCGCCGTCACTATTAACCGGCGCTTCTTTCTGTTCCATCGCCATCCGCGCCGCATGATAGGACTCTCCATCCGAAGGAAATCCGCCCTCGCGCACGTCAGTGCAATATTCGCGCACGGCTTTGGAAATGATCTCTCCAACATTGACATACTGCCGCGCAAATTTCGGTGTCTGCCCAAACGTAAGCCCCAGAAGGTCGTGCACGACGAGAATCTGCCCATCGCAGTCCGGACCGGCGCCGATCCCAATCGTTGGAATGCGCAATTCGCGCGTAATCTGCGCCGCTAGCTCGCGCGGCACCGCTTCCAACACGACTGCAAAGGCCCCCGCCGCTTCCACCGCGCGCGCATCGCGAATCAACTGTTCCGCGGCGTCCGCTGTTTTTCCCTGAACGCGGTACCCACCCAGCGCGTTCACCGATTGCGGCGTCAATCCAACATGACCCATCACCGGGATTTCCGCTTCCGTCAGCCGCGAAATCAATTCCAAGCGGCGCTCTCCGCCCTCTACCTTTACCGCCTCCGCGCCCGCTTCCTTTACAAAACGCATGGCATTGTGCAGCGAATCCGCCAGGTCCGTGTGATAGCTGCCGTAAGGCATGTCCGCAACGACCAGCGCGCGGCGCGTTCCACGCCGGACAGCACGCGTATGATGCAACATTTCCTCGATGGTGACGGACAGTGTGTTCTCATGTCCCAGCACCACCATGCCGAGCGAATCGCCGACAAGTATCACGTCCACGCCGGCTTCGTCGAGCAAACGCGCAGTCGGGTAGTCGTACGCCGTCAAGCAAGTGATTTTCTGTGAGTTGGAATGGGAGCCTGCAGTCTGAGTTTTGCGCCGCAGGAGATCGGGCACGGTGATTTTTCCGTTCCCGGAATTAGGGACAACGCTCATGGTGGCCTCCGGTGCCGTTCCCTACCTCTTTGGAAGGTGGCCGCAGAGCGGCCAACGGGATACAACCCTGTACTTCACCTTTGCGCAGGATAGCAAATTTCGATGCGCAAGACTACAAATTTGGATGCGGCGTGATGCGCGTTAGTTTCAGCGCGGCGCCTGGGCGCGGCCTTTCCACTGACCGCCGCGGCCGAGCCAGTAGCGCGCTGCCGAAACGCATGTCGCATAGCCGTAGAACACCGCCGCGACCGGCAGCGTCAAAGCCCAGGCTGCTGATAAGTTGTAAAACCGCACCGTCACGAGAAAGGTCGCAGTCATCAGGGCAATCGCAGTGTCCACGAGAACCCAAGCTTCGCCGGGGTAAGCGAAAAAAAGAGTCCAGGCCAACAGATAGGTTGCAAACAGACCGGCCAGAGTGGCGATCAGTAAGGCAAAGGAATAGTGGAGCTGCGTAAAGGCGGCCCGCGCGATCAGGTCACGAATTTCCGCGAAGGTTCCGTAGCTTCGCAAACTCGCGCTTGTGCGCGTGAGCCCCATCCAGATTCTTCCGCTGTTCCTCTTCACCGCGCGGGCAAGCGCGCAATCATCAATCACCTCCCCACGAATCGAGGCAATCCCGCCAATGGGCGCGAGGACGTTGCGCCGCAATAAGATACATCCGCCCGCGGCTCCGGCTGTGCTTGCGTTCGGGTCCGCTATCCATCGTGGCGGATAGAGCATCAAGAAAAAATAGAGAAATGGCGGAATCAACAAGTGCTCGGGAATAGTCTTCGCTTGAAGAAGCACCATCAGCGAGGCGAGATCGAGCGATTCTGTTTCCGCGCGGGAAACCAAACGGCGCAACGTGTCCGGCGCGTGCTCGATATCGGCGTCGGTGAACCAAAGGAATTCCGGTAATTGGCTCGCGGCAAGTTCAATGCCTTCGTTCAGCGCCCAGAGTTTTCCTGTCCAGCCCGGCGCAAGCGGAGTGGCAGAGTGAATTTTCACGCGCTGCGAGGCACCGGATTCATTGGCAACTTTTTGCGCGAGAGCGGCAGTCCCGTCTTCGCTGTGGTCGTCCACGATGATGATCGAAAACCCGCCCGGATAATCTTGTTTTAGCAAGGATAAAAGTGTCTGCGAAACAGTCGCGGCCTCATTGCGCGCCGGAACAACGGCAACAACGCGCGGCCAATTTCCTAAAGTTTTTGGTTTGAGAGCGTCCTCGCGCAGTTGCCAGAAGTTGCCGCGCGCGAGAAAGAGGTAGATCCAGATCGCCAACGGAATCGCGGCGAGAAAAGTCGGTGACAGAGGCACGCGCTATTCTGCAATAAGCTGGGAGCGAAACGCTACGCCAGATCTTCCGCGCGAATGGGAAGCCGGCGGATCGGCTTGCCCGTCGCCGCGAAAAGGGCGTTGCAGACTGCGGGCGCGATCGGCGGAGTGCCGGGTTCGCCGACACCGCCCGGCGGTTCATTGCTCGGCACGATATGGACTTCGACTTGCGGCATTTCGTTCATCCGAAGCATTTCATAATCGTGGAAATTGCTCTGCTGCACGCGGCCCTTGGCGATGGTGATTTGCCCTTTCAGTGCGGCGGTCAGGCCGTAGACAATCGCGCCTTCCATCTGCGCCGCGATCGTGTCTGGATTCACGTAGCGGCCGCAGTCGACAGCGCAGACCACGCGATGCACGCGCACTTCGCCTGATTTGCGATTGAGGCTGACTTCGGCAACTTCGGCAACAAAACTCCCGAATGATTCCACCACGGCGATGCCGCGCGTTCGGCCTGCAGGCAGAGGCTTTCCCCAGCCAGCTTTCTCCGCGGCGAGTTCGAGAACGCCGCGATGCCGTGGCGCGTTAGCCAAAAGTTTCCGCCGAAATTCGAACGGATCCTTGCTTCCCGCCTTGGCAAGTTCCTCGACAAAACATTCCGTGATGTAGCCGTTGTGCGAATTTCCGACCGAGCGCCAGAAGCCCACAGGCACGCCCGCTTCGGTCAGGGCGTACTCGACCTGAAAATTCGGGATGGCATATTTGCTGGTGGCTTGGCCTTCCACGGAGGTTTCATCGATCCCGTTTTTCACCGAGCCGGGAAAAAATCGCGACATGATGGAAGGACCGACGATGCGGCTCTTCCACGCGACGGGCCAACCGTCGGCGTCGAGTCCGGCGACAAGCTTCGAATAAGCAGCGGGACGGTAAAAATCCTGCTGCATGTCATCTTCGCGCGACCAGGTGACTTGAACGGGTGCGCCGGTTCCTTTCGAGATTTCCACGGCATCGGAAATAAAATCCTGCTCCGCGCGACGTCCGAAGCCGCCGCCGAGAAAAGTTGTGTGCACGCGAACTTGCTCGGGCTTCAGCCCGGCGAGTTTCGCGCCCGTGTTTTGAGTGAAAGTCTGGAACTGCGTTGGCGCGTAGATGTCGCAACCGTCAGCGCGCACATCCGCCGCGCAATTCATGGGTTCCATGGTGGCGTGCGCGAGAAAAGGAACTTCGTAGGCTGCTTCGACTTTTTTCGCGGCGGTGGCGAGAGCGGCGTCGGCGTCGCCATCCTTGCGCGCGATCGCACCGGGCTTTTCGGCGGCGGCGAGATAGAGCTTTCGAATAGCGTCGCTGGAATTTGCGGCGTTCGGACCTTCATCCCAGGTGATTTGCAGCGCGCGGCGGCCTTCCATGGCGGACCATGTATTGTCCGCCACCACGGCCACGCCCGAGGAGATTTGCAGAACGCGCTTCACGCCGCGAACGGATTTCGCTTTCGAGTCGTCGAAGCTTTTCACCTTGCCGCCAAAGACCGGGCAGCGCGCCACGACCGCGTGCTGGATATTCGGCAAGCGCACATCAATGCCGAAGCCCGCCTTGCCGTTCACTTTTTCAGGAGTGTCCAGCCGCTTCATGGGCTTGCCGATGTACTTGTAGTCCTTCGGATCCTTCAGCGCAGGGCTGGCGGGCACGGTTAGTTTCGCGGCGCGTTCCACTAACGCACCGTAGCCCAATCGCTTGCCGGTGGCGTTGTGCACGACTGCGCCGTTCTCGACGTGACAAGCTGACGCTTCGACGTACCACTGCTGGGCCGCGACGGCGACCAGCATTTCTCGCGCGGCGGCTCCCGCTTTCGTCAGCGGTTCCC
>Ga0137418_10001381_pt1 | contig 22337 bp, 13 predicted proteins | sample CZODoug3_1_2_16f_FD_122242 | JGI IMG/M metagenome (GOLD analysis project Ga0137418, IMG submission 122242) | Vadose zone soil fungal communities from Angelo Coast Range Reserve, California, USA - CZODoug3_1_2_16fungal (Hybrid Assembly) | ecosystem: Environmental > Terrestrial > Soil > Vadose...
TCGCCATTGGAAGCGGCCTCCGCTGCCGCGGCGAAAAGCATGATCCTGTCCCCGATCTTCTAACCAGTAGCGCGTTTCTCGGTACTGATCCGAGGGACCGAATCGGCGACTTCTGTCTTGCCCGTTATCCAGGCGCAACCCGCTATTAAATACGGGCCAGAGGAAGCGATAATCGCGATGGCGTGGAGGTCAATCAGCCACAATCACCACTTTGGAGTTGCCCCATCACATTCACTCGCGTTCGCTTATCTTTTTTCCTAATCTCATGTTCGGTGCATCAGCACCTTTGCTGGGGCAAGCCACCACAAACACGGCGTCGACTGCACACTACCATCTCGGCACGGTACACTTTCCGGTCAGTTGCAGCTCGGCTGCGCAGGCGCAGTTTGATATCGCGGGTGAGCATGCTGCATTCGTTTTATTATCCGGGGACGATTAAGGCGTTCAATGAAGTAACACCGATCGACCCAACTTGCGCGATGGCGTATTGGGTATCGCTGTTAGCGAGCGGCCCAATCCTCTGGTTAGCCCGTTTGACTGGGAAGCCGTGCAACTCGGCTTTGAAACCATCCAAAAGGGCAAGTCGCTAAATCCCAAGACGGAGCGTGAGCGCGACTGGCTCGCGGCCGCCGAGCCGTTCTGCAAAGACGCCGATAAGCTGGACCAAAGACGCGCACCAAGGTTTAAGAAATGGCTATGGAGCAGCTCTACATCCATTATCCGGAGGACAGCGACGCTGCGGTTCTTTATGCATTGGCTTTGAATGAAAACGCTGATCTCGCCGACATTACTCGTGCCAATCAACTCAAGGCGGCGGCGATTTTAGAGAAGGTGAAAGCTCAGCAACCGAATCATCCTGGTGTCGCTCACTACTTGATTCACAGTTACGATTACGCGGGGCTTGCGGACCTTGGCAAGTCAGCTGCGGATCAGTACGCGGCAATTGCGCCCAGCTCGCCTCACGCTTTGCGCATGCCGTCGCATACGTACACGATTTTAGGAAATGTGAAATCAATTGAATCGAACGAAGGCGCGCTGAGGGCTGCGAAGGACTATGCATGCCAACACTATCCGCCTGGCACCTCCGACCCCTCTCAGCCCCATTTCCTCGATTTTATGGCGTACGGCTATCTTTAACTCGGGCAGGATAAGCAGGCAAGAGCTCTGGTGGAAGAAACTGCTTCACTGAACAAATTTCCCGTTATGCGCCCGACGGTAGCCTTCCCCCTTGCGGCGGTTCCCGCACGGTACGCTCTGGAGCGTGGTGCCTGGGCGGACGCGGCGCAAATTGCGCCCTCGAGAGCGCAACCGGCATAACGGCACCGCAAGGTGCTTTCCCGATTCGACTATGACATCTCAGGGCACCTGTACCTTCGAACAGGAGTGTTGCATTCGCAGCCTGTACGCATCGCCGAAATGGAACTGCGCGGGCAGACGTTAGAAACTACTAATAGAGCCTTCCCAACAAGAACACCAGAAACTCAGTCTTCAATGGGCCAGACCCGGGTCTGAACAGACGTCTGTGCCAAACCAGATTAGGAAAATCTTAGGGATACGGCCTCGCCAGGAGGAAGTGCTGTGAAAGCTTTCGTATTAACACTCGCCGCTGTGTGTCTCGTGTTTCTGGTGTCCTGCAGTGGATTGCCCAAGAGCGGAACGAACTCAGGATCAGGCTCGGGTTCCGGATCCGGCACATCCGCAACGGCCACGCTCACCTCCATCGATGTGACGCCCGCGTCCGCATCCGTCGCCATCAACGCCACGCAGCCATTTACCGCCACAGCCCACTACTCTGACAGCACGACCAAGGACGTGACCGCTTCCGCTCAATGGACTTCGTCCAACACGGCCATCGCCTCCGTAAGCGCAACGGGCACGGCGAAAGGCCTGAAAATTGGTTCAGCAACCATCACAGCCACCGTAGGCAGCATTCACGGATCAGCAAATGTCACAGTTATTGCCGCGGGCGCAAGCTTGACCGCAATCGCAATCATTCCCCAGACTTCGTCGGTCCCCGTGAACAGCACGCAGCAATTCTCAGCCACCGGTACGTACAGCGACGGCACCAGCCGCGACATCACAAGCCTTGTTACCTGGGCATCCTCCACCAACGCAGTCGCCACTATTGACGTCAACGGCTTGCTCGCAGCACTCGCAGCGGGTTCGACCACGATCTCCGCGGCGCTCAACGGCGTAACGCAATCCTTGCTCGTTACCGTCACTACTCCAGCGATTAGCTCGATTTCCGTGAGCCCGGTTGGACTGACCTTAGCCATCGGCATCAACCAGCAATACGTAGTCACCGCCTTCTATACCGATGGTTCCAGCGCTGATCTGCAAAGCGGCGCCGTTTGGAGTTCATCCTCACCTGCTGTGGCGACGATCAACGCAGGCACCGGCTTGGCAACCACGGTAGGGCCCGGCACAACCACTATTACAGCCACCGTCGGCAGCTTTACAGACACCTCAAGCTTGACCATCGTGGATGCGCACTTGCAGTCGCTCTCATTAACGCCCGCGACCGCCACCCTTGCCATCGGAACCACGGTACAATTCAGCGCCACCGGCATTTTCGACGACGGCAGCACACAACTGCTCCCCTCGGTAGCGTGGTCCTCCTCAGCGCAGAATTCGCTCGCCGTAAACTCGTCGGGTCTCGCAACCGGCATCGCTGCCGGCAGCATAACCGTCACCGCAAGCTCCGGTGGAATAAGTGGTACCGCGGCGGCAACGGTCACGAGTGCCACTCTCGTTTCGCTAACAGTGGTGCCCGCTAACTCAACTATGCCCATCGGTGCCACCAAGCAGTTCACCGCCACCGGGACTTTCAGCGACACCACCACGCAAGACATCACCGCATCCGCGCTCTGGACTTCGTCCACCGCCGCGACCGCCACAATCAACAACCAAGGACTCGTCACCAGCGTAGCGACGGGCACAAGCAAAATCTCCGCGTCTTTCGGTTCGGTCAGCGGCTCTACCACGTTGACCGTCTCGATTGCGAAATTGGCGGGCATCACCGTAACACCGGCTAGCGCGCAAATCGCCGCCGGCACTTCTTTGAAATTTACGGCGACCGGAACCTTCAGTGACGGTAGCGTTGCTACCACTCTGAGCAGCGTTTCGTGGAAATCGTCGAAGCCTCAGTTCGCTTCGATTCGCTCCTCAGGTCTTGCGCATGGCAAGAAGGCGGGGACGGTAACGATCACCGCGACTAGCTCGGGCATCAGCGGCACAGCAACGCTGATCGTGGGGACCGGCACGTTAGTCTCTGTCACGATTTCGCCTGCCAATACGTCCGTTTCCGTCGGCAGCACCCAACAATTCACGGCCACTGGAACCTTCAGCGACACCTCGACCCAGGACATCACGCTGAATACTCACTGGAGTTCATCGGCTGCCAACGTAGCGACCATTGCGAACGCTCCCAGCGTCGGTGGCCTGGCCACCACGACTGGAATTGGAGTCACCACAATAGGTGCCAACGCGCATGGCGTCCAAGCCTCAACATCGCTGACGGCACACTAGCAGGTGGATTTTTCTTCCGCTTATGATAACTCTCGCATTGTCGGCGGTCCGTAATCCAGATGCTCATCGTGCGGATCAGTACCGGCAAGTCGGCTTGTAGGAAGTGATCTCCGCGCGTCGCATCGATCCTGGACGGATTAGGCAGAGTCCGCGTTACATGCGCTCTATCCTTATTTAGATGTACCTATAGCCGGCTACGCCCCGGCGTTGCCGAAAAGATCTTCGCGTTCGATGGAAAGAGTTGGCTGACGCCGTACAAGATGTCCGTAAGTCGTTGAAACATAGCGGATGGGCCCATGTAAACCGGATTGTCGGGGCAGTCCTTTGCTTTCTGTAAGTTGCATAGAATCAACCAATGCGATCTGTCAAAGAAGTCAGTTTGCCGGGGACAACAGCTTTTGTATCACAGTTCTGGCACTGTCGACCTTAAGCCAACTGCGTGACGAAAGTTCTAGGAGCAATCTCAGGCCGCTTGCGAAGGCGCGATTCTTCCTGGCGGACCAGGCCGCCTCCTCCTGCGACCACCAGCCCTCAAAAATTTGCGTCGCTTTATGGGAAAGGGAACCTTGTTGCGTCGGTCTAGGTTCATTCAATCGAGCTTCGATGCAACCGACTGGCGCATCGAATGGCCCGGATTAACAACATTTCTGGTAAACGCTCTTCAAAGAGTTGTTGTAATCATCTTGGCGGCATGAACTGGACTCGTACCGTCTTAATTTCGTAAGGCTTCGTTGAAACGGCGATATTGCCGGTTTGCAACGGCAAATTCCGGGTCGGCTTTTCCATTAAGTCCGTTTCAGCAGCTGATTCCGCTCCGGGAGGCAGTCGCACCAGGACGTCTCCAGATTTGCCAGCCCATTCATAGAAGCGAATGACGAGGGCACCGTCGTCCTCGGCCTTTTTTACTGCCGTAATGACCACGTTGTCCGCCCCAACGCTGAAGAACGAAAACTCATCATTCAATTGGCCCTGATGCTTCTCGGTTTGCAGCGAAATCAGTGGGTAGTTCAGTTCATAGCCTCGCCGAACAGTCAGCGCATCGCTCCAACTTCCGGCATGAGGATAGATGGAGTAGGTAAACTCGTGCGCTCCTTCATCCGCATGTGGATCGGGCCATTCTGGAGAGCGCAAAAGAGACAAGCGCAGCACATTGCCCTTCGTGTCGTAACCGTACTTGCAATCGTTCAGTAAGCTCAGTCCGTGTTTAGCATCGGAAAGATCAGCCCACTGCAGCGCCGGTACTTCAAACTGCGCTTGCTCCGCGGGAGTATTGCGCGTCGTGGGTCGCTCGATGGACCCGTAGGGAATCTCGAATGTCGCCTTATCGCTACGCGCATTCACGGGAAATGTGGCTTTTAATAGGATGTGCTTTTCATGCCAATCCGCGTTCGTTTTGACATCCACTCGCGCGCTTCCCGCGGTGATGATGATGTCCTGTATAAATGTCGAATTCTGGAAATGCTTCTTGACCCGGATAATACTCCGCAATGGACCGCGCTCCAGCAGGCTAACATCGTCGGCCTTCGTCAGATCCCAATGCTCTTTCTCAAAATCGGCGTCAATATTCCAGGCGTCCCACTGTTTCGGTTTGTCTCGAAACGCTTGCAGCAAGTTGCCGCATACCGAATCCTTTGGACCTCCTGTGTCCGTGTCCGCAGGCGCCAGCGTTTCCGAATTGCTCTGCTTGTCAAAAAGGCTGGCGATGCATCCCGTCTTCGCATTAATTTTTACCCGCACCAACTCGTTTTCCAGTGTGTCTGCTGGACTGTTCACAGCGACGGTGGAAGCAGCTGCCCCTTTCGATCCGCGAACGTAATATGTTTTGTAACCGAGCGAAGGCACATTCGCTTGTACCAGCACGCGCGCACGATGGGTTTCTTTATCAAGGGAAAGCAACTGCGAAGGGACCACTTTGCCCGTGCCATCCACTACTTCGATTTGGCGATCCGCGGCCGGAAGCTGCGCGGTAATCTCGGTGACTTCTTTTCGCGGCCACGAAAGCGAATTGAACACAAGAACTGGCGTACCCGCCCCTTGGATGTTCGCACGAGAACTAATTTCTCTCAGCGAGTCGCGGAGAATCGCATTGCCGGCTAGATCTACGTTCTCCAGGTTGCGCTTGGCGTCCAAATAATTCACCGCAATGCCAGAACCGGGAAAAATGTCGTGGAAATCGTCAAATAGCAGGTTTTTCCACGCGCCGTCGAACCGCTCCGCCGGATAGCTTCGCCCAAACAGAGCCGAAATGGCCGAGAATTTTTCCGCATTCAGCAGAAGCTCCTCCGCATTGCGAATCCGCCGCTTCGTCTCTGCTTGCGTGGTCAACACGCCACGGTGATATTCAAAATACATTTCGTTGCGCCAAGTGGGAATTTTCAGATTTGACGACGACTTTTGCAGATCGTCAAAAAAACCGCGCGCGGTGCCGAAACGCAGTTTCGGATAAACAAGGTCGTCGGCCATCCAGCGTTTAGCCGTATCCAGCATCGACCTCGTTGGGCCGCCGCCGTGGTCGCCCACGCCATACAGGTGCATCATCTCGCGTCCGTCCGGCGGATCACTTTCATACATCGAGGCCGCGTACGCCGCGAGGTCCGTTGCCATTTTCCCCGGATCGGTATCGTTCGCGTAATCGTGCGGAATATACGAGAGCAATCGGCTGCCGTCCGGCGCCTCCCACCAAAACAGCTTGTAGGGAAATTTCGTAGTGTCGTTCCAATAGATTTTTTGCGTGACGAAAAAATCCATCCCGGACTTTTTGTAGATTTGCGGAAGCTGCCAGCTATACCCAAAGGAATCCGGATTCCAACCGATCTTCACGTCGACGCCGAATTTCTGCTGAAAGTAGCGCTTCCCGGTCAAGATTTGACGCACCAAGGACTCGCCTCCGGGCATATTCAAGTCCGGCTCGACCCACATCCCGCCAACTATTTCCCACCGCCCGTCTTGCACTCTCTCTTTGATTTCTTTAAAGAGCTCTGGGTATTTCTCTTCCATCCAGGAAAACGTTTGCGCGGAAGACATTGTAAAATGGAAATCTGGGTATTCACGCATCAAATCCAGCGCCGTGCGAAACGTGTTGCGGACCACTTCAACCGTTTCTGTCCATGGCCACAGCCAAGCCATATCGATATGCGAATTCCCGACCGCATTGATCGTAAACTTCCGCAGCCAAGGTTTGAGCGTCTCTAATCTCGCTTGGGCAGTACGAAGTGAAGCATCGAATGTCGGCTGATCTCCTTTATCCAATGCTGGAAAGTCGATGGCCTTCACCGCTGCATCCACCGCGCTTTCCCGCTCTGTTTTGCCCTCTGGAAATGACGCGATCAGCGGTTGAAGCGAACGAATCTCGGTCCGAACGATCCCCGGGTCCGGTCGCGACATCGGCGGCTCGATCCGCAACTGGCTCTCATAAATCTGCGTATTCACCGGCAAACAATCGAGGCGTACCGCAATCAGGAATTTCTGTCCCGGTTGCGCGCTGACTGTGAGCGGAATCGGCTGTTGTGTGTCGTCGTCGCCGCGCGCCACCATAGATCCGTTGGCAAACACCGTGATCAGCAGACGCTCGTCGCTACTAAAATAGAGTTCGAGGCTTACCTTGGCGCCTCGGGTCGTGTATCCATTGATCTTTTCCGGAATCTCTATCCAACGCCGGAGCACCCGCGCGCCGCTTTTCCAGCCCTCGCGCGTTTTCACCGTCGGCCAGTCCGCGTCGTTCAGCTCGCTGTCCTCAGGGTGAGGAATATCCTCGTGATAGCGCCACTCTGGCTGCGCCGACACGGTCAGCAATTCCAACCGGTCGAGCACCTGTTTGTAGGGACCCGACTCCGCTCTCTCTTGAGCAAAACCCGCCGACGCATACATCAGTGCTGCGAGTAATAAAACTGTCGCCTTCATATGCCCCAACCGGAACGGTATGCGGGCAGACCTTTCTGGCCTCGGAAGTCCGCTCGCTGCCATTCTTAGGAACACTCCGCCGGTGTCAATGCCCTACTGTGTCATTCCTATGTTCCCTCGCACCCATAACAAAATGATAGGGATACACGCGGATATTCCCGGAAAGCTCAGCCCTGAACGTGCATTCCCGCATCACTTCAGTTCCCGTCGCGGTAACATGGGCCAGTGATTCGACTCTATCCTGGTTTAGCGGCCCTCATTTTCGCGACTGGAGTGCTGGCTCCCCCGCACGGCTCCGACCGATCAGCGGGACAAGCCACGCCTAGACCCGCCTGGTTCATGGACGTCACATCCTCGCGTGGCGTTCATTTCCGATACCTCGCTTCTCATACTTCCAGAAAATACCTCCCTGAAACTATGGGCGCAGGCGTAGCCCTATTCGATTACGACAACGATGGGAGGCTCGACCTTTTCTTTGTCAACGGCGCCCCTCTCGCCGATCCGACGGCAAAGGGTACTGTTCCCGAGAAATCAGAGCCCAAATATTGGAATCGCCTCTTTCATCAGAAAGCGGATGGCACTTTTCAAGATGTCACCGAAAAGGCCGGGCTCCAGGGCGCCGGTTACGGCATGGGAGTAGCCGTCGGCGATTACGACAACGATGGCTTCGAAGACCTATACGTAACTGCACTCGGGGGCAACAAGCTCTATCACAATAATGGCAACGGCACCTTCACCGACGTCACGGAAAAAGCCGGAGTCGCCGGGAGCAGTTGGTCCACTAGCGCAGCGTGGGTCGATCTTGATAATGATGGTCTGCTGGACCTAGTTGTCCTTCGCTATGTCCAATGGGACTTCGATGATGTCTGGTGTGGCGAGCACAAGGAAGGCTTTCGTTCTTACTGCCATCCCGACATTTTCCAGCCCATCTCCCCGCTCGTATTTCACAACGATGGCAATGGCCGTTTCACCGAGGTCAGCCAGAAGATTGGCTTGTCGAAACCGGGTAAGGGGCTCGGTATCGCTGTCGGCGACTACGACCACGATGACAAAATTGATGTCTTCGTGGCTAACGATTCCATGGTCGAATTCCTCTACCACAATAAGGGTGATGGAAACTTCGAAGAGGTCGGCCTGCTCTCGCAAGTCGCTGTCGACGGTGATGGCCGTACCTACGCCGGGATGGGCGTAGACTTCGCAGACTACAACAATGACGGCTGGCCCGATCTCTTGGTCACCGACCTCGCCAATCAGCGCTACGCTTTGTACAAAAATAATGGCGACGCGACTTTCACCTATTCCAGTTTCAGCACCGGACTCGCACGACTCACCATGCTGCATTCCGGCTGGGGCGCGCGCTTTTTTGATTACGACAATGATGGATGGAAAGATCTGATCATCGCGCAGGGCCACGATCTCGACACGGTCGAAATAAATTACCCCAACCTACGCTACAAAGAGCCGATGCTGCTGCTCCACAACATCGGCAACGCTTTCATCGACGTCTCCGCCCAAGCGGGCCCCTCCTTCCAGGAGCCCTGGCTCGGCCGCGGCCTCGCCATCGGCGACATCGACAACGACGGCCGCGTCGACTTTGTCGTCTCGACTAACGATGGACCTGCCCACATCCTCCGCAACACCACTCCCACGCAAAATCACTGGCTTACGCTCGCTCTAGTCGGCCACAAATCCAATCGTGATGCCATCGGCGCCGAAGTAAAGGTCACGACACCAAAAGGCTCGCAATTCGCAACGGTAACCACCAGCGGGAGCTATTTATCCTCCAGTGATAAACGCGTCCACTTCGGTCTAGGGTCAGAAGCCGCCGCTCAATCAGTCGAGGTCCACTGGCCCAGCGGGGGGCAGCAAAAGCTCAGTAACGTTCGCGCCGACCAAACTCTCCAGATCGATGAGCCCGTGGCGGGAGCTTCGCCCAAATGAAGCTGTCATTTGGAGTTGCGCTCGGTTTTTTTTCTTGTGCCGTGCTTGCGCTAAGCCAGCAAAGTTCCGCACCGGTTCAGCGAGGCATGGCCACGGGTGGGACTCACGCTCCTGTTCGTGACGCGCTTCATCGCCCCATTACCGCCGGCGGGTTCGTTGATGAAGCTCCCGTCATTTTCGAAGACGTCACCGAGCAATCGGGCCTCGCCACCTTCCATCATCACTCCGGCTCCTCAGAAAAATCCACCATCCTCGACGCACCCGGCTCCGGCGTCGCTCTCCTCGATTACGACGACGACGGCTGGCTCGACATCTACTTCGTCAACGGCTCCACAGTCAGCGCCATAAAGGGTATCGAACCCGCCCCGCGCGCCGCTCTCTTCCACAACAATCACGATGGCACTTTCACTGATGTCACCGTCAAAGCTGGCGTAACCAATGAGCGCTGGGGTTTCGGCGTCGCAGTAGCTGACTATGACAACGACGGCTGGCCCGACATCTACGTCGTCAACTTCGGCAAGAATCGCCTGTACCACAACAACCACGACGGCACCTTCAGCGACGTGGCGGAAAAGGCCGGCACAGCCCTTGGCGATTGGTCCACCGGACCAACCTGGGGAGACTTCGACCGCGACGGCTTCCTCGATCTCTTCGTGCCCGGCTACGTGCATTACGATATTGACCATCCAATGTTCGCCGGCAAAGGCGGCGTCCCGGCCGGCGCCTGTCAATACCGCGGCGTAGACGTTTTCTGCGGTCCCCTTGGCCTTCTTGGTGAACCCGACCATCTCTTCCATAACAACGGCGACGGCAGTTTCACCGACGTCAGCCTCCACGCCGGCGTCTCCGACCCGCAACTTCGTTACGGCTTCGCTTCCGTTTTTGCCGACTTGGACGACGACGGCTGGCCCGACCTCGCCGTCGCCAACGATTCCAGCACCAATTATTTGTATCGCAATCGTCGCGACGGCACTTTCGAAGATGTCAGCTATGCCTCTGGATTCGCCCTAAGCGAAGAAGGTCGCGCGCAAGCCTCTATGGGCATCGCCATTGGCGATTACAATCGCGACGGCAAGCTGGACCTCTTCGTCACCACGTTTTCTGACGACAATAAGACTCTCTATCGCAATGAAGGCCGAGCCGCCTTCACAGACGTTTCTTTTCGTGCCGCCATCGGCGTGCCCACAATTCCCTTCCTCAGCTGGGGTACCGGCTTTCTCGATTTCGACAACGATGGCCTGCTTGATCTATTTATCGCCAATGGCCACGTTTACCCCATCGCCGACAAAAGCGACTGGGGCACCACCTACTTGCAGCGCCCGCTACTGTTCCGCAATCTCGACGGCAAAAAGTTTCAGGAAGTTCCGGCCGCCTCCGGCAGCGGCCTCGCCTCCATCGTCTGCGCCCGTGGCGCCGCCTTTGGTGACCTCTTCAATGATGGCCACATCGATGTCGTCCTGAATAATATCGATTCCACCCCAACGCTTCTCCGCAATGTGACCAAGTCCGCCAACCACTGGCTCGGGCTGCGCTTGGCTGCGGCTGTGCAACATACACTCTTGCCGGTCAAATCCAAGCCCGACCAATCCAACTCCTCCGCCACTTACAAATCGCCACGCGACGCCACTGGCGCTAAGGTCTTCCTCACCACCGGCGGCATCCGCCAGCGAGCCGACATTTTTTCCGGGGGCAGCTACGGCTCGAGCTCCGATCCGCGCCTGCACTTCGGCCTCGGTTCTTCGACCCGTGTTGACAACCTGGAAATCTTTTGGCCGGATAGTACCAAGCAACGGGTCCCCGTCCCTGCCGTTGATCAAATCCTCACCGTGACGGAATCGCGCGCCCCACGGTTATAGCTGGCTGGACCGGATTCGGCGACCAGTTCCGTTCGCCTCTTTCGCTCTCCTCAGGCCAAGCCACCATGAATGACGAATCAACTCCCGAACTTGCCGGGAATAAATTCCGCTAACTCTCTTCTCTTCTGCTACATGGCAGGGAACACGAAGATGACACCGCGGTGCATTGACACCTCCGAATGCCCGTCTAGAATTGGCACCAACAAGGGGCGAGTGGCCCTCTCCGCCTGCTCCTTGACGCTGTGCTTGGGGGTGGTGAAATGAAACGAGTGTCGCTTCCTTTTGTTTGCCGTGCTCGTTGTTACACTCAGGTTTCATTCTCGACGACTTGGCTGGCGGCTTGTCTTCTGCTCCTTTGCTCTTTCCTATCCCCTACGCTCCGCGCTCAAGGGCTTAGCGGAATCAGCGGCACAGTAACCGACCCATCTGGCGGCGTCGTGGCCGGTGCGAAGGTAACCGCAACGAATGATGCCACTGGTGTAGCCACCCACTCTGTTACGTCCTCCGCAGGCACCTACAACTTCACTGACCTGATACCCGGCGTTTACACCGTGAGGGTTGAGGTCACCGGTTTTGCTACCTCCGTGCAAAAGAACGTGCACGTAGATGTCAGTCGAGTCTCGAATGCGGACGTGGCACTCACGACCGGTTCCGTTAACGAAACCGTCGTGGTGCAAGCTCAGGAGATCGCGTTAGAAACAACGCAGCCTCAACTGGGAACCCTAATCGAAAACAAGTTGGTTCAGGAAGTGCCCATCTTAATAGGCGGAGGACCAGGCAACATAGGCGCGCGCGACCGCCAAATTGACGACTATCTTTTCATCGCCCCGGGCGTGCAGGGCGGCGAGTTTAGCCATCGCATCAATGGTGGCGTTGATTTTGAGAATGAAGTGATGTTCAACGGCGTAGTCGCCAATCAATCGGAGACTCAAGGTCTTCAATCCAACATCAACCCGCCATTTGAGATGGTCGGCGAGATTCAGGTCCTGACATCAAATTTTTCTGCACAGTATGGATTAGCACAGGGGGTCGCTTCCTATCAATTTGCTTCCGGCACCAATCAGCTTCATGGCGACGCATTTGAAGTTTTGCGGAATACCTTTTTGAATGCTGCTGGCGCCAACCCGTCCGGAACAACTAGCGCCGGCAAGGGACCGACGCCCACCATTAATCAACACAACTACGGATTTTCGCTAGGCGGCCCGGTTTGGGTTCCCAAGCTTTATAACGGCAAGAACAAGACCTTTTTCCATTTCAGCGCCGACTGGTTCCGGCAGAACCTCGCCGATCAAGGTACGTACACCGTCCCCACACCTGCCGAGGTAGGAGGTGATTTCAGCGGCTACGTCGATAGCACTGGCAAACAGATTCCCATTTTCGTCCCGCAAGGTTTTGTTGCTCCCTCGGGTTGTGCTGCTCCTGCGCCGGGCCAACAGTGGCCCGGCAACAAGATTCCGTCGTCGTGCTTTAGTGCCAATTCCGCCAGTCTTCTTTCACTCATTCCAACTCCGAACCTGCCGGGCTTTGTCAACAATGCGACATCCCATGTCGGCGTTCTTCCGACTCGCCAGACCAATTGGGGCTTCTCCATCGATCACAATCTGACCGAAAAACAGAAACTCCACGGCAGTTATTGGCGCGACAAGTATGACCTCACTTCCTGCTGCAACGTCGGCATTCACGTCAACAATCCTCTCTCTGGCTTGGAAAAGGAACCTAGACTGGGTACAGGCTTTTTCCTGACTTATTCCAACGCGATTTCCAATAGCTTGGTCATGACTGCCGGTTTCGGCTGGATGGGCGAAATCAACGACGAACTCAACTCCTTCCTCGGCGTTAACTTCCCAGGTGTTCAATCCGGCCAAGTCCTTCCAACCATCTATTTTGATCAGGGACCGGTTGGAAATCAGCCTTCGAGGTGGGGCCTGAACGCCCATGGCGAAACCTTTTCCATCAATCGCAAGCTGGGGCTCAGTTTCGATAACAATTGGCTATGGACCCATGGCCGCCATACCATGAACATTGGTTGGGAAATCCGCCGTTCCTACCAAGACGACCACGAGTGCCAACAATGCGGCGGTAGCTTCAGTTTTAACACCCGCACCACCGCCGACCCCTTGAACATCAACAACACTGGATCTGGATTTGCCAGCTTTCTCCTAGGATATGCCGACTCCGCAACTCGTCAGTTCGCGTTGGAAACCAAGCTCCGCAATTTGTATATTGCGCCCTACTTCCAAGACGATATTAAGGTTACTCGAAAACTGACCGTCAACGCCGGCCTACGCTGGGATCTCATGCGTCCCTTCACCGCTGAGTCGGTTTCCGGTCAGCCCGCCAACCAGGTTGTATTCTTCAATCCGTCAGCTCCAAACCCTGGTGCCGTTGATCCTGCGACCGGCCAGCCCCTGGTTGGTGCGGCGGGTGTTCTTGGCACTTGCTCTAATTGTGCTGGTTTCAGCCACGCCGATATGAAGTGGAAGCATTTCAGCCCGCGCATTGGCCTTGCCTATGCCTTGAATCCGAAAACGGAAATCTTGGCGGGCTTCGCCCTGAACTTTCTGGATGGTGGCGCTTACGAATACGGCGACAACAAGATCGCGGTTGGCTATGGGAACCTGTTGGCCGGCATTACCAACGTGAACTCTTTTGGTTCTAACATACCTCACTACGGCCAGTGGGACGGGAATCCCCTTGCTATTCCCCCGTCCACTCCTTTTGACCCTACTCTCTTCAACTCAACGGGTGTATTGCATCAATTTAGCCGTGACCCCGGCAAATATCCATATTCCCAGGCTTGGAACGCAGGTATTCAGCGTGAGTTGCCCTATAACTTGTTCTTGTCGGTCGCCTACATTGGGAACCGCGTCGTTCATCTGCCTTCCATGTTGAATCCCATCAATCAGACCAATCCCGCTTTATTGGCGAAGTTCTGTCCAAACGGCGATCCTTCCGACCCGGGGTGCCTCATGTCGCCCGGGTCCCCGAATTTCGCTTGGACGTCTCCGGCTTCCCAGTCGGCACTTCAATCCGCTGGTTTCTCTTCAGCGACCGTGACTTGCCCAACCACCAGCAATAACCCCGGTTTGTCCGGCACTTTCTTCACGCCCTATATCAATTTCCTCTGCGATTACGGCTCAGGCGCAGGCATTTCTCAAGCTCTTTTGCCCCACCCAATGTATAACCCAAGTGAGTCGGCGGGCGGACTCTTCAATCAGTTTGATACCAACGGCACGGCCTACTACAACGCTCTGCAGATCCAGGCGCAGAAACGTTACACAAACGGTCTGAGCTTCCTTGTTGCTTATACCCTCTCTAAAACCATGTCGAATACCGATACCGGTTTCGCCACTTTCAACTTTGGTTCGGAAAATAGGTTCAACCAGAAATCAGAATGGTCTATCGCCGGCAATGACCAGACTCACCTGTTGAACATAACCATGGTGTACGAACTCCCTATCGGTCCGGGGAAACCGTTCTTGAACAAGAGTGGTTCCTTGGCCAAGAATATTCTTGGAGGCTGGCAAGTCAGCGGAGTGTTCCAGTATGCCACCGGCACACCCCAGACCGTCTACTCCAACAATAACGATCCGTTCTTGAATGGTTTTAATCGGGCCAACTTCGACCCCAGTGTCCCGTTCAACCTCAACTACAACAACTATTACAAAGGCCTGCCGGTAATCAATCCCGCCGCTTTTTCCGACCCAGGATTCACACAGGGCAATGAGCCCCGCGTGGTGGCTGTTTTCCGAAATCCTTTCAACGCCAACGAGAATTTTGGCTTGGCCAAGCAGTTCTTTTTTGGCGAACACGTCAGGGCCGAGCTACGAGTTGAATTTTTCAATGTTCTGAATCGCATGCAAATCTGCGGTGTCAGCCAAGGGGGGGGCGGCGTCGATAACAATGTGAACGATGGAACCGGTAGATTTGGTTTGGTAAATCCGAATGGCAATGGTGGCAGCAATACATGCCAGGCCAACACGCCACGCCAGGGGCAAGCATTTTTCAAGGTCAGCTTTTAGCAGCCCAACGTCGAGGGAACCGGGGCTGGCAGCCCCGGCTCGTTTTTTTGGCGACCCATACGATATCAAGCTGTCCTTCAGCTATGCGCCGTGTGCGTTTGTTGGCCTTACTTTCCTTTGACGCTTCCGCCATGCGCTTGTTAAACTCTCCCGTGTCTCGTACCTTCCAGGCCCAAGACTCTAATACTGATGCGCGTAGGCCGCCGCTCACAGTATTCCGAACTCTCTGCCTCTATTTCCTTCTGGTCAGCACAGCTCTCGCCCAGCAATCGATCAAAACCCTCCAGCCTAACCCTCCCGGGGCGTCCCGTGATTCTGTGTCCCGCGATCCTGCTTTGGCTCAGACCAGTTCGCTCGTTGACCAAGGCAAAGCCGTTGAAGCGGAGCCTTTCCTTCGCGCTTATCTGAAAACCCATCCCGATTCTGCCGAAGCGCATTTTCTCCTTGGCTTGGATCTTTTTCGCCAGATTCAGGAACAGGCACGCGACAGCAGCGTGCGTCCTGCGGGTTCTGCCCCCGGGCCTGACACCGCCTCCAGAGCCAAGGCTTCCCTCGATGAATTCACCTCCGGCGCCCGTTACGGCAAACCTAGCTCAGCCGACCTCAAAATCGTTGCGCTTGACTACATTCTCCTCGGAGATTATCCCGATGCCGATAAATGGCTCACCAAAATGCTCGAGGGGACTCCCAGCGATTCCGAAGGCTGGTATTACCTTGGCCGCACCAAGTACAACGAAAATCGCTTCGAGGAAGCCGTCCGCGCATTCCAACAATCCCTGAACCTCGATCCGAAGAACCCAAAGACCGAGGACAACCTAGGTTTGGCATTAGCTGGTTTAGGGCGTGCCGACGAAGCGCTCAGCGCTTATCACACTGCAATACAATGGCAAAAGGACGCGCCCGCACAGAATCCAGGGCCCTTCATTGATCTCGCTAATTTGCTCCTCGACCAGAGCCGTTCGACCGAAGCGATTCCTTACCTTGACAAAGCCGTTCAAATCGCGCCCCAGGATTCCAAAGCGCACGAACTTCTTGGCAAAGCCTATGCCCGCTTGGACCGGTTTCCCCAGGCTCAAGCAGAGCTCGAAAAGGCGGCGGATCTTGCGCCGCAAAATGCGAACCTCCCCTGCATGCTCGGTCCCATCTATCGAAAGCAAGGCCTCACGGAGAAGGCCAAAATCGCGCTGGACCGTTGCACGTTTCTGAATGGAACCCACTCTTCTCCAGAGAAGCCACGCTCGTGAAATACCTTTCTCAACTCCTGTTTTATGCATTCCTTGCCCTCGCGATGTGTAGGAGTTCGCAAGGGCAGAAGTCTTCCGGAGCCGACGATCCGCAGGTCCTGGAACGGTACGCGCAAGCTAAATCCGCCCAAGCGAAAGGCGACCTCGCTAGCGCGGCCGCCAAATACGAAGAGCTTTTGCAGCTGGCGCCCAATCTCGGAGCGGCCTACAACAATTTGGGCGCTCTCTACTTGCAGCAGCGTGAATACAAAAAAGCCGCCGCTGTTCTTGAAAAAGGACTGAAGCTCGATCCTAAAATGACTTCGGCATCCGCTCTTCTCGGAATTTCGCTCTACGAAATGGGTGACTACGTAGATGCTCGACGGAACTTGGAATCGGCACTGCGCGCAAACCCCAAGGACCACAATGCCGAGCTGTTCCTTTCCAACGATCTCATCAAACTTGGTGACTTCGATGCCGCTGCTGCCCACCTGCGCCAACTCTCGCAGCGTCAGCCACAAAACCAGGAAATCTGGTATCTGCTCGGCAAAGTACACATGAAGCTTTCCGAGCAAGCTCTCGCCAGACTTAATGCCATCGACGCCAATTCCGTTTACTCTCACGAGATTTCCGGCGAAATTATGGAAGGCATGAAGAATTTTGACGGCGCCCTGCTGGAATACAAAAAAGCCGTCGATGTGGCGCCGCAGCAGCCTGGAACGCATTACATGCTGGGCAATGCGTACTGGTCCATCCGCATGTGGGATCCTGCCGCGAAACAGTTTCGCGCCGAGCTTGTCAACGATCCGGCAAATTGCGCCGCGCAATGGAAGCTTGGCAATATTGCTTTGGAACAGCATCAGGATTCTGCGGAAGCTCTTGTTCAAATTCAAAAGGCGCTCTCCATCTGCCCAAACCTCGCTGAGGCCCGCATGGACCGCGGCCGCGCTCTGATGCGCCTCGAACGCAATGAAGAAGCCATCCCCGATCTGCAAGCAGCCGAGAAATCCGACCCATCCGAATCCAACATTCACTTCCTTCTCGCACAGGCTTTGCGCGCTGCCGGGAAAACCCGAGAAGCCCAAGCCGAGATGCAGATCTTCAGCAAGCTAGAGGAAGCCGCTCGCGCAAGAACCGCCGACCGCGCCAAGCAGCTTCTGCAAGAAAAGGAAAAAACTCCTTAGTCGGGCAAAAGCCTTAGCCACTTATCCGGATGCTGCCGTTGGATCGCTGGCTATTTCCCGATCGCTGGTAACTTCACCCGTATTGAACACGCACCCCGCAAATGTTAGTCTCTTGGTAGCTCAGGGGTGTTAGATATGCAGGGCATCGAAAGCTGCCCGCACACGCGACGCTTCGGCGTTTTCGAGGTCGACCTGCGGGCTGCTGAGCTGCGCAAACGCGGCGTCCGAATTAAGCTCCAAGAGCAGCCCTTCCGCATTCTTTCCTTATTACTGGAACATCCTGGTGAGGTCGTTACTCGCGAAGAACTCCGCCAACAACTGTGGCCTGCACATACCTTTGTTGATTTTGACCGCAGCCTGAACAAAGCGATGACAAAATTGCGCTCTGCGCTCGCGGACTCGGCGGAGAGTCCGCGCTATGTGGAAACAATCCCCCGGCATGGTTACCGCTTTCTCGCCCCCGTGCGAGCGGACCCAGATGGCCCCGGGAAAAACGGCGGCTCGCATCCAGAAGATTCCCCCGGCTCCGATGCGCGTGCCGCTGCCAAAGTGAATGTCCCCAGCTTTGCGGTTGCGGGCTCCATGGTTCAGAGCAAGATCGACGAAGCAAGAACTGCCGCGGGAGCTTCTCCGGTCGGATCTGAGATTGCGTGGCATAGCTCGAACGGCCGCCGGTTTTATCTGATAGCTTGTGCTGCTGTGCTCGCAATACTGGCCGGACTCGCGTATTTGCGCGCGCACCAGCCGGTAGTGCTGGGAGGCTCGTCGTCGACAGTTAGTCCGCGGCATTCGGTTGCGGTACTTGGATTCAAAAACCTTTCGGGCGATCCGCAAGAAGCATGGCTTTCCACCGCCTTTTCGGATTGGCTGATGACGGAGCTGACGGCGGGGGAGCAGTTGCGTGCCATTCCGGGCGAAAGCGTCGCGCGCATGAGAATGGAGTTGGCCCTGCCGGACGTGGACAGCCTGAGCCGCGAAAGTTTGGCTCGCATTCGAAAGAACTTGGGCACGGATTTTGTGGTGGTAGGCGCGTACGCGGCGATGGGAGGAAAATCGGACGGGCAGATACGCCTGGATTTGCGCTTGCAGGACACGCGCACCGGCGAAACCACAGGCGCGATTTCGGAAACCGGATCGGAAGTGCACCTGCTTGATTTAGTTTCGCGAGCCGGCGAGCATTTGCGTCACAAGCTGGGTGTCCGTGCGGTGACCAGCGAAGAAGCCGCTGAGGTAGCCATCGCCCTACCTAGCAAGGGCGAGACGGCAAAATTATATTCACAGGGAGTTACAAAACTGCGCCTTTTCGATGCCCTGGCGGCCCGGGACCTGCTCCTCAAAGCCGTAGCGGCGGAGCCGGATTATGCGCTGTCCCACTCCGAATTGGCCTCCGCTTGGACGCAGCTTGGTTACGATGAAAACGCAAAAAGAGAGTCGAAGAAGGCATTCGACCTTTCTTCCAATCTGTCGCGCGCGGAACGGCTACTCGTTGAAGCACGATATCGCGAGAAATCGCTCGAGTGGGGAAAAGCAATAGAGATATACCGCGCCTTGGTCGAATTTTTTCCCGACAGTCTGGATTACGGGTTGGCCCTTGCGAACGCGCAGCTGGGCGCTAACCAGTGGAAAGGTGCGCTGGACACTATTCAGACCCTGCGCGCCCTGCCGCCCCCCTTGCGTGACAACCCGCAGATTGATCTCGTGGAGAACGACGCGGCGCGGGCATTGGGCGACTACAAGCGAACGGAAATAGCGCTGGAACGTGCGGCGCAAAAGGCGCAGGCGGCTGGCGCCTCGCTGTTGCTGGCCAAGGCGCGCCGCGAGCAAGCCTGGCTCTATGAAAACTCCGGCCGCCAGGACCAAGTGGAGAGCGCGATTAACGAGGCCAAGCAACTCTACTTAGCAGCTAATGACCGGCGCGGCGTGGCGCAAGCCACAACGCTAGAGGGTATTGCGCTGGAGAGGCAGGGCGATTATTTGGGCGCGAAGAGGAAATACGAGGAGTCCCTGGCGATTTACCGCGCAACGGGAAATCGACTGAGCGTTAGCAGCGAGTACGACAATTTGGGGGACGTGGGCCTGTATCTCGGCGATCTTGCCGGAGCGCGTCGGAACTATGCCGAGGCGCTGACTATTTACCGTGAAATGGGAGATCAGAATGGAGTGGCGCTCGTGCTACTTGGTCTCGGTGATGTTCTTTTCGCGCAAGGGAGGCACGCAGAAGCGAAAGCTAGATATAGCGAAGCGCTGGAGATCTGCCGGAAACTGGGAAACCGTAGCAGGGAGGCCGCGGCACTTTCCAGTTTGGCAAAGGTGCAGCGGCTAGAAGGAGACACGTCCGAAGCGCGACGGAGCGCGACGGACGCAATCGCCAAATTCCAGGAGGTCGGCGACAGAATTGAAGTGGTACACGTCCGTTTGCAAATTGCCGTGATGGACCTTGATGAGGCGAAGAATGCGCCAGCGGCCCGCGTGGCGAGCGCAGCGGAAAGAACATTTGAGGATGCGAAAGCAGGGCGCTACGCGGCGGAAGCAAAGTTGATTCTCGCTCGGGCGCTTCTGGGGCAAGGGAAGTTAACCGAAGCGCGAAGGAGTATGGAGCAAGTAATGGCCATTGCAAAAGCGAGTCACTGCTCCGAATTGGAGTTGGCAGCCTCGATCACTGACGCCAGCGTGCAATCGGTTTCCGGAAAGTCCGCCGATGTTAGCGAAGCTTGGACGCGACTGAACCGGCTGGTTAGCGAGACAAGCGCGGCGGGATTTTCGGAGTTGGCGCTGGAGGCGAGTTTGGCGCTGGGGGAGATCGAGATAGGAATTGGCAAGGTATCTACTGGCCGTGCGCGGCTGGAGGCGCTGCAGAAAGAATCGGCCAATGATGGCATGCTTCTTGTCTCGCTGAAAGCTGCTACAGCGCTCCGGTCCATTCACGGGGCTGGAAACTAAGAAGCCAGAACGCTAGAGCGAACTCAAAGCACAATTCCCGCTGCGGCCCACTGCGGCAGCGGCACGTTAAAACCTTGCGCAACAATCGATTGCGGCATCGCAGGAATTCAAGTTTCGGCCGGAACATGTTCTTGCAAGCGGCTTATTTTGTGCGAAATAGCAAGGTTCATGAGGGTCATATGCGGGTGTCTTGACATTCCGGCACTATGATTCCAAGCTCGCGCGCGGTACGACCGTCCAACCCGAATTGTTGTGCAAGGAAGATCAAAGCGATGACATACCGAAGCACATTGTCTTGGACGTTTGTGGTTGGGTTTGCAGTGATTGTCCTGCGTGGAGGTGGTGTCGCTGCGCAAGGGCAGGGCGCTGAGGCCAAAACTCGACTCGCGATCGTTGGACTGGACCACGATCATGTGTGGAGCTTACTGGAGGATATCGCTGCGGAGCCATCCGCGCAGCTCGTCGCCATCGCGGAATCTGATCCGCTCCTGGTAAGCCGCGCACAAAAAGCAGTTCCAGCCAGCGTGAAATTCTATTCAGACTACGTCACCATGCTGAACGAGGCGCGGCCCGAGGCCGTAGTCGTCGCCACATCGAACGACCGGCATCTGGAGATTTTACGGCAATGCGCGAAAAGGCATATCCATTATTCGACGGAAAAGCCGATAGCCACGAACGCGAAGGATGCGCGGGAGATGGAACGGTTGACGCAGGAAGCAAACATTAAAATAATGGTGAATTATTGGAACGCTTGGGTCGCGCCGAGTCATGCTCTGTTTCATCGTATGAAGGTCGGCGAAGTCGGTCCCGTCCACAGGATCACTGTGCAGTACGGCCATCAAGGACCGAGGGAGATCGGCGTTACGCCGCAATTCGCGAATTGGCTTTATGACCCTGCGAAAAATGGCGGCGGAGCGATTATAGATTTTGGCTGTTACGGAGCGGAGCTGTCCCTGTGGCTGAAGGGCAAACCGTCGCGCGTGTATGCCACAACACGCAAAATCAAGACGGAACAGAACAACAAAGACCGGCCACGAGGTACAGACCAGGAATATTGCCCCACCTATCGCGCATGCGACTTCTTAATCGCAAACTTGGACCTTCGGCGAGCGGGCGAAGCATGCCAGTGGTGGAGGTCAGTCCGGAATCGCGCGTGATTTCCCGGGCTCGTTTGGCCGCAAGAGTAAGTTGCGATTTGGCCAGTACGCACGTTTGGATGGCTATCGGCCAAAAGGCCTGGGCTCCCAAAATTTCCTCTCCACCGATCCGCACCGTACGCATGTCCGGACCAGCCCTCCATTTCGGCGTGAAGTAATATACTTTTTCTGGCGCTACCCTGCGGGTCTCGTCTCATTCGCCTGGGAGCTTGTGTCCGCGATAACGCATTCCATCACGATCTTGCCGGCGGCATTCCGGACCGCCATCGAAATGCTTTCCTTGTGCACATCCATACCGATATATTTAGTGCCGGTCATATAGGGCGTTCCTTCCTGGAAGAGTTTGAGCGAGCGCTCAAAACTTACTCCACAAGGGGCGCCCTTTTATATTGCGTCGGATGACCGAACATAGGGTTGTTCATTTCGACGTGAAGGAGTAGAGTTCCAGCAACTCTGTGGAGGTTCTTCCATGAGCCCACCCCATTTGCGCTGGCGCGACTTGATTCTTACCGCGGTGCTGTGTCTGACATGCCAACTGTTTGTGGTGGCCGCGGACGAACCAACACTGACCAAGGAGCAGATTAAG
>Ga0137418_10001382_pt1 | contig 22336 bp, 16 predicted proteins | sample CZODoug3_1_2_16f_FD_122242 | JGI IMG/M metagenome (GOLD analysis project Ga0137418, IMG submission 122242) | Vadose zone soil fungal communities from Angelo Coast Range Reserve, California, USA - CZODoug3_1_2_16fungal (Hybrid Assembly) | ecosystem: Environmental > Terrestrial > Soil > Vadose...
GCCGCCGCCAGAACTCGCCGGCGTTTGCCCTGCTTGTCGATGCGCTGCGCCACAGGGACTGACGCGGCTCACTTCAAACCTAAAGAACTCAGGGCAATGCAGGTTGTCAAGGCATGCACGCACCTGCACGGATGGTCGCTAGGTCGTACGAAGGGGCGCTGGCCTGTAGATCGGGGAAATGCATCCGCACTCAAACGCACCCAACTTCACTCGGTGAAAGCGCTCTCTGCCATGTAGAGCCCCCGCAGTGAGAAGGAAGGGCAGCGCGACGTGCGCGGGCAGGCGGAACGGCAGGATCGTGTTGAAATGGTGCGCAGCGTCGCACGCGTGTGCACGCACCCGCACTACCGGTCGCCTCGTGGGGCGAAGAGAGTCCCGCTCCCTGTGGAAAACCTGTGGACAGGACGACGAATTGGCGGAGCGAATATCGAGCGCCTTGGAGAAGAAATACCGGCGCGGGCTTGACAGGAGTCCGTCTCCGCCAGTAAATGATTACAAATCAATGTGTTGCAGCAATAAGCTTGCGCTCCGATGGCGATGCTGGCATTATGCAAGCATGCCAATCCAGATCACCATCCGTGACGTTCCCGAGAAGGTCCGGGACGAGCTAGCCGCGCGCGCCGCTCTGCAGGGCAAGTCGATGCAGGAGTTCCTTCGCGCGGAGCTTGAGCGCCTCGCTGCCCGTCCCTCGGTAGATGCCTGGCTGGAGCAGGTGCGCAAGAGAAAGCGGGCGACGCAGACCCGCGTCTCCTCCAGGCAGATACTGCAGAACCGCGACGCTGACCGGCGTTGAGCGTCGTTGTCGATTCGTCGGTGCTGGTCGCGGCGCTCGCCGATGCGGGGCCAAACGGTGTTTGGGCCGAGGAGGTCCTGTCGCGCGGCTCGCTTCATGCGCCGGAACTGGCGAGAGTCGAAGCAACGAACATACTGCGCCGTCTGGAACTGGCAAAGCAACTGACGACGGCCGAAGCGAACGCGGCACACGAGGATCTGATGCAACTCGACTTGGAGCTGTTTTCCTTCGAGCCGTTCGCCGTGCGGATCTGGGAACTGCGTCATACCGTTACTAGCTACGATGCCTGGTATGTCGCAGTGGCCGAGGCGCTCAGGCTGCCGCTGGCGACCCTGGATGGGCGGCTATCCAGAGCAAAAGGTGTCGCCTGCAAGTTCTTGACGCGACCTTGAACAGTAGCAGCTCATCGCATGATCGTCGTTCCAGCGGAGATCGACGATAGGAGCGTCCATCGAATCCGTCGGCCATGCCGAGACGTAGCGGTCATTCCCAGACGAAATTCGAGGGCTGCTCCCGGAGACGCCGTGCCGCGCGGTGGGTCGGAGTCCCAAGCAGAAGCCGTGACGTAAGCTCCCCCGTCAAGTAGACAGTTTCAAAGTGGGGTTTCCGCTGCGTTTGCGCTTGGCCCCGTTTTGAGACAGTTCAAAGCTGGAGAGCGCCGCCTTCGTCGATCCGGTGTTGCTGACCTTGCCGAGCAAATTCGTGCGGGGTCAGGTACCGCAGCGAACTGTGAGGCCGGGCATGGTTGTAGTCCTGCCGCCAAGCTTCGATCTGTCGACGCGCATCGTCCAGCGAGGTGAACTGGCTGACGTTCAAGCATTCGTCGCGCAGTCGTCCGTTGAACGATTCTATGTGCCCGTTTTCATTCGGCTTTCCAGGACGAATGAAATCGAGCTTGACACCGCGACGCCAAGCCCAGTCCTCGAGCGCCTTGGACATGAACTCGGTGCCGTGATCCACCGTGATCGAGATCGGTGTTCCGGTCTCGTTCGTTACTCGTTCCAGGGCTGCTGCGACGCTGCGGCCTGAAGGCAAGCGCGGCCAGCGCGAGCAGGTCGACCAGCAAACGAAGAACGACTTGGAGGAGGGCGATCACCAATTCATGGTGCCACACTAGCTTGCATGGGCATCAACCGCGCGATCGAATAATTGCGGACCACAAATGTGCAGCCGAGGAAGAGCCCTCAGAATCGACTGACATTCCATTGCTTTAATCAGCGACCCGCGCGCCCTAGCATCTCCCAGCCGAGGGGAGGATTCGCACAAATGTGGGGGTGCTGAGCGCAGGGCTCGGCCCGACGATGATTCAGATCTTCCGCCGCGCCCCCCGGGGCACTGACTGCAGAAACGAAGGCCAACGCAGCGATTGCGATCAACACCATTGAAATCTTAACCATGATCAGATCCTCCTAGCTTTGATGGCCTTCGATGCCTCGAGCTTCTCGGTGCGAGGCTTTCATGTTCCCTTCACGATCGGCTTCCCGCTAGCCGGCTAATTGCAACGGAATTCTCGATTCCTTCGCTGAAAGCGGCTGTAAGGCTGGCCACTTTCATCGTTTTGCATTCTAGCATACAATATGTAGCAGTACTACAATTAATGCACCTCGATACCACATCGAGGCAATTGGGCGATGTGTACCGCGTCTCTCACGCGGCGCAGACATTGGTAGAGGAACTTCGATGACCGATCATTCCGAAAGCAGGCAACTGCTGCCGTACAAGGCCAGGCAGAAGATCCGGTTCATCACCGCGGCATCGCTGTTCGATGGGCACGACGCTTCGATCAATGTCATGCGGCGGATTTTGCAGTCCAGTGGGGCCGAGGTCATTCACCTGGGGCACAATCGGTCAGTCGGCGAGATCGTCAATGCGGCGCTGCAGGAGGACGTGCAGGGCATCGCGATCACCAGCTACCAGGGTGGGCACGTCGAGTACTTCAAGTACATGCTCGACCTGTTGCAACAGCGCGGCGGCGAGTCGATCAAGGTGTTCGGCGGAGGAGGGGGGGTCATCGTCCCGCGCGAGATTCGCGAACTTCATGAATATGGCGTCGCCCGCATCTACTCGCCCGAGGACGGGGCAGTGCTCGGGCTGCAGGGCATGATCAACGACCTGATCCAGAAGTCGGACTTCGATCTCACCGGCGACGCGCCGCAAGGCGCAGAAGTCCTCCCGGCTCTACGCTCGGGCAATTTCCGTCAGCTCGCTCGCGTCATCACCGCACTGGAAAACGGCACTTACGACGAAGAGACCAGGAAATCGCTGAACGAGGCCGCCGCAGCACTAACGGTGCCGGCCCTCGGCATAACCGGCACCGGCGGAGCCGGCAAGAGTTCTCTGGCGGACGAACTGGTGCTGCGGCTGCGCTTGGACCAGGAGGACCGGCTCAAGATCGCCGTGATCTCGATCGATCCGTCGCGCAGACGGGGCGGTGGAGCGCTGCTCGGCGACCGCATCCGGATGAACGCGATTGAACACGAACATATCTTCATGCGCTCGTTGGCGACGCGGGACACCGGCACGGAGATTTCGGCGGCGCTGCCCGAAGTGATTTCGGCGTGCAAGATCGCCGGCTTCGACCTGATCATTGTCGAAACTTCCGGGATCGGGCAGGGCAACGCGGCGATCGTGCCGCTCGTCGATGTATCGCTGTACGTGATGACACCGGAATTCGGCGCCGCCAGCCAGCTCGAGAAGATCGACATGCTGGATTTCGCCGATTTCGTCGCGATCAACAAGTTCGACCGGAAGGGCGCAGAGGACGCACTGCGGGACGTGCGCAAGCAATATCAGCGCAATCGGCAGCTGTTTTTGGCGCGCCCGCAGGACCTGCCGGTCTTCGGCACCCAGGCGAGCCGGTTCAACGATGATGGCGTGACCGCGCTGTACCAGGCCATTTCCGGCTCCCTGCAGGCCAAGGGCTTGAAGCTCGGAGCCGGCCGGCTGCCCAGAGTGGCCGTGCAGGCCTCCTCCAAGCTAAGGGCTACCGTTCCGGCCAATCGGGTCCGGTACCTGGCCGAAATTGCCGAGGCGGTCCGCAGCTACCATCGGCTGGTGGCGCAGCAGGCGAGGATCGCCCGCGAGCGCCAGTCGCTGATGACCGCGAAGAGCCTCTTCGAGCAGTCCGGCAAGCCAACCTTGCACTTCGACGAGCTGGTCGCCTGCAAGGCGGGTGAGCTCGTGCCAGCGGCCTCAAAGCTGCTGGAACAGTGGCCGACCACCCGGTCCTTGTATGCCGCCAACGAGTACGTGGTGAGAATCCGGGACAAGGAGATCTGCACGCAGCTTGTCACCGAGACGCTCTCTGGCAGCCGGATTCGCAAGGTGGCGCTGCCGAACTTCGACGACCAGGGCGAGATCCTGCGCTTCCTGATGAAAGAAAACGTACCGGGATCCTTTCCCTTTACCGCCGGTGTGTTCGCCTTCAAGCGCGAGAACGAGGACCCAACCCGGATGTTCGCCGGCGAGGGGGACGCCTTCCGGACCAATCGTCGCTTCAAGAAGGTCTCCGAGGGCATGCCGGCGCAGCGGCTGTCAACGGCCTTCGACTCGGTCACGCTGTATGGATGCGATCCGGATCGGCGGCCGGACATCTACGGCAAGGTCGGTAATTCCGGCGTGTCTATCGCCACGCTCGATGACATGAAGGTTCTGTACGACGGCTTCGACCTGTGCAGTTCCGATACCTCCATCTCGATGACCATCAACGGACCAGCGCCGATGATTCTCGCCATGTTCTTCAACACGGCGATCGAGCAGCAGGTGGACAAGTTCAAATCTGACAACTACCGGGAACCGACCGAGGACGAACTGGGCAAGATCAGGGAGTGGACCTTGTCGACGGTGCGCGGCACCGTCCAGGCCGACATCCTGAAGGAGGACCAGGGCCAGAACACCTGCATTTTCTCCACCGAGTTCGCGCTCAAGATGATGGGGGACATCCAGGAGTATTTCGTCCACCACGGTGTACGGAATTTCTACTCGGTTTCGATTTCTGGCTATCACATCGCCGAGGCGGGAGCCAACCCGATCAGTCAGCTCGCCTTCACGCTGTCCAACGGCTTCACATACGTGGAGAGCTATCTGGCGCGCGGGATGCACATCGACGATTTCGCGCCGAATCTGAGCTTTTTCTTCAGCAACGGGATGGACCCGGAGTACACGGTGCTCGGCCGCGTCGCGCGCCGGATCTGGGCGGTCGCGATGAAGAACCGCTACGGTGCTAACGAGCGCAGCCAGAAGCTCAAGTACCACATCCAGACCTCGGGCCGCAGCCTGCACGCCCAGGAGATCGCGTTCAACGACATCCGCACGACGCTGCAGGCGCTGATCGCCATCTACGACAACTGCAACAGCCTCCACACCAACGCCTACGACGAAGCCATCACGACGCCGACCGAGGAATCGGTACGGCGCGCAATGGCGATCCAGCTGATCATCAACCGGGAGTGGGGTCTGGCGAAGAACGAGAACCCGAACCAGGGCGCTTTCATCATCGACGAGCTTACCGACCTGGTGGAGGAGGCCGTGCTGAAGGAGTTCGACGCGATCAGCAGCCGTGGCGGGGTCTTGGGTGCGATGGAAACCGGCTACCAGCGCGGCAAGATCCAGGAGGAGAGCCTGCTGTATGAGCGCCGCAAGCACGACGGCTCGCATCCGATCATCGGGGTGAACACCTTCCGCGATCCTCGGGGCAGTTCAGCGGAGCAAGACATCGAACTGGCTCGCTCTTCCGAGGAAGAAAAGCGGAGCCAGTTGGCGCGCCTGAGCGATTTCCACGCACGCAATGCTTTGCAATGTCCTGCCTGGCTGGCGAAGCTGCGGCAGGTGGCGATCGATAGCGGAAACGTGTTCGAAGTCCTGATTGAAGCCGTCCGCCATTGCTCGCTGGGGCAGATCAGTAACACACTGTACGAGGTCGGCGGGCGCTATCGGCGCAGCATGTAGACGCCCTGCTGGATCTGCCGGAACATCGGCTCGAAGAGGCCCAGCCTGCGGCGACGAAAGAGGAGGGCAAATCGTGGTGGAGCAGGACCACCTCGGGCTGACCCGGCACGTCGAGAGCGACGCGCGGCCGCGAGACACCGCCGGCCGAATGCCGGCGCCTCTGTCGCGGCGGCGCGGCAGATCAGCATCAGCGCGAGTCGTTCAGCCTCACCAGCAGTTTGCCGTCGTTCTCGCCGCGATAGAGCCGGGCGATCGATCCGGGCGCCTGTTCGATGCCGTCGAGAATCTCCTCCCGGTAGCGCAGGCGGCCGTCGCGCACCCAGTCGGCAAGACGGGCCACGGCCTCCTCATAGCGATGCTCGTAGTCCCAGATCAGGAAGCCCTGCATGCGCGCGGCCTTGTTCAGCAGGTGGCGTTCCACCCGCGGACCGCTCGGCCAGTCGTCCCAGCTCGACACCGATGCTGTGCCGCACACGACGATGCGAGCACCGCGGTTGATACGCCGGATCACCGCGTCGCTGATCGACCCTGCCGTGTTGTCGTGGTAGACGTCGACCCCCGCTGGGGTAGCCGCGGACAGCGCGTCCTCGAAGCCAGGCGCTTTGTAGTCGACGGCTAAGTCGTAGCCGAACTCGTCCCGGCAAAGCTGCCGCTTCCGGGCCCCGCCCGCGATGCCGACGGTGCTGCATCCGGCAATCTTCGCGATCTGGCCGACCGCCGATCCAACTGCGCCCGCGGCCGTGGACACGACGACGGTGTCCCCCGGCCGAGGCCGGCCGACGGCTGTCAACGCGAAGTAGGCGGTGACGCCGTTTATGCCCAGGATGCCCAGCGACAGGGACCGGGGAAGATCGGCCTCCCGCACCTTGCGTCGGATCGGGCGGCCGTCGGTGATGGCATATTCCTGCCAGCCGAGCATTCCCATGACGACGTCGCCTTCGGCGTATCCCGGGTGTCTCGAGGCCACCACCGTGCCGCAGGCGAAGGAACGCATTGGCGCGCCGATGGCCACGGGCTCGGAGTAGTTCGCCACGGCGTTCACCCAGCCGCGCATCGCCGGATCGATCGAGAGGAATTCGTTGCGAACCAGCAATTCGCCGGGCTGCAGATGCGGCAGCGGCACGGAGACGATGCTGAAATGGTCCGCCTGCGGGATCCCAACGGGACGCGACGCCAACTGGACCTGGCGGTTGTGGGTCGGCAGCATGATCGCTAAGGCGGCGGCGTGCGGTTGCGACGCGCGGTCTCTAGTAGGACTTGGGAAGGCCGAGCACCTTTTCGGCGATAAAGCACAATATCAGTTGTGGCGAGACCGGGGCGATGCGAGGCAGCATGGCCTCGCGGAAGTAGCGCTCGACGTGGTACTCCTTAGCGTACCCGAAGCCACCGTGCGTGAGGACGGCGGTCTCGCAGGCTTTGAACCCGGATTCGGCACAGAAGAACTTGGCGGCATTTGCCTCGGCGCCGCACGCGAGGCCCTGGTCGTAGAGCCAGGCCGCACGCTGGTAGAGCAGGGTGCCAGCCTCGAGTTCGACCCAGCGCTCGGCCAGGGGATGCTGGATGCCCTGATTCTGGCCGATCGGCCGATCGAAGACAATGCGTTCCCCGGCGTACTTGGCCGCGCGGCGCAGCGCCGCCCGGCCCAGACCCGTCGCCTCGGCGGCGAGCAGAACCCGCTCCGGGTTCAGGCCGTGCAGGATGTACTGGAAACCCTGGCCTTCCTCGCCGATGCGGTCCTGCAATGGGATTTCGAGGTTGTCGATGAAGAGCTGGTTCGAATCGACTGCTTTGCGGCCAAGCTTCTCGATCTCGCGCACCTCGATGTGGCTGCGGTCGAGATCCGTGTAGAACAGGCTCAGCCCGTGCCCGGGCGACTTGACTTCTTCCAGAGGTGTGGTGCGGGCGAGCAGAATGATCTTGTGTGCCACCTGCGCGGTCGAGATCCACACCTTCTGGCCATTGACCACGTACCGGTCGCCCTTGCGCACCGCGGTCGTCTTGAGCTTGAGCGTATTCAGACCCGTGTTGGGCTCGGTGACGCCGAAGCAGGCCTTATTCTCTCCGCTGATGATCGGCGGCAGCCATCGCTTCTTCTGCTCGTTACTGCCGTGCACAACTACCGGGTGCAGCCCGAATACATTCATGTGAATGGCGGAGGCTCCGGAGAGCCCCGCCCCGGATGCAGATACCGTCTCCATCATCAGTGCCGCCTCGCTGATGCCCAGGCCGGCGCCACCGCAATCGGTCGGCATCGCGATGCCCAGCCAGCCCGCGCCCGCCATGGCGCGGTAGAAGTCCTCCGGGAAGCCGCCCTCGCGGTCCTTGCGCAGCCAGTACTCGTCCGTGAAGTCGGAGCAGACGGACTCGACCGCCTCGCGGATGGCGATCTGTTCCTCGGTCAGCGCGAAATTCATAGGGTTCCCCTGGATGTTCTGAATCTGGTTGCGTTGTTAGATAGTCTGCATGCATATGATATGGAGCGCAACTCCACGGTCGCCTACTCCAACATCTGCGCCTGCAGCCTGCGGCGCCGCTCCGCGTCGAGGCCGCAGGTCTCTTCGAGGTAGCGATCGACCCCGCCGAATGCGCGCCCGATCTCGAGCAGGGCAGCGTCCAGGTAGTCCTCGCGCACTTCGGCCATGACCCTCAATGCCGCGTGACACTTCGTGGTGATCCCGTTCATCTCCCGACCCAGCATCGCCTGCAGCAGCCCAGCGGCGGACATTCGGTGCCCGCTCAGCAGGTAGTCTTCGACCACCTCGCCGCGTCCGGCGCCGAGGGCGAAGAGCACCATCGCGCAAACGAATCCCGTCCGGTCCTTGCCGGCGGAGCAGTGCACCAGTGTCGTGGGCGAGCGCGGCGCGCCGAGCCGCTCGAACAGCGCCGACAGCTGCCCGGCAAAAAGCCCGGGCATGCGCGTGTAGGCGTGCAGCATCCAGGCGCGCGCGTCCGCCGGATCGAAGTCGGGGTCGGACAGACGTGAACGCCAGTCGAACACCGGCGCCGCCACCCGCACTCGGGCCTCTGGACTATTCCAGAATTCCGGCTGTGTGCCCGCCGGCCAGAGATTGAGTTCGCGCTCCTGCTCGTCGCGGGTGCGCAGGTCGAAGACCAGCTCGATGCCCAGCGCCGCCAGGGCCGAACGGTCAGCCTCGCTCAGATGGGTCAGCGCGCCGGAGCGGAAAAGGCGCCCCCGCCGCATCTTGCGGCCATCGGCCATCCGGGGTACGAAGAGCTCACGGAAGTTCGGCGCACCCTCGAGTTGGGGTTTCGCGTTCACGGATTCAGACCGGGTCCCAGGTGAATATGTCGCCGGAGCGGAGCAGCGGATAGAAGTCATTGCGCAACATCGGGAACACGCGCTCGATAACCGTCTCCGGCGTCCAACCGTCGGCCGTGTGTGCGGTGCGAATGGGTCGGGGCTGGGAGAACAAGTAGATCTCGTTGTTGCGCACGCCGAACACCTGGCCCGAGATGTCCGCCGCCTTGTCGCTCGCCAAAGCAGTGATGAACGGGGCGATTTTCTCCGGCACGAGCTTCTTCAGCCCTTCGACGCGCTTCTTCTCGGCCTCGGTTTCGGCCGGGATCGAATCGATCATGCGGGTCCAGGCCCAAGGGGCGACGGCATTGGAACGGACGTGGAACCGCTGCATGTCCATGGCGATCGCTTTGGACAGTGCGACCACGCCCAGCTTGGCGGCGCAGTAGTTGACCTGTCCGAAGTTGCCGATGAGGCCGGAGCTCGACGTGAGGTGAACGTAGCTTCCGCTGCCCTGCGCTTTGAAGTGCGGCGCCGCCGCCCGGCTGACGTAAAAGACGCCGCGCAGGTTGACGTCAAGAACCGAATCGAACTCGACTTGGCTCATCCGGTGGAAGATCGTGTCGCGCAGGATTCCGGCGTTGTTGACCACGATATCGATGCGGCCGTACGTGTCCAGCGCGGTCTGCACCATCGCGTGCGCCTGGTCCCAGTCGGACACTGAGTGGACATCGGCCTGCGCCTGACCTCCCTGCGCCTTGATCGCCGCGACCACTTCGCGTGCAGGAGCCAGGTCAGTGCCTTCGCCGCTGGGCGAGGTGCCGACGTCGTTGACCACGACGCGCGCACCGGCGGCGGCCAAGCCGAGCGCGATCGCGCGCCCGACCCCACGCCCCGCGCCCGTCACCAGCGCGACTTTGCCTGCGAGCAGATCCGATCCGGGTTTTGTGTTCATCGTCGCCGTGGGCCCTTCGAAGCGGGTTTGCTTGACGATACTACGACGATACCGTATCGTATGCAAGCAGACTATTAATGCGTGGAGCGATCATGACAGACCGGTCCAAAGAGGCCTTCGGAATCCTGTCGGCGGGCGGCTATCTGCCCCGGCTGCGGTTGGATCGGGCTGCCGTGGCCGCGGGGCATCGGTGGATGGCGCCCGGCCTGAAGGCCCTGGCCCGGGGCACGCGCTCCATGGCGAATTGGGACGAGGACGTCGTCACGATGGCGGTGGAAGCGGGTCGCAGCGCGCTTGCCTGTGCCGAGGGGATGAAACCTGGCCGCCTCACCCTGGCTTCGACCACACTTCCGTTCGCCGATCGCCTGAATTCCTCGGTCGTCGGCGCGGCACTGGGGCTTGCGCCGGAGGCCGCGGCCACTGATGCGGCAGGCAGCTTGCGAGCCGGCTCTTCGGCGTTGCTGCGTGTGTTGCAGGATCGATCGCAGTCGTCGGAGCTCGTTATTGCCAGCGAGCGTCGCGTGCCCACGCCCGCCAGCGCCGCTGAATTGACCTACGGGGACGGGGCGGCTGCGATGCTGGTCGGTTGGGGCAACCCGCTCGCGGTTGCACTGTCGACAGCGACCGAAACCTGGGATTTCGTGGACCACTACCGCGAATCGGGGCACGGCGGCGAGGGCGGCTGGGAAGAGCGCTGGGTACGCGACGAAGGCTTCCTCAAACTCGTTCCGCCCGTGGTGCGCCGCGCGCTCGCCGCCGCAGGTATCGATGCGGACGCGGTGGACCGGTTTGTGATGCCCTCGGCGCTGCAGCGTGTCGACCAAGCGGTGGCGAAGAAAGCCGGGATCCGGCCGGAGGCAGTGACGGACTCCCTCTTCGAACAATGCGGGAATACCGGCGCCGCGCATGCGCTGCTGATGCTCGCCCGGGAATTGGCGGACGCGCCGGCCGGGCGCAGGATCGTGCTCGTGCAGTTTGGCAACGGTTGCGATGTCCTGGTGCTGGAGACGACCGGACTGCGCGCGCCCGCCGTCTCCTCTTCGTGGTTGGCGGCAGGCCGGGTCGAGAGCAGTTACCTCAAGTATCTTTCGTTCACCGGGCAGATCAAGCTTGAATGGGGTATGCGCGCCGAGATGGACAATAAGAGCGCGCTGTCGGCTGCTTGGCGTGGCCATGAGACCGTGAACGCGTTCATGGCGGGCAAGTGCTCCCGCTGCGGTACCGTGCAGTTCCCGAGTTCCCGCGTCTGCGTCAATCCGGGTTGCGCGGCAGTCGACGCCCAGGCGCCGCATCGGTTGAGTGGGGAATCCGCACGCATCCTCTCCTACACCAGCGACTGGCTTTCCTACAAGCCCTGCCCGCCGTTCCTGTTCGGCCACGTGCGCTTCGAGAGCGGAGCGCGCGTGCTGATGGAGTTCGCTGACTGCGAGGAGGAGGAACTCGCCGTTGGGGCGCCCCTACGCATGTTGTTCCGGATCAAGGACACCGATCCCTTGCGCGGCTTCCGACGCTACTTCTGGAAGGCAACCGTGCTGCGTGACCAGAAGGAGGAATGACATGGCCAACGGAATCCGCGACCGTGTAGCGATCGTCGGCATGGGCTGCTCCCGCTTCGGGGAACGTTGGTCCGAAAGCGCTGAAGATCTGATGCTCGAGGCCTTCCAGGAGGCGGTCGCCGACGCCGGAGTGGAGCGTCGCCAGATCGAGGCGGCATGGCTCGGGGTGTGCCTGGAGGAAAACAATGTCGGCAAGACAGCCGGTCCGCTCGTCCAGGGCCTGCGCCTGCACGACATTCCGGCCACGCGGGTGGAGAACGCCTGCGCGACGGGCACCGAGGCCCTGCGAGGAGCGGTTTACGCGGTGGCGTCCGGCGCCTGCGATTTCGCCCTCGCCTTGGGAGTCGAAAAGCTCAAGGACACAGGCTACGGCGGACTGCCCCATCGTACCCGCGGCACGATGACCGACCTGTGGCAGCCCAACGGCTCGGCGCCGGGCGCGTTCGCCCAGCTGGCAAGCGCCTACCGCAGCAAGTACGCCTTGCCGGCCGAGGAGCTCAAGCGCGCCATGGCACACGTTTCGGTGAAGAGCCACGAGAACGGGTCGCGCAATCCCAAGGCGCACCTGCGCTCGCGCATCTCGATCGAGGACGTCCTGAAAGCGCCGATCATCGCCTCGCCGCTGGGTCTGTATGACTGCAGTGGGGTGAGCGACGGCGCGGCCTGTGCGATCGTCACGACGCCCGAGATCGCCCGCGGCCTGGGCAAGAAGGACGTGATCACGGTCAAGGCACTGCAACTGGCGGTTTCCAGCGGGGAGGAGGCGCAGTTCAACACCTGGGATGGTGCCTCGATCCGCACTGCCCAGGTTGCCTCGTCGCGCGCCTACCAGGAGGCGGGGATCCGCAACCCGTCCGAGGCACTCGATCTGATCGAGGTCCACGACTGCTTTTCGATCACTGAACTGGTGCTTATGGAGGACCTCGGCCTGAGCCTGCCTGGGCGCGCGCCCCATGACATCCTCGAGGGACGCTACGACCGCGATGGCGCGATCCCGTGTCAGATCGACGGCGGCCTGAAGTGCTTCGGTCATCCGATCGGCGCCTCCGGCTTGCGAATGGTTTACGAGATCTACCTGCAGCTGCAAGGGCGCGCCGGAGAGCGGCAGCTCGCGAAGGCAGACCTGGGTCTGAGCCAGAACCTCGGAGGCCACCCGCACCAGAACGTCTGCGCCATCGCCATCATCGGGCGGCACGCATGACCTGCGTCAATGCACTGCGCGGCGCTGCCGCTGCGCACCGGGAATGACCCGCCGGGGCACGCTCGACGAGCTGGTCGCGATGCTGCGGCCGGGCATGAACGTGTTTGTGCCCGGAACCTCGGGCGAGTCCCTGGGATTTTTCGCGGCGCTGCGGCGGCGTCCGGAGATGGCGGCCGGCGTGCGCTTCATATGCGTGCAGTTTCCCGGCATGAACGAAAGCGACTTCACCGCGCTGCACCCCCAGGCATTGCAGCGGGCCTACTTCGCACAGCCGCATCTGCGTGCGCCGATGCGGGAGGGGCGGGTCGATTTGATGCCGCTCGACTACCCAGGAATCTGGCGCGACCTGCAAACCCTGCGTATCGATCTTGCCATCGCGCACGTGGGCGCGCCGGACGAAGGCGGCCGCATGAGCCTTGGCATTTGCTACGACTTCCTGCCCGCCGTGTGGGGCAGGGCGGGCATGCGCGCGGCGCACGTCAATCCGGCGCTGCCGCGCACCGCCGGCAGCTTCTCGCTCGCGGCCGACGCATGCGACCTGTTGTGTGTCGAGGAGGCCCCGCTTGTTACCCGGCGAAGCGGCGAGCCCGGCGCAGAGCTGACCGAGATCGGGCACCGGGTGGCAAGTTTGGTGCGCGACGGCGACACACTGCAACTTGGCATCGGCAAGATGCAGAGCGCGGTGGTGCGCGCCCTGCGTTCGCACCGTCGCCTGCGACTGCACTCGGGCATGGTGACCGAGGAGATTGTGAATCTGCTCGACGTCGGCGCAATCCGAGGCCCAGGGTCGGTCGTCGCGGGCGTAGCGCTGGGCGACGACAGCTTTTACAGGCGGCTGAGCGAGGATGCCAGCTTTACCTTCCGCAGCGTGGATGAAACGCACGACGTCGACCGCATCGCGGGCATCCCCGGATTCGTTGCGGTCAACGCGGCGCTCGAAGTCGACCTGTTCGGCCAGGTCAACAGCGACTGCCTCGATGGCCAGCTGCAGGCCGGTGTCGGCGGCATGCCGCCGTTCGTTGCCGGCGCCAGGCGCTCGCCCGGGGGGCGTGCGATCTTCTGCCTGAACGCGACCGCAGCCAGGGGCACGGCCAGCCGCATCGTGCCAAAGCTCGGCGCCGGCAGCGCGGTCGGCGTTCCGCGCCATGCCGTCGACGCGATCGTCACGGAATATGGCGTGGCCGAACTCGCCCCGCTTCCGGTGCACCGGCGCGCGGAACGGCTGATCGAACTGGCCGCACCCACTTTCCGCGCCGATCTGGCGCGGGAGTGGGCGACGCTGATGGCCCGCCTGTAATGCAGAGTCGGCGCCGGGGGCGGTGCCTCTGCCCGGCCCATCGCCCTGGGGTATTGCAAGCTAGCATATAGGATGCTAGCATACCGAATAGATACCCGGCTGTTCCGGGATCGACGTGCATCCAGGGCGCAAAGGTCAAATGGCTGGCAAGTACTTCGAACAGCTGGAAGCGGGGCAGGTTTTCGAACATGAGATTCGAAAAACGGTCACCGAGTCCGAGAACGTCTGGTTTTGCGGCGCGACCTTCAATGCCGCCCAGATTCATGTGGATGCGGAATATTGCCGCCAGACCGAATTCGGCCGCCCCCTCTTCAACAGCATATTCACCCTCGGGCTCGTGATCGGATTGTCGGTGCAGGACACGACCCTCGGGACGACCGTGGCGAACCTGGGCATGACCGAGGTGCGGTTCCCCCAACCCGTGTTCGCGGGCGACACTCTGCGCGCAGTCACCACGGTCGTTGAGAAGCGTCCCAGTGATTCGCGCCCCGGGCAGGGGGTAGTCACCTTCCGCCACCAGGGCTTCAACCAGCGAGGCGAAGAGGTTTGCGTCTGCTTGCGCCAGGCGCTGATGCTGAGGACGCCGCAACCATGACGCTGCGTTCCCTGCTGTTTGTTCCAGCCGACAGCGAGCGCAAGTTGCTGAAGTCGGCCGACGTTGCTGCCGACGCGCTCATCCTCGACCTGGAAGACGCGGTGTCGGCCGAACGCCGCCCGCTGGCGCGCAAGATGGCTGGACAGCACCTGCTCGCCACGCGCAGCAAGCGCCACTGGAAGGGCTTCGTGCGCATCAATCCCCTCGGTTCCGCGGATTCGCTGCTCGACCTCGTGGCGGTCGTGGGAGAAGGCCTGGACGGCATCGTCCTGCCCAAGGCCAATGGCGCGGAAGACGTGATCCGGCTGGGAGACTATCTGGACGTGCTCGAGGTTCGGGCCGGCCTGCAACCCCGGTCGATCCAGATCATCGTGGTCGCCACCGAAACCCCGCAGGGAGCGCTGAACCTGTCGAGCTACGGCCAGCGCCCGCCCCGACTCGTCGGAATCACCTGGGGCGCCGAGGACCTCGCCGCGGCGCTGGGGGCGATCGACAACCGCGAAGAGGACGGTTCGCTGTCGCCGGCTTACGTGTACGCCCGCTCCGGGACGCTGCTGGCGGCCGCGGCGGCGCAGGTGCAACCGATCGACACGTTGTACCCGGATTTCCGCAATCTCGAAGCGCTCGAGCGCGATTGCCGTCTGGCCCGCCGCCGGGGCTTCCTGGGCCGGATCGCGATCCATCCCGACCAGATCGAAAGCATCAACCGGTGCTTTGCACCGGGCGCGGACGACATCGTGTTCGCGCAGCAGATCGTCGAAGCCTTCGTCAAGCGCCCGGGGACAGGGGTCGTCGCAATCGACGGAAAGATGTACGACCGCCCGCATCTGATGCAGGCGATGAAGACTCTCTTGCAGGCAGGCGAGCCGATTCCCGCGGGCCTGTCGTAAGAAGGGGGTGAGCAGCGCAGTGGTGTGAGGAATCTTTAGAGGTAGTAAAGGCGATTTTCGCCGAGTCCCGAGACTCGGCGAAACCGAAGCGTCAGCCATGACAAGGAGGAGACCTACATGGATGCCGGCCAAAACCGGGGATTCGTTTTGCACGTGCTGTCAGTTGCCGTCGGCGCCGCGATCGCGGCGCCGGCGACGGCCATCGACTTTGAGGTCGGCGATGGCTGGAAGGGAAGCTGGACTTCCTCGTTCTCCGTGGGATCGAGCTTCCGAGCGCGTGACCGAGACCCCCGGCTTTACGGCAAGGCCGACGGCGCCCTGGTCGGACTTACCAACGGCAGCGGCAACAACACCATCGACGAAGGCGAACTGAACTACGGCAAGGGCGACGCCTTTTCCACGCCGATCAAGTTGATCTCCGAGGTGGAAGTCAAGAAGAACGAGCTGGGCTTTCTGCTCCGCGGGAAGGCCTGGGACGATTACACGCTGACGCATGGCGACGCGACGTTCGGCAATCAGAACAACGGCTACAACGGCTACAACTTCGCCACGAACAGGCTGGGTTCGCCACGGCCGCTTTCAGACAACGGCTTCGAGCCGCTGAACCGCTACAAGGGTGTCTATTTGCTCGACGCCTACGCGTACGACACGTTCGACATCCACAACCAGCCGTTGCAGGTGCGCGTCGGCAATCAGGTCGTGAACTGGGGCGAGAGCCTATTCATTCAAGGCATCAATCAGATCAACCCGATCGACGTGCCATCGTTTCACAAGCCAGGCGCTCAGCTCAAGGAGGTGTTTCTGCCGGTTCCCATCGTCTTCGCCAACCAGAGCCTGGGCGAGTACGGCGGCTTCGATCTGTTCTACCAGGTCAAGTGGGCCGACACCCCCGTTGACATGGGCTGCGGCAACTACTGGGCGGTCGCCGCCGGCAACATCGGCTACAGCCCCGGACCTTGCAACAACGCCGTGACTCTCGTCGGGTCGAATCCGTTTGGTGTCGACGCCAACGCCTACGTAAAAACGATCGACGGGCGCAAACCCAAAAGTGCCGGCGAGTTGGGCGCAGCCTACCGCTTCACATCGCAAGCCCTCGATACCGAATTCGGCTTGTATGGAATGCAGATCCACTCGCGCACCCCGGTCGTCTCGGTCCAGTTCGGCCAAGGCGGCACGGCCAGCCCATTCGCGGCGGAATGGGACTATCCCGAGGACATCCGCGTATTCGGAATCAGCGCGTCGACCAATATCCTGGGCTGGTCCGTGGGCTCGGAACTCAGCCGGCGCAACAACGTTCCGGCTCAGATCGACGGCAACGACCTTCTGCTCGCGGGTCTTGGCGCCGGTGGCGCGCTGCCGTTCGCGGCAGGCCTTTCGATCCCCTTTGGGCCTGTTGGGCCGCTGGCGGTTGCTGCGCATCGGGGGCCGACCGGGTACCTACCCGGATACACGCGGACCCACGTGACGCAGTTTCAGCTCAACACGGTGAAAGCGGGCAACCGCATCCTCGGTGCCGACCAGTACATCCTCGTCGCGGAGGCAGGGTTCCAGTGGAACGGTCTGCCGAACTACAAGACCGATCCCAATGCACTGCGCTACAACCGCCCGTTCATCTTCGGGCCCGGCCCTAGCCCCTTGTTTGGCGGCGCGCCGTGCATGGCTCTGAACATCTCGGCGGAAGGGTGCCAGAACGACGGTTACGCCACGCCCTTCGCCTGGGGCTATCGCCTCAAGCTGGACCTCACCTACAACGACGTGTTCCGGGGCGTGAGCCTCACGCCCAACATCTTCTGGTCGCAGGACGTAAGCGGCTGGTCGGTCGACAACCAGTTCGCCCAGGCGAGGTACGCGCTCGGCCTGGGGCTGAAGTTCACATACGCCCGAAACTACACCCTGGACCTGAACTACACGACCTACAACCACAACGCCAACTACGACCCGCTGCGAGACCGGGACTTCATTTCATTCAACCTCGCTGTCGGGTTCTGACGGAAAACAGAGCAAGGAGATCCGATTATGAAATTCGCCCACGCACTGACGATCACCGCCACGACCCTGCTCACCGCGATGAGCGTGGTCCCCGCCCTGGCAGAAATGTCGCCGGCCGACGTCGATCGGTTGGGCAAGGATCTGACGCCCAGCGGTGCCGAACGGGCTGGGAACAAGGACGGCACCATTCCGGCGTGGGAGGGCGGCCTGACCCAGCCGCCGGCCGGTTGGAAGCCCGAAATGGGTTACGTCGACCCCTTCAAGGATGAAAAGCCCGTGGCGGTGATCAACCAGCAAAACGCCGATCAGTACAAGGACAAGCTCTCGCCCGGCCTGATGGGCATGATCAAGAAATACCCCGATTTTCATCTCAACGTGTATCCGACGCACCGCACCTTCGCCAACCCACAGTCGGTCTACGACGCGACCAAGGCGCAGGCCGGCAAGGTGAAGCTCGAGGGCTTGAGCATCAAGAACTACGACGTGCCGGGCGTTCCGTTCCCGGTGCCGGCGAGCGGCGTCGAGGAGATGTACAACCATACGACGCGCTTCTTCGGATCGTACAAGGCGTGCCGCGACTGGCTGCCGACCCGCGGCAACGGCGACAACTACCGCGTGGGTTTCTGCGAGGACATGGTGCAGGGACAGAACATGGAGCCGCGCCAGAAGAACAACGTGTTCTCCTTCTTCGGTTTCTACGACGCTCCGGCGACCCTGGTCGGCACGATCTACCTGGTGCACGATCCGGTCGACTACACGAGCGGCGAGCGCCAGGCCTGGATCTACAACGCCGGACAACGCCGGGTGCGCCGCGCGCCGGACCTGGCGTACGACAACATCAACGACGGCACGGAAGGCATGCGCACGACCGACAACTACTGGGGCTTCCAGGGTGCCATGGACCGTTACGAATTCAAACTGGTCGGCAAGCGCGAGATGTACATCCCGTACAACGCCTACAAGACGCAGGATCCGACCCTGAAGTACAAGGACATGATGGACAAGGGTTGGATCAAACCCGACCTGCTGCGCTATGAACTGCACCGCGTCTGGGTCGTCGACGCGACCCTGAAGCCGGGCATGTCGCACGTCGTTGCGAGGAAGACATTCTTCATCGATGAGGACAGCCACTCCATTGCCTTGGAGGACTCCTACGACGGCCGTGGCAACCTGTGGCGTGCCCATGCGTATCCGCTGGTGCAGGCGTACGACGCAAAGGTCATGTTCCAGGCGCCGTTCATTACGTCCGACCTGACCAACGGCAATGTGCTCGTGGAGGCTCTGACCAACGAGCGCAAGGCGCCAGCGTATGTCTGGGCCCAGAAAGCGAAGCTGGCGGATTTCCAGGTCGACGCGATCCGCCGGCGCGGAACCCGCTAGGTCTGCCCTGCGCCGCCGGGCCCTCAGGAGCACTGGCAGGGCCCATGAATACGGCTTCGGCCGCTAAGGCCCGGTGCGCAGCAGAGCCGAGAAGAACGCGCTTGCAGTCACGCTAGGAACCTGCAGGGAGCCTCATCATGATGATTCGCCGAACGGCCGCAGGACTTGCACTTTGGGCCGCGTTTTCGCTCCAGGGCTTCGCCGCGGAGCAGCCGCCCGCCCGTCCGCTGAAGGTGAGGCCCGAGCGAACCGCCATTTTTGATCTGGCGGCCACCGATGGCACCCTGATCGCGGTCTGCGAGCGCGGGGTCATCCTGACGTCGAAGGACGAAGGCCGAAGCTGGACGGTGATCCAGACGCCGACCACCCGATCGCTGACCTCGGTCGTCTTCGTGTCCGCGAAAACGGCGATTGCGGCGGGACACGGGGGAACTCTGATGCGCAGCGATGACGCGGGTTCCACCTGGCATCTCATCGAATTGCCCGAGATCAACCATGACTCGATCCTTGGGCTGCTCGCGCGCAAGGACGGCGCGGTCATTGCCTACGGCGCGTTCGGCATGTATCTGGAATCTGCTGACGCTGGCGTCACCTGGAGGAAGCTTACGGTCATCAAGGAAGGGTTCGACCGGCATATTTCCCAGGTCATAGAGTTCGGCGAGAAGCTGTTCCTCGTGGGCGAATCCGGGACGATGGCGATATCTGCCGACAGCGGATCCACATGGAACGAGATCAAGTCGCCGTACCAGGCATCCTTCTTCGGCGCGCTGGCGCTGGCAGACAACTCGCTGCTGGCGTACGGCATGCGCGGCCACGTCTTCCGGTCCACTGATGGCGGGATGAAGTGGGAGCAGGTGCCGCTGGCGACGACGAGCGCTCTGAACGGCGGCTTCGCCGACGATCACGGCGGTGTGGTGTTGGTCGGCAATGCCGGCCTGCTCGCGGTGAGCCGCGACTATGGCAAGTCTTTCGTCCTGAGCAAGGCGCCCGAAGGACTGCCGTTGTCGCGTGCCCGGTTCCTGAAGGACGGTTCGATTCTGTACGTGGGCTACATGTCCAACGGCGTGCGGGCTGCGGGCGACCGCTAGCCAGAGCAGTCGGCGTGTCAAACACTCCACGAAAGCAGCAAATGGCAGCGGTCGCGACTTACGAAACCGAAAAAGCCCACGCCGGTCACCTACCGCATCCGGACGTGCATGGGGAATTCCGCCCGGAGGAATTCAAGGGTTGGGTCGGGCGCGTGGCCTACACCATCTTTCACTGGCGCCTGGTATTCCTCGCCATCGGCTTGACGATCACTCTTGCGCTTGGACTGTCCGCGATGCAGCTTCGCGTCACGGCGGGGTTCACGAAGATGATTCCCCTGCATCACGAGTACATGCGCACCTTCCAGGACTATCAGGCCGATTTTGGCGGCGCGGACAAGGTCCTGATCGCGGTCAAAGTCCGCCAGGGAGACATCTTCCAGAAGGACGTCATGCAGACCGTGCGCCAGATCACGGACGAGGCGTTCTACATCAAAGGGGTCGAACGCAGCTCGCTCACGTCCCTGTTCACCCCGAACGTGCGCTTCAACGAGGTCGTCGAGGAGGGATTCAACAGCGGCAACCTCGTGCCCGCGGACTTCTCCGGCAAGCCCGAGGAGATGGACAGAGTCCGCACCAACATCATCAAGTCGGATTGGCTTGGCCGCATCGTATCGGCCGACATGACCGCGACCATGGTCGTGCTGACACTGCAGGACCGGGACCCGGAGACCGGGCTGCGTCTGGACCTGCGCTCGATCGGCGCGCAGCTCGACCAGATCCGCCAGAAGTTCGAGAACGACAAAGTATCGATCCACATCATCGGCTTCGCCAAGGCCACGGCCGACATCGCCGAAGGTGCGGCCAGCGTCACGATGTTTTTCGTTGCCGCCTTCGCCATTACAGCGGTCCTGCTCTACTGGTACTCGGGCTCGTTGATGCTCACAGCGGTGGCACTGATCGCCGCCGCCATCCCCGTGGTCTGGCTCCTGGGCCTTCTGCCGTTGCTGGGGTTGGGCCTGGATCCGATGTCCATCCTCGTGCCCTTCCTGATCTTCGCGATCGGCGTTTCGCACGCGGTGCAGATGACCAACGCCTGGAAGCTGGAGACCCTCGCCGGCGCCGACGGTGTAAGCGCGTCGCGCAACTGCTTTCTCAAGCTGTTCATCCCTGGGGCGACGGCTCTGCTCGCGAACGCCCTGGGGTTCATGGTGATCGCCGTCGTCGACATCGAGATCGTGCGCGAGCTCGCGCTGACGGCGACGATCGGGGTAACGGTCATGATCCTGACCAACAAAGTTCTCCTCCCGATCCTGCTTTCCTATATGCGCTTTTCCGCGGCGGAGGCGCAGCGCTTCCACGGCAAGGAGACGACAGGGTACTGGCTGTGGAATCGGCTGGGGCCGCTCGCCAGCAAGCGCGGTGCGCTGCTGCCGATCGTGCTGGCCCTTGGCCTGATGGCGTTCGGGTACTGGGAGGCCCGCGGTCTGAAGATTGGCGACACCGGCCGCGGCGTGCCCGAGCTGCGTGCCGATTCGCGCTACAACCGGGATGTCGACGTCGTGACCGGCAACTTCGCCATTGGCGTTGACATGCTACAGGTCATCGCCGAGGCGAAGGGCGATGACTCCCCATGCGTCCAGCGCGACGTCGAGGATAAGGTCGGCAAGTTCGACTTCGCGATGCGCCAGACTCAAGGGGTTGCAGCAGTGCGTTCACTCGAGAGTTTCGTAGAGGCCGTGACGCAGGACTTCGCCGAGGGCTGGGTGCGCTGGCGCATGTTGCCCGAGACGGTGCAGCAGATCGCGCAGGGCGTGGGATTTGCCACCCGTCTGGGCAACGAATACCGCAACTCCAAGTGCACGGCGATCCCGGTTTCGATCTACACGACCGACCACCAGGCGACGACGATCAGCTCGATCGTCTCCCGCATCAAGGAATTCAAGGCTGAAAACGACGATGAGAAGGTCCAGTTCCGTCTTGCCTCGGGCAACGTCGGCGTGATGGCGGCGACCAACGAGGTGGTCGAACGTTCGGGCAAGTGGGTGAATTTCACGCTCTTCGCGGCCGTGACCTTCCTTTGCCTGGTCACATTCCGTTCGGTTCGGGTGACCCTTTGCATCATTCTGCCACTCGGGCTGGTGACACTGCTGTGCAACGCGATCATGGCGATGCTTGGCATTGGCGTGAAAGTCAACACGCTGCCGGTCATCGCGATCAGTGTGGGCGTGGGCGTGGACTACGGCATCTACCTCTTCGAACGCATGATGCACGAGATGCGCGAGCGCAATCATTCCCTCAGCCAAGCGTTCGTCGAAGCGCTCAAACAGCGCGGGACCGCCTCCCTGTTCACGGCCATCACGATGACCGTCTCGGTGATGACCTGGGCCTTCTCGACACTCAAATTCCAGGCCGACATGGGCATTCTGCTGGCGTTCATGTTCCTGGT
>Ga0137418_10001385_pt1 | contig 22309 bp, 18 predicted proteins | sample CZODoug3_1_2_16f_FD_122242 | JGI IMG/M metagenome (GOLD analysis project Ga0137418, IMG submission 122242) | Vadose zone soil fungal communities from Angelo Coast Range Reserve, California, USA - CZODoug3_1_2_16fungal (Hybrid Assembly) | ecosystem: Environmental > Terrestrial > Soil > Vadose...
CGGTGCGCGTCGGCTCATAACCGTCATCGGCCGCGATCAGCTTGAGCATCCGGCCTTCCACGCCGCCGGTCTCGTTGGCCCGGTTGAAAGCCGCATCGATCCCGAGCTTCATCTGGCGTCCGAGTTCCTTGGCAGAGCCGGAAAACGGTGCCGCGATTCCGAACCGGATTTCCTGATCGGTTACGCCGCGGACTGGGGAGCCGCCGCCGCTGGCGACAGGTGCGGTTGGCGCCGTAGCAGCGGCGGCGGAAGACGGTGCGATAACAGTGGCCAAACTGGGCCCGGTTCCGCCGATCGAGCGTTCGAGATCCGCGAGCTGGCGGTCTGCCGACCTGCAATCAATTCTTCCGGTCGTCACGGCGTTACGGCCCTCGGCGACACTGCGATCGAACGACTGCGTCAGGTCGGAGCGCTCAGCCTCGTTGGTCGCGGCTTCCTTGATCACAGCTGCGAACTTGTCGGTGATGACCTGAATGCGAGGCCGCGCGATGTCCCGGCACGCCGATGCCGAACCAACTATCGGTCCGACACGACCGGCAAGATCGCGTACAACGTCAGTCTTGTCACCAGCCGCCGCGCCCGCAGTGCCTGCGAGCAACGCACTAAACAAAAAGAGAGTCAAACGAGTGGTCATCGCAAACCTCCGCGAGGCCAAGGTACAAAAGTTCTACTGTGTCGATCAGTTGTGTCGATCAGTCCATATGACATTTCTATCAAAACGCAACTATCGTCCGAACGGTGACTACCCTTTTGGGCAAGGCGCCTATATTACTGAAGTTTTATCGCTTGGATCCATCAAGCGGCGCTTCCCCAGATCGTGGGCGAAATCTGCAGTTCAGCGCGGCCGAAATTGAGCGTGGTCCCAGCGCCCAGGTCAGGATTGCGCATGTTCGCCGGGACGTCGATGAGCTTCTCGGTATCGAGTTGCGGTCCAAGGGCAGTGCCCTGAACGCCCGCCGGCACGTCAGTGTATATCATTCCGGCAAACGGGTCGCGTTTCTTTTCGATGAACTTGGCGGCGGTCCAATAGTTTGGAACCGTAACCACCGCTTCGATGGGCGCCGCCTGCGCCTTCAAGGTGTTTCGCTTGTCGTTGAACCACACAATCGCGCTTTCACCGGCGCTGAGCGCGCGCACTGCCTTTGGGACCCCAGCGAACCCCGCATCGCCGCAGGGATCCTGGGCGACGGCGGCGATCTGCCTGACTGGTATTCGCTGCAGCTTCATCGGGTAGCGCAAGACGGCGTCGGTTTCCAACTCATAACTCACAAGATAGTTAAATACAGAGCGATAGGGCGGATCAAGCGTACTACTGTACCGTTGGCGTCGAAGAACAGCGTCTGTCACTCAAGCGCGGTCCTGTCGTCAGCCGCAGCGCCGGCCAGCAAAGGAACATACGGCGCCATCCAGCGAATGGTCATCGCCAAGCTTCCCGAGGCCGACGTGTTCTTGTGTCGATCGGCCCCTATTTTGTCAAACACGCTTTGTCAGCACCGCGACGGCCCGTTCTGGGCGATGGCGCAAATATTATTCCTGATTATTTGTTATTCCTGGTTATTCGAGTTCGATTGCCTGGTACTTCCCGGTTTCATCAAGCGCCGTTCCCCAGATCTTGTGCGAGGCCTGGTGCTCAGCGCGGCCAAAACTGAGTTGGGCTCCAAGGCCGAGGTCGAGATCGCGCATGTTCTCCAGGACGTCGATGAGCTTCTCGGTATCGAGTTGCTGTCCAGTACGTTTAAGCGCCTCGATCAGGACGTTTGCCACAACATAGCCCTCCAGCGACACGTAATCCGCCGCCTCGCCGGGAAAATATTTGGCCAGGGCATTCTTGTATTCGAGAACAATGGACGAGTAGCCGGAAACCGCCGGCACGACTTGCGTCACGATAGCGCCGGCGGCGTAGCGCGGTCCGAGCAGCATCAATTCATCCGCGAGCACTGTGCTGCCGACGAATGATATGTTGCTGTAGAGCAATCCGGGAAAGAGGTCGCGAGTCTTCTCGATGAATTTCGCGGCGGGTCGATAGGCTGAAATCATGACCACCGCTTTGATGGGCACCTTCTGCGCCTTCAACTGATTGACCGCATCGTCGACATCGACGGTGTTGCGCTGGTAGTTGAGCCGCAGAATGCCGCTGTCGCTCGCGCCGAGCGAACGAAATGACTTTGCCACACCTGCGAACCCCGCATCGCCGCCCGCATCCTGCTGGGCGAAAACCGCGATCTGCCTGGGTGGTATCCGGCGCATCTTGACAAAATAGCGCACCGCGGCGTCGGTCTCCTCCGCGTAGCTCGCCCGATAGTTGAATACATATCGATCCGGTGGATCATGGCGGATAACGTTCGCGCCTGTGAAGGCGCCGAAGAACAGCATCCGCCGATCGAGCGCGTACGGTAACGCGACCGCTGCGGTCGCCGTTCCGACGTTCCCAATCATGCCGAATACCTGGTCCTTCTCGTAGAGCTGCTTCATGGCATCGGCGGTGCGCGTCGGCTCAAAACCGTCGTCGGCCGCGATCAGCTTGAGCATCCGGCCTTCGATGCCGCCGGCGTCATTGACCCGGTTGAAAGCAGTATCGATCCCAAGCTTCATCTGGCGCCCAAGCTCTTTTGAAGAGCCGGAAAAAGGTGCCGCGATTCCGAACCGGATTTCGCGATCGGTTACGCCGCGGACCGCGGGACCGGCGGGGACCGGTGCGGTTGGCGCCGTGGCGGCAGTGGCGGCGGAGAAAGACGATGCGGCTGACGGCGCGGCGGCAGGCGCAGGTGGTGCGATCACGGCGGGCAGAGCCGGCGCGGCGATCGATCGCTCGAGATCAGCAAGTTGGCGGTCCGCCTGTCTGCAATCCGTCTGTCCCGACGTCACGGCGCCACGGCCGTTCGCGACATTACGATCGAGCAGCTGCGTAAGATCGGAGCGCTCAGTGTCGTTGGTCGAGGCTTCCGCGATTACCGCCGTGAACTTATCGACGATGAGCTGAATACGGGGGCGCGCGATGTCCTGGCAGGCCAACGCCGAACCAAGAATCGGTCCGACGCGGCCTGCAAGATCGCGGACAATGTTGGCCTTGTCGCTGGCCGCTGCGCCCTCGCCAGTGAGCAAAGCACAAGACAAGAAGAGGATAGCCCAACGAGTATTCATAGCCGTCGATCCGCGGTTGTGTTTTCTTGTTGGATGGAAGCACGTCCTCGGTGCCGCAATTGCCCGTTCCGGGACGATGGCCGATGTTATTCGAACTCGACTGCCTGGTACTTCCCGCCTTCATCAAGCGCCGTGCCCCATACCTTGTGCGAAGCCTGGTGTTCGCCGCGGCCGAAGTTGAGCGCGGTTCCAAGGCCCAAGTCGAGATTGCTGGTGTTCTCCAGAACGTCGACGAGCTTCTCGGTATCGAACTGCGGCCCAGCCCGCTTAAGCGCCTGGATCAGCACGTTTGCCGAAATGTAACCCTCCAGCGAGCTGTAGTCGGGTGCCTCGCCCGGGAAATACTTGGCGAGGGCATTCTTGTATTCGAGAACAATGCTCGAATAACCGGAAACGGCCGGCACGACCTGCGTGACAATGACGCCGTTGGCGTAGCGTGGTCCCAACAGCGTCAATTCCTCGGCAAGCGTGGTGGCGCCCACGGCCGACACGTTGGTGTAAATCATGCCGGGAAAGAAATCGCGCGTCTTCTCGACGAACTTCGCGGCAGCCCGATAGGTTGCCACCATGACCACCGCTTTGATCGGTACCCTCTGCGCCTTCAACTGATTGACGGCGTCGTCGACGTCGATGGTGTTGCGCTGGTAGTTGAGTCGCAGAACGGCGTTGTCGCCGAGGCCGAGCGCACGAAATGCCTTTGCGACACCCGAGAATCCCGCATCGCCAAAGGGGTCCGACTGGGCGAAAACGGCGATCTGCCTGGGGGGTATCCGGCGGATTTTCACCAGGTAGCGCACGGCGGCGTCGGTTTCCTCGGCGTAGCTCGGACGATAGTTGAATACGTAGCGGTCGGGAGGATCGTGGCGCACGACGCTGGCGCCCGTGAAAGCGCCGAAGAACAGCATCCGCCGCTCGAGCGCATACGGCACCGAAACGGCCGCGTTAGGTGTTCCGGTATTTCCGATAAAACCGAATACCTGATCTTTGTCGTAGAGCTGTTTCATGTTCTCGGCGGTTCGCGCCGGCTCATAACCGTCATCGGCCACGATGAGCTTAAGCATCCGGCCGTTCACGCCGCCGGCGTCATTGACCCGGTTGAAAGCAAGATCGATCCCGAGCCGCATCTGGCGGCCATTTTCCTTTGCCGCGCCGGACAAGTTTGCCGACATGCCGAACCGGATTTCCCGATCGGTTACGCCGCGAACCGCGGGGTCAACGGGGACCGGTGCGGTTGGCGCCGTAGCGGCGACGGCCGTGGCGGCAGCGGCGGAGAAGGATGGTGCGACAACAGCGGGCAAACTTGGCGCCGGCCGGGTAATCGCCCGCTCCAGATCAGCCAGTTGGCGGTCCGCCAGTCCGCAATCGACCCGTCCCGACGTCACCGCGCCACGGCCGTCCGCGACACTGCGATCGAGCAGCTGCGTAAGGTCGGAGCGCTCGGCCTCGTTGGTGGAAGCTTCCGTGATCACCGCTGTAAACTTATCGACGATGATCTGAATACGGGGCCGCGCAATGTCCCGGCAGGCCAACGCCGAACCGATAATCGGTCCGACGCGGCCTGCGAGATTGCGTACAACTTCCTTGTCGCCAGCCGCTGCGCCCCCGACGCCAGCGAGCAAAGCACCCGATACAACCATCATCCAGCGAAGGTTCATCGCAGGCTCCGCGAGATCCCGGCCTCAATAGGCATCACGCTTCTCTCCCCGCCCCTAGGCTATCGATGGCGTGATCAGGATCAGGGTGCCGAGGGCGACGGAGGTTTTTGCTGCCACTGCACGAATGACTGAAGCAGCGACGATTCAGACTCCTCGCGCGCCACAGGCTGGGGAGCCGGGGCCGCCTGGGGTGACGGTGACGCAAGGATCGCCTGAAACTCGGAAAGAGCGGGCTTCAACTCATCGTCTCGTTGACGTGGCTGCGACAGCGCGGTTCTCACCGATTGCAATATCCCCGTGACCGATGAAGCGTCGCCGTCCGGTTGTTTTGCATAGTCTCGCGAAGCAGGAACCATGATGACGAAGAACAGTGCCACGATGGCTGAAACGCCGATCGCTGCAGCGAAGCGGCCGGCGACGCTCAGTATCGCCATTCTCCGATCTAGTTCACGCACGAAGCCCGGCGGCTCGTGCATCACCTCCGGGTCAAGCGGATGCCGTAGAGACTCGGCGACCGCTTCCTCAAGCAACGCGTCGAAAGAATGCGGAGGTGTATTAGGGCGCGCGACGCTCTGGGATCTTTTTTCAGGGGGAGCGGGCGACGCGGGCAGTGGCTCGGCTCGTTCACGCAACCAGCGTGGTGCATAGTACAATTGATCGTTCGGATTGAGATGGTCCTGGTCACTCAAACTACTCATAACTCCACACTCCCTCATTACCCTTGGTTACATTTGGTTATCGTACCGCGGTCACTCGCTCGGCGCTGCGGTAGTTGGCCTGTTCGACGTTGTTCTGGTTAATTGACAAATGTTCCAAGCAATGAAGTCCGTCGCGCGGAAAAACCGCGACTGGTCAAAACGAGATGCAAAGTTAGGTTCGATAGTCGGAATCAATGTGCGTGATGCATGGTCCGCACCGGTCGTTGTAACCCGCGTCAGCCCGCGAGATAGATCTCGAGACCGTGTTGCCCACGCCGCTTCCATTGCCTCAATCCCCCGGCAAATGTCCGCCTCGACCGGCGGCGGAAATGACCTTCAGCTTCTACTACTTTCGGCCTAGGAAAGTCACCCGTGTGTGATGTAACGGTGACCGGACATTAATAGGTCCGAAAGTGGACAAAACTGAGATAAGATTTTGCGCCGTCCGCAATCTTAAGATGATGCTAATTTTTTGGTAGTTGTTTTTCGCGGTTGTACCTGCGAACAGACGCAACGTTTGAGTGGATCGGAAATCCGACCTCAGCGCAAATGTGCCACAATTTTCGCAGTGATTGAGCTGATTGAGCCGCTGATTCGTGATTCGAAGCATAGGGGTTCGCGAAAAGTGGCATTAATCAATCGTTAACTAAGTACGTCCACTATTAACCATTCAGTAAGAAAAGGTGAGTTGACCATCATGGAGGCACGGGCGGAACCAACACGCCAACTGGTGCGCCTTCGGGGTCGATCCTACGTGGCGTTTGTGTTTTGTCCCGTCGTGCCAATTGTGGGTTGGCTTGAGGAAATAGACGCGACGCTGGCTCGCTCGCCCGGCTTTTTTGTCGGTAAGCCCGTGGTGCTCGACCTGTCCGCCCTGGACCTTAGCCAATCCGCTATCGCGCACCTCGTCACAAGCCTTGAAACTCGGAATATTCGCATCCTGGGGATCGAGGGCGTGGACGCAGCCCACGTCACCACCAGCATGCCGCCTTTGCTGACGGGCGGCCGCAACTGCGTGGTCCAGCCGAACAAACCGCAAAAGCCGGAAGCCAAGCCGAAGCCAACGTCGCTGCTGCTCGAAAGCCCGGTCCGTTCCGGTCAATCGATTATTTTTGCCGACGGCGATGTGACCGTGCTGGGTTCGGTCAGTTCCGGCGCGGAGATTTGCGCTGGCGGGTCCATCCACATTTACGGAACGCTTCGCGGCCGGGCGATGGCGGGCGTCAACGGCAATCCCGCCGCGCGGATTTATTGCCAGAGAATCGAAGCAGAACTGCTGGCCATCGACGGCTACTACCAGACTGCAGAACAAATAGACCCCAGCGTGCGCGATCGGCCGGCTCAAGCCTGGCTCGAAGGCGACGTCATGAAAATTACACCGTTGAGTTAACCAGTAGAATTAACCGAGTGAGGAGGAGGTAAGAATGGCCAAAGTTCTGGTCGTGACGTCCGGCAAGGGCGGGGTTGGCAAGACCACTTCCACGGCCGCGCTCGGTGCGTCGCTCGCGCAAGGCGGACAAAAGGTCGTGGTCGTCGACTTCGACGTCGGTCTGCGCAACCTCGACCTTGTGATGGGAGCAGAACGACGAGTCGTGTTCGACCTCATCAATGTGGTGCAGGGCGTCGCAAAGCTTTCGCAAGCGCTCATTCGCGACAAGCGTCTGGAGAATTTGTGGCTGCTGCCGGCATCCCAAACCAGGGACAAGGATGCTTTGACGGACGAAGGTGTCGGAAGCATCATCGCCGACCTGCGAACCAGGTTCGATTGGATCATCTGCGACAGCCCGGCGGGTATCGAGCGGGGAGCGACGCTGGCGATGCGCTATGCGGACGAGGCTGTCATCGTCACCAACCCCGAAGTTTCGTCGGTGCGGGATTCCGACCGGATCATCGGGATGCTCGATTCAAAGACCGTGAAGGCCGAAAAGGGCGAGCAGGTGAAGAAGCATGTGCTGATCACCCGGTATGATACGGCGCGCGCGGCACGCGGCGAAATGCTGACCATCGAGGACATTCTTGAAATCCTTGCGACCCCGCTTCTCGGCATCATCCCTGAAAGCCAGGACGTGCTGCGGGCGTCGAACGTTGGATCTCCCGTCACCCTGAACAACGCCGCCAGCGCGCCGGCCCGCGCCTACAACGACGCAGCCCGCCGCCTGATGGGGGAGACCGTCAAAATGCTGGTGCCGACCGAGCGCAAAGGCCTGATGGACCGATTGCTGGGACGGAGGGCCGCATGAGCGCCAGCCTGCTGCGGTTCTTCACTGGCCGCACTGCTTCCGCGCCTGTTGCACGGGAACGGTTGCAGATTCTACTGGCGCATGAACGCAGCTTGCGTGGGCAGCCTGACTTATTGGAACTGCTGCGGGAGGAAATTCTTGCCGCGGTGTCGCGGCATGTCGAACTCGATCCGGATAAGGTTGTCGTCAAGATGGAGCGGGGCGAAACCGTGTCGACGCTGGAGGTCGATATCGAATTGCCCAGCGGATGCGCGCGATTGATCGCGGCGGCCGGCTGACGATCAGGCACATGAGCACGAGCGTCGCGCGCTGTTGCGGAGATAGTCGTCGCAGCGTGATAATTTCCGGCTAATCTTCCGATCGTATCTTCGATCCGGGTTGATCATGACCTCGACGCGACCAGCGCTTCCCATGACCGGCGGCTGCCCGTGTGGTGCAATCCGCTACCAGATCGAATCGTTTCCGCTGCTGCTCTACAGCTGCAATTGCACCAATTGCCAAAGGACGTCCGGCAGCGCGTTCGCATTGAACATGCCGGTCGCGGCAAAGGATTTTCGTATTCTGCAAGGCGAGCCGAAGGGATGGCGCCGTCGATCCTCGAGTGGAGCGGACGTCACGTCATGGTTCTGCGGCGACTGCGGCGGCCGAATCTACGGTGAACGCGCCGGACGTCCGCACTCAATGACCCTTCGCGCGGGAACGCTTGACGATACGACATGGCTGGTTCCGATCGCGCATATGTACGTCAGAAGCGCGCAGCCATGGGTCTTGCCCGCGCGCGGCGCCGAATGCCACGAGACCGGCCCCGACGATTTCAGGCCGCTGGCCCAAGCGTGGCGCGCGATGTGGCCTGAATTTTTCCCGCAAAAATAGTTCCATTTTCACGGAACCGTATGATGTCGGGCAAGTTTAGCCCCGGTTAGGGGGATTTATGAACTTGATTGAGCCGATCGCCGGCAAGGCGAAAAGCGGGATTTGGGGGCTGGACGACATCCTGTCGGGCGGTTTTTCGCGTGGACATGTGTTTCTGGTGGAGGGCGCGCCCGGAACCGGCAAAACCACCATCGCGCTGCAGTTCCTGATGGAGGGTGCGCAAGCCGGCGAGAAATGTCTCTATATCACTCTGTCCGAAACCGAGCGCGAGTTGCGCGACGGTGCGGCCTCGCATGGCTGGAACCTGGACGATCGAATTCAAATTTTTGAATTATTGCCGCCGGAGAGTCTGCTCGATTCCGAGCAGCAGCAGAGCCTGCTCTATTCTTCGGATCTCGAACTTGGCGAGACCACCAAGCAGATTTTCGAAGCCGTGGAACGCGCGCGGCCGAGCCGGGTGGTGCTGGACAGCCTCTCCGAGATCAGGCTGCTGGCGCAAAGCTCGCTCCGATACCGCCGGCAGATTCTGGCGATCAAGCACTATTTCGCAAAGTTCGGCACCACGGTGATGCTGCTCGACGATCTGACCGCTGAGCTCGCCGACAAAACCGTGCACAGCGTTGCGCATGGCGTGTTGCGGCTTGAGGAATTGGCGCCGGCTTACGGCGCGGAGCGTCGCCGCGCCCGCATCGTGAAGTATCGTGGCATGAAGTTTCGCGGCGGTTATCATGACGTGACCATCACCACCGGGGGACTGAACGTGTTTCCGCGGCTGGTGGCGTCTGAATACCGCAGCGGCTTCGTGCGAACCCGGAGGTCCAGCGGCGTTGCCGAACTGGACCAGCTTCTCGGCGGCGGTGTCGAAGCGGGATCGAGCACGCTGATTCTGGGGCCCGCGGGCACCGGGAAATCCCTTCTGGCCATCGTCTTCATCGTCGCCGCGATCGCGCGCGGCGAAAAGGCGGCGCTGTTCGTGTTCGACGAAGAGCTCGGCCTGTTGTTCGCGCGGATGAAAGGGCTCGGCATCGATCTCGAAGAGATGCAGCGCGGTGGCAACCTCTTCGTCGACCAGGTGGACGCCGCGGAGCTGTCGCCTGGCGAATTCGCCCACCGCGTCCGCAAGCGGGTCGATGAAGACCACATCAAGACCGTGGTGATCGACAGTCTCAACGGCTACCAGGCCGCGATGCCCGAGGAAAATTCGTTGATCCTGCACATGCACGAACTGCTGCAATATCTGAATCGCAGGGGTGCGGCGACATTCATGACCGTGGCGCAGCACGGACTGGTCGGCGATATGAAGGCGCCGGTCGACGTAACGTATCTGGCCGACACCGTGATCCTGCTGCGCTATTTCGAGGCGCGTGGTACGGTGCGTCGCGCGATGTCGATCATCAAGAAGCGCACCGGCGCGCATGAATCCACGATCCGCGAATATCGCATCGACGGCCGCGGGCTTACCATCGGCGACCCGCTCGATGGATTCCAGGGCGTATTGCGCGGGGTTCCGGTTTACATCGGCGAAGGCAAGCCCTTGCTCCAGGAGCAGGTCCAGTGAGGCGTGGCGCATCTTCAGAGCGTGCGGTCATTCTCGCGCCGACGGGACGCGACGCTGCTGTTGCCGCTGCGCTGATCAAGGAGGCGGGTTACTGCGCCAATGTCTGCGGCGATCTCGCCGCGCTGTTGCACGAGATCGAAGGTGGCGCGGGCCTTGCGGTGATCGCCGATGAGGCGATCAAGACGGCGGATCTGCGCGGCCTGGTGCGCTGGCTGAACGATCAGCCGTCATGGTCGGATTTTCCGATCGTGCTGTTGACACATCAGGGCGGCGGCCCGGAACGTAATCCGGATGCCGTGCGGCTTGGACAAGCCCTCGGCAATGTCACTTTCATTGAACGTCCGTTCCATCCGACCACGCTGGTCAGCGTGGTCGGCTCCGCCGTCAGGGGCAGGCGCCGCCAGTACCAGACCCGCGCCATTCTCGAGGATCTCACCGAAAGCGAAGGCCTGCTGCAGACCGCGCTGAACGCCGGCCATCTCGGTGCGCTCGAGCTGCGTCTGCCGGAGCTGGAGTTAGAGGCCTCCGACACCTGCAAGGCGTTCTTCGGGCGCAAGCCGGGCGATCCGTTTTCGTATCAGGATTTGCTGGCGGCGGTTCATCCCGATGACCGCGAGAGACGTCGCGAGGTGCTGGACCATGCTCTCGAAACGGGCGGGGACTACAGCATCGAGTACCGCAATATCTGGCCCGACGGATCGCAGCATTGGGTCGAGGTCCGCGCGCGGGCCGTTCGCCGGCCCGATGGCCGCATCAAATCGCTGGTCGGTGTTTCCACAGATATCACCGCGCGCAAGGTTTCAGAGATCGAACGCGACAATCTGCTGGCGCAGCTGGCGGCCGAGCGTACCGCGCTGGCGGAACTGACGTCGACCCTCGAACAGCGCGTTGAACAACGCACCGCCGATCTGATGAAGGAAGTCGCAGCGCGCGAAAAGGCGCAGGAACAATTGCGGCAGGCACAGAAGATGGAGACGATCGGCCAGCTCACCGGCGGCGTCGCGCATGATTTCAACAATCTGCTGATGGCGGTGATGGGCAATCTCGATCTGTTGCGCAAGCGCATTCCCGACGATCCACGCCTGCACCGGCTGATCGACGGCGCGGTGCAGGGCGCCGAGCGCGGCGCGTCGCTGACGCAGCGCCTGCTGGCGTTCGCGCGGCAGCAGGATCTGCGAGCGGTGCCGGTCGATCTCGGCGCCCTGATCCAGGACATGAGCGATCTGCTGCAGCGGTCGTTGGGACCGCGCGTCGTGCTGCGGCTGGATATTCCGCAAGGGCTGCCGCCGGCGCGCGTCGACGCGAACCAGCTTGAGCTCGCTATTCTCAATCTTGCGATCAACGCGCGCGACGCGATGTCGGACGGCGGTTCGATTGACATCAAGGTCGCGCAATACCGGGCAACCAGCGATCCGGCGCTGAAGTCTGGCGACTACCTGAAACTGTCGGTGATCGATACCGGTATGGGCATGACTCCGGAGATATTGAAGCGGGCGGTCGAGCCGTTCTTTTCATCGAAGCCGCTCGGCAAGGGCACTGGCCTTGGCCTGTCGATGGTGCATGGGCTTGCCGTGCAGCTTGGCGGCGCGCTGCAACTCTCGAGCACGGTGGGACAAGGCACCACCGCCACATTGATACTCCCGGTCGCGACCAACGCGCCGAAAGCTGAAAGCCCGGTGCATGCCGTGCAGAAGGTCAACCGCTCCGCGGTGATCCTGTTTGTCGATGACGACCCGCTGATCGCGATGTCGACCACCGAAATGCTGGAAGATCTCGGTCACCACGTGATCGGCGCCAGTTCCGGCCTGCACGCCCTCGACATCATCAAGAGCGAGCAGCCGATCGACCTGATGGTGACCGATCATGTGATGCCCGGCATGACCGGTATCGAACTGGCGGCGGCGTCGCGGGAGGTGCGGCCGTCGCTGCCGATCCTGCTCGCGACCGGCTATGCCGAACTGCCCGAGGGTGCGCAGCTTGATCTGCCGCGGCTGGCCAAACCCTATCATCAGGACCAGTTGCGCGACCGGCTCGATCAATTGCTGGGGTGAAGGGCAAATCGTGTCCCGGATGCAGCGCAGCACCATCAGCGCGTTCACGCGCGTCTTCGACGCGCTATGTCTTGCGGCGTGGTGCGCTGCTGATCCGGGACCCATGCACCGCATCGGTGGGTCCCGGCTCTGCGGAGCAGCGTGAAGGACGCTGCACCGCGTCCGGGACACGATACATCCGCTGCGTGCCGCTATCCGACCATCCGATCGCGCCCGGCCCAGAAGCCCGCCTTCAGCACCTTCTTGTCGACCTTGCCGACCCCGGTCATCGGAAGCTCGGTGACGAACTTGATGTGCTTGGGCGCATGGGCTGAGCCTTTGCGCGCCTTGACGAGATTGATCAATTCCTCCGCGCTCGGCCGCGCGCCTTCGCGCACGACCACCACCGCGGTGACGGCCTCGCCCCATTTGTCGTCGGGCACGCCGACGACGGCGACCATCGCGACGTCGGCATGCTGGGACAGCACGTCTTCGACCTCGCGCGGAAAGATGTTGAAGCCGCCGGAGACGATCATGTCCTTCTTGCGGTCGAGGATGAACATGTAGCCGCGCTCGTCCGCGCGCGCGATATCGCCGGTATGCAGCCAGCCGTTCTTCAGGGTTTCCGCGGTCTGCTCGGGCCGCTTCCAGTATCCGGCCATCACATGCGGCGCGCGCACGCAGATCTCGCCGGCCTGTCCGGTTTCCACTTCACGGTCGTCGTCGCCGAGAATTTTGACGTCGCAGGCGGCGATCGGAAATCCGCAGGACAGGAAGAGATCCGGAGTCTTTGGATCATGGTCCGCCTTGCGCAGCACCGAGACCGGATAGCACTCGGTCTGTCCGTATAGCTGCGAGAATACCGGACCGATCCGTTCGATGCCCTCGACCAGCCGGCTCGGCGACATCGCCGAGGCGCCGTACAATAACAGTTCAAGCGAGGAGAGATCGGTCTTGTCGAGCGCCGGGTGGTCCAGCAGCACGTAGATCATGGTTGGCACGAACAGCGTGAAATTGATGCGCTCGCGCTCGATGGTCTTGAACACGGCGTCCGGATCGAAGCCTTTGAGCATGTGCACCGTGCCGCCGCGGATCAGCGACGGCAACACCTTGGTGCCGGCGACGTGGCTGATCGGCGCGGCCGTGAGATAGCGCGGGTTATCCGGAATTTCGAAGTTGGACAGGATCGCGTTGGCGAAGCCGCCATCTCGATGATAGCGCAGCGCGCCTTTTGATTTCCCCGTGGTGCCGCCGGTATAGTTCAGCGTCGCGATGTCGTCGGGGCCGGCAAGACAACGCGGCGTCGCCGTGCCGGCGTGATCGACCGCGGCAAGCAGATCGACGCCGTAGTTGGCGGGGCCGAGCGTGAAGACGTTTTTCAGGCTGGATGCCCCGGTTGCGAGGTCACCGCCGCGATCGCGGAACGTATCGGCGTCAATAACGAGTATCTGTGCTTCCGAATCCTCGATTTGGAAGAGTTGATCATCGAGCGACCCCAGCGGATGCAGCCAGGTGATCGCAAGCCTCGACAATTGCGCGGCGACACCGGCGCACCAGGTGTCGGCGCGGTTGGCGGTAAGGAACGCCACGCGCGCGCCCGGCTCCAGGCCCAGTTGCATGAACACCTTCTGGAAGCGGCCGATCAATTCGGTGGTGCCGGCATAAGTGATCGATCCGCCCGGCCAGCTGAACGCGACCCGCGACGGATAGCGCGCCAGCGCCCGCAGCGTCTGCCCGCACACGGTCGGAAAGGCATAGAGCGGATCGGACATGGTTCCTCCAACTGGTTTTGTCGCTTGTTTTGTCGCTTGCTTTTCTTGGGCCTTCGCTCGTGCCAATGTTGGCGAACGCTAGCACAACGAAACAGGGGCGCGGAACTGCAAACCTCATCAGACCAGAAGGCCGCCGACTCGCTGGCACGCTTTCGCGATCGCCTGAGCCTGCCGCTGATCGCGGCGCCGATGTTCCTCGTCTCCGGCGTCGACCTTGTGGTGGCCGCTTGCCGCAACGGCGTGATCGGCGCGTTCCCGACGGTGAATTGCCGCAGCCCCGAACAACTCGATGGCTGGCTCGGCGACATCGAAACCCAGTTGCGGCGTCATTCCGACGGGAGCGGAAAACCTGCAGCCCCGATCTGCCCGAACCTGATCGTGCACCGTTCCAACGCGCGGCTGCCAAGGGATCTGCAGGTGCTGCTGCGGCATAAACCTGAAATCGTCATCACCAGCGTCGGATCGCCCGCGCCCGTGCTCGCGGCCCTGCATGACGCTGGCTCCCTGGTATTCGCCGATGTCGCCAGTATCCGCCACGCCGAGCGCGCGGTGGAAGCGGGTGCCGACGGACTCGTGCTGCTGACCGCCGGCGCCGGCGGCCAGACCGGCTGGCTCAACCCGTTTGTGTTCGTCCGCGCGGTGCGGGCGTTCTTCGACGGGCCGGTCGTGCTGGCCGGAGGCATCGGCGATGGCCACGCGCTGCGCGCGGCGCAGGCGCTCGGCTGCGATCTCGCCTATATGGGCACCAAATTTATCGCCACCCGGGAGAGCCTGGCGGATGTCAGATACAAGGAGATGCTGGTCGCGAGCAGCGCCGACGATATCCTGCTGACCACGGCCTTCACCGGCCTGCAGACCAATATGCTGCGGCCTTCCATCGCCGCTGCGGGCCTCGACCCCGACGACCTGCCGCAACGCGGCGCCATCGACATCGGCAAGGACATCGACATCGGCGCGCGCGACAAACGGCCTGCGCGCTGGCGCGATATCTGGAGCGCGGGGCATTCCACGTCGGGCGTGACCGGGGTGTTATCGGTCGACGACCTCGTCGCGCGCACCCTCGCGGAGTACCGCGACGGTAAAGGCGCGGAGCGCCGTTAGCTCCCATCCAACTTGCGACCAAGCTCCCTGATCGGGTTGAACGGGCGGCGTCCGAAGTGGCTGTCGTCGCGGCGCCGGACCGCGGGTCCGACGCAAATCCCCCGGGGCAAAGCGGCCGCGGGCGCAACCTTAACGAGCTGTTAACCATTCTCGTCCCAACAATCGTCTCCTGCGCCGTTTCCTCGCGCGTGCGGCGTGCCGCGCTGGAAACCGCCGCTGAAGGGGAATGGGACATGGATTTCGAGGCACTTTTTGCAAAAACCCCGGCAACCATCGAGGAGATCAGGGCCCGCGTCGGCTACGCGCTCGACCGCCACCCGCTGTGCCGCAGCGTGCAATTCGACATCGTCAGCATGCCCCGCACCAGCAGGGGCGGCAACTGGACCATCAGTTTGCAGGCGGTCGCGCCCGATGCGTTGTGGGAGGCGTCCGATATCGTGGCCGATATCCAGGACGCCTACGATCTCGCTGTCGCGGCTTGATTCTCCGAGCCGCGCGGCTGGTTTGATGCCTGCAAATTAGGCGGCCGCCGCCACGTCGGCACGGTTAAGCCTTAATTAGCTCCCAGTTTTCAGCAAAGTGATCGTGGTTCGTCGATGAAAACGGAGAGCGGCTTGACCCGAGCAATGACCCTCATCGCGCTGATCAGTTTCCTCGTTGTCGGCGCGGCCGCTACCAGCATTCTCGGCAATGACGGCGCGTGGGTGGCCCGCTCGGAGATGGCTTCGCCGGTCATCGAGGGTCCCGTCGCGAACAGGGAAAGCAAGAAGGACAGGCTGGCGGTCGCTACCGCAACGCTGGCATCGTACCAATCGCCGCAAACCGTCGCGGCGCTGAGCGAGCCGCTGCGGCAGGCCTTCGCATCCGCCGACCCCGTCGATATCGAAATGCCGAAGATGATCGCAGCGCCGGCGTCGGTGCCGGCTGCGCCGCCAAAGCCGAAGGTTGCCAGCAAGCCGCCAGCTCAGAAATCCTATGCGCTGCTCAGCGACGGGCAGATCGCCGGCATCAAGGAGCGCCTGAAACTTTCCTCGTCGCAGGAATCCTATTGGCCGGCGGTGGAAAACGCACTGCGCGCGGTGGCCCGCAAGATTCACGCAACCCGCCAGACCGACCCCAACGCGACCGGCACGCCGATCGATCCCGAAGCCGAGGAAGTCCAGCAGCTGAAATCCGCCGCGATGCCGCTGTTGTTTGAGCTGCGCGAAGACCAGAAGCGCGAAGTGCGCGCGCTAGCCCGCCTGATCGGACTGGAAAAAGTAGCGTCGATGATTTGATCGAGACGGACGCCGCAAGGCCTTCGTCTCGTTGTGACGCCTGACCGGTGCAGGCAGCGACGCGCCCCATCACCACAAATTCTTGCCGTCGATCACGGTGACCGGTGCCTCCGCGGCATCGAAATCGTCAAACAGTCGCGGGTTCACGGCGTATCTGCGGGTTGTTCCATCCCACGTGCCGTCGGGTTGAAGCGCCGGACTGTCCGAAAAGACAGCGCATCCGCAGCTCGGACAAAAGTTATGCGCCACCAGTTTTGAATTCCAGCGGTAGGTCGCGACATTGCCTGCCGGCGTCGTCAGCTTGAATTGCTGCGGCTGAAAATACGCATGGAGCGCGCCGCGTTTGGCGCAGAACGAACACGTGCAGCGTGTCAGCTTTTCGGGAATCTCGCCCTCGATCTCGAACGCGTTCCCGCCGCAATGGCAACTGCCGGTAATGGGCATCACGATGCTCCCTTGAATTTCGAGGTTTTCGGACTCGCATGGTTCGCGCAGCGGCAACGCGCGCGCAACCGTTCGCGATTGGTGTCGCAACCATCCGGCGGTGCGCCTGGTTCCCGGATGTTCACAGAACCGGACGCGCCGGAACATCAGAACAGGTTGAGCGTTGCCCGCCGGAAGGGAGACCGCATATGCGCGCTTCGATGGCTTATTTTGCAGGAGCCGGAACCGTTATCGCCGCGATCGTCGGCGGTGTCGGCGGAGGTCTTCTGATCGCGGACATGATCAGTCCCAAATCCCCCAAGCAGGTCGCTGAATTGACCCGGCTGGAGCGGCGCATGTCGCCGGAGCCGATCCAGGCCGCGGCCGGGCCGTCGGAACCCGTGCCATATCTGGTGGCGCCCCAGCCATCGGCACCCAATCCCGCCCCTGCGGCGGCCTCAGCACCGACACGGGCGAAGACGCAAGCTGATAATTCCGCCTCGACACCCGCGCCACCGGTTGACACCGCAGCAGGATCAAAGGCGGCAGTTTCGCCTGCACAACCCGCGGCTCCGACGACGCAGGCAGCGGCGCACGAGCAAACGGCTACCCCCCAAACGGCTGCCTCCGAAGAAGCCTCCAAGCCGCGCGACGCCGACGTGAAGCGGACCACGGAAAGGCGGCGGGTCGATCGTCGCCAGCAATGGGCCGAGAAGCGCCGGTATCAACAACGACAGGATCAAGAGTTGCGCGCGGTCGAGGAGCGAGTGAGGGAAGAAACCGAGCCGAGGCGCGAGTTCGCGGTGGAGCCGGTACGGATCGAGACGCCTCGGATCAGGTTGTTCGGTTCGGAATGAGTCTCCTGGTTTTGATCCGAAGCGGGGGCGCCCCTGGAGCGGGATGACTTTTCTTCGAATCGTCATCCCGCTCTATCCTTTTGTTTGAGCATGATCTCCGCGCAAACGCTTCGCGTTTGTCGCGAGGGAAAACCGGTTCCCACCCCGCATCAAGTGCGGGGCAGGCTTTTTCCGGATCATGCTCTAGTCCGCGGGAGGCAGTTCGCTCCAAAAAAATTGATAGCTCGCATCCACGTCTCGAAAGCGCGCCTCATTGACATTTACCTACTAGTAGGTCAGATTTCCGGCGTTCGCAAATGAGGAACCCCACCGTGACAACAGAACTTTATTGGCTGACGCTCACCGTTCTCATGACCGCCCTCTTCTGGATGCCTTACGTTCTCAACCGCGTGGTCGTCGGCGGCCTGGGAGGAACTCTTGCGGGCGCACCACCGGAAAGCGGCGCGCATTCGTCATGGGCGCAACGCTCCATCAAGGCTCACACCAACGCCGTGGAGAATCTGGCGATCTTCGCGCCCGCTGTGCTGATCGCGTATGTGTTGAATATCTCAACCCCGGCAACGAAGGTGGCTGTCGTGGTGTACTTCTTCGCCCGCCTGCTTCATTTCATGGTCTATTCGGCCGGAATTCCCGCAGCGCGCACACTTGCTTTCACGGCCGGCTGGTTGGCCCAGATCGTCATCATCGCCAGCATCCTGCGGTGGATCTGAAAGCGATGGCCCGCCCGATCCGGCGCTGTTTGCTTCTCACTGGCGCGGCCGAAGGTCTCGGCGCAAGTATCGCCGAGACCTTCGCCCGGGCGGGCCACGACGTCATCGGCCTCTCCCGGACGAACCGGTCGGAACATCTCAAGCGACGAGTTGAACAAAGCGGGGGCATCTACACCCATCTCAGTTGCGATATTACGCAGCCGACGGAGGTCGCAGCGGCTCTAAAACCATACGCCGATCGCATCGACGTGTTCGTACACAATCCTCATGTGCTGGCGATCAAGCCATTCGAGCAGACGACCGCAAGCGAGTTTGAGCAAGCGTGGCGCGTCGCTTGCCTCGGAGCGATGCTGTCCGCCCAGTCTGTGCTGCCGCATATGATCGCGCGCGGCGAAGGCGCCATTATCCTGACCGGCGCAACGGCTGGAATACGTGGGGCCGCGCAATTTTCAGCATTCGCATCGGCGAAATTTGCCCTTCGCGGTCTCGCGCAATCGCTCGCGCGTGAGTTCGGCCCCAAAGGCGTTCATGTCGCGCATGTCATTCTCGACGGATTGATCGACGAAGTTCAGACCGATCAAAGATTCGGCCCGCCTCAATCCACGCGAATAGAGCCCGATCTTGTGGCCCATGCATACCTGGAACTAGCATCGCAGCATCCGTCGGCCTGGACACACGAAATGGATCTGCGCCCATTCTCCGAACGCTTTTGAGGAGCCCGCAATGTCGAACGAACTCGTCAACGCTGATTTCTCCCGCCGTGTCGTGATCGCCACGGATGAAATGCCATGGGTTCCATCTCCCCAGGCCGGCGTCGAACGCCGTCTGCTGGATCGCATCGGAGGTGAAGTGGCTCGGGCTACGTCCCTCGTCCGTTATGAGCCCGCCAGCGCGTTTCCCGCGCATGACCACGCGCTTGGCGAAGAGTTTCTCGTGCTCAGCGGAGTATTTTCGGACGAGCACGGCGACTACCCGACCGGAACCTATGTCCGCAATCCACCTCGGAGCCGCCATACGCCGCGAACCGCGCCCGGATGCACCATTCTGGTCAAGCTGCGGCAGATGGCGCTATCCGAACAGACCCGGATTGTTGTCGACAGCACGACAGCCAGATGGGAGCAAGCCTCCATAGCCGGTTTAAAGACGCTGCCGTTGTATCTGGCTCCCGATGCGGGAGAAAAGGTGATGCTGGAACGGCTCGAGGCAGGGACTAATCATGGCGAGGTGGACTGTCCCGATGGTGAGGAGATACTTATATTGTCGGGCGACCTCCGGGATGAACACGGGACGTACGGGGCCGGGACATGGATCAGGAACCCGGTGGGTTTCCGGCGCAATCTCGGGTCAAGAAGCGGAGCGACATATTGGGTGAAGCGAGGTCATTTGCGCCCGATGTCATGACAGGAAACTTATGACGACGACGGCCCCGAAGCAGCGATCCAGGACCGCCGAACAGATACTCGATCTCGCCGAGATACTGATCCAGACGCGCGGCTACAGCGCGTTCAGCTATCAGGATATTTCCGATGCGCTCGGCATGACCAAGGCCAGCATCCATTATCATTTTGCGTCGAAAACCGATCTGGGCATTGCCGTCGTCGATCGCTATGTCGAGCGCTTCGGAGCCGCCCTCGTTGCCATCGCCGAAGATCAGTCGCAGCCTTCGATGGCGATGCTGGATTTCTATATCGAACCTTACCTCAAATATGCCAGTACTCCCGACCAGGTATGCCTGAGCGGAGCTCTGGCAGGCGAAATACTGGCGCTGCCGCCGGAACTTCGCGCGCGCGTCGATGGTTTCTTCAAGGCGCATCAAATTTGGCTGACCGGGATTCTCAAGCGCGGGGCCGCACGGGGCGAGTTCAAGCTTCCGGCACCGGCGAGCAAGGTGGCCCGCCTCGTTTTCGGAGCCCTGCAGGGCGCGCTGCTGGTGAAGCGCACCACTGGCGACACATCCCAATTGCGGGATGTTGTAGCGGTCATGAAATTGCAGCTCGCGGCCGAATGATGAAAAGTGTGGACGATTCGGCGGACGATAGGGCTATTGCCTGCGAAGCGTTGCCAATTTTACCAAATCCGCTTCCAAAAACGTTACCTCGGCGCATTTTTTTGCGATGCAGTCGGCGTTCACGGTTCGGACTCTTACCCACCGAGACCCATTAGGGGATATTGTCGCTCGATTCGCGAACGAACGGCGGGTAATGCGCCGGGCGTGAAATTGTGCGGTTTGGGGCAAACCATGTCGGGCGTGATCGTGGCGATGCGTCGGACCTTGCTGTCGTGCACATCACTGGCGCGCAACGGCCTGGTCGGCTTTGGCACCGCCGTCCTGATGTCGATCGCGCCCGCTCATGCCGGCGAGTTACCGTTCCACCGTATGATCTCCGTATTCTTCGATCTGAACCGCCAGGAAATCGCGGTGCTGGCGACGGCATTGGCGCTGCTCGTCTTTTCGGTGGTGGCGGCGGTCCTGTTGATGCGCACGCGGCTGCGCGCGGCAAGGAGCGAGGAACTGCTGCGCTCCGACGTCCAGGACCTGCAGGTCCAGGCCGACCGTTTACGCGCATTGTTGTTCGCGGAGCCGCAGATTTTGATCTCGTGGGCTGCGGGCGACAATCGCCCGGAGATCAGCGGCGACACGTCGCTGCTGATGCCGCAGGATGCCCAGCATCGGCCACAGCGCGTCCTCGCATTTGGAACCTGGCTGCCGCCGGAGCCGGCGCTGCAGATGGATCATGCGGTCGACGCGCTGCGCGATGCCGGGGAGGGCTTTCTGCTCAACCTGACGACATCCAGCGGACACGCCATCGAGGCCATGGGCCGCGCTATCGGCGGCCAGGCCATTGTGCGGATTCGTGCACTGAGCGGATTGCGCCGGGAACTCGCCGAAATGAACCTGCGGCACAAGGCGCTGCTGGACGAAACCGAAATCCTGCGCGCTCTCCTGGCGGCAGCGCCCTGGCCGATCTGGGCCAAGCGCGCCAAGGGCGGTCTCAGCTACGCCAATGCCGCCTATGCGCGGGCGACCGAGGCCACCAGCGTCGCGGATGCGATCGATCGCGATCTCGAATTGCTCGACAGCAGCGACCGCAACGATATGGACCGCGCGCTGAATCAAACCGCGGCCTTCGCGGCACGGCTGCCGATCGTGGTCGGGGGCGAGCGGCGCATCTACGATGTGCACGCGCTGAATCTCGGCGACGGCAGCGCCGGCATCGCGATCGACGCCGGCGAAGCAACCGCGCTGCGCGCGGCGCTGGTGCGCATGGCGGAGGCGCATCGCCGCACCCTCGATCAACTGTCGTCCGGCGTGGCCGTATTCGACGCCCAGCGGCGGCTGGCGTTCTACAACGATTCCTATCGCCGCCTGTGGGATCTGGACCGCGCGTTTCTCGACAGCAACCCCGACGATTCGAGCGTGCTCGATCGGCTGCGCGCCGCGCGCAAAGTTCCGGAACAGCCGGATTTCCGGGCCTGGAAGGCGAAGCTGCACGAAGCCTATCGCGCCGTCGAACCGGAAAAGGACACCTGGTATCTACCCGACGGCCGCGCGGTGAGCGTCGTCACCACGCCGAATCCAGAAGGCGGAGTGACCTATCTGTTCGACGACGTCACCGAAAGTCTGGACCTGGCACGGCGATTTGACGGTCTGATCCGGGTGCAGCGTGAAACGCTCGATAATCTCGCCGAGGCCGTCGCGGTGTTCGGCAGCAACGGCCGCGCGCAATTATTCAATCCGGCGTTCGCGAAGATGTGGAAGCTGTCGCCCGAGGCGCTGCGCGAGCAGCCGCATATCGAGACCGTGGAAGCCTGGTGCAGGCCCTTGCTCGATGACGCGGTGACGTGGCGCGCGCTCCGCGAAGCCATTACCGCGATCGAGAACCGGGCCGAGGTGCCGCTGAAGCTCGAGCGCAAGGATGGCAGCGTGCTCGACTGCATGACCATGCCGCTGCCCGACGGCGCCACCATGCTGA
>Ga0137418_10001386_pt1 | contig 22308 bp, 31 predicted proteins | sample CZODoug3_1_2_16f_FD_122242 | JGI IMG/M metagenome (GOLD analysis project Ga0137418, IMG submission 122242) | Vadose zone soil fungal communities from Angelo Coast Range Reserve, California, USA - CZODoug3_1_2_16fungal (Hybrid Assembly) | ecosystem: Environmental > Terrestrial > Soil > Vadose...
AGACAAGAACCAAAACCATATCAATGCCATAGATGTAAATTCTGGCATTTAGAGGAAGGAAAGTACTGACAATGACCGAAGAGACAATAGAAGAGTCTGTGGATAACCCTGTGGATAACACTATAAGCTCCTTTAAACGTGCAGGAAAGCTATCTTCTGGACGTATTCAGGCGGAATTAGTACATGAATTAGCTATGGGAGAAACTGCTAAATCTGCTTTGGCTAAACGTTATGGTGTTACTCCTGGCGCTATTACTGCTTTTAGTAAAAGAAATGCTTCTCTTATTGAAAAGCGTACAACTGAGATTATGAATGAATATGCTGATTCTTTATGGATTGCCAGAAAGTATGATCGTATTGGCGTATTGCAGGATACAGCAGAAGAACTTATGTCTTTGGATATCAGTCCAAGAACAGCAGAAGTATTAGATAGACTATTGCGTAGCGCAGCAGATGAATTAGGAGATATTCCTAATAACTCTCATATAAATATTAATGCAAATGCTACTTATGAAATAGTAGGAATTAATACAGAGAATTTAATTTAATGAAAACGCCTAATTGTCCTATATGTGGACTTATTATGAGACCTGTAAAAACAGGGATAAAAGATGGATGGCGTTGTTCTGATCCAGAATGTAAAGGTAAAAGATAGGGAGAATTCAATGGCAGTACCACAACTCATACATAGATACCAGCCTTTTGGCACCGCTATTGAATTATTCAATTCCAGAGATGCTGAAATTGTTTATGGTGGTCCAGCAGGTACGGGTAAATCAAGAGCGTGTCTGGAAAAGATACATCTATTGGCTATGTTAAATCCTGGCTCTCGTATTCTTATGTTACGTAAGACATTGGTATCTCTTACTTCTACTGGATTAGTTACCTATAAGGAACATGTAGCCAAAGAGCATATAGCTTCTGGTGAAGTCAAATGGTATGGAGGCAGCCCCCAGGAAGCAGCAGCATACAGATATAAGAATGGTTCTGTTCTTGTTGTTGGTGGTATGGACAAAGCAATGAAGATCATGAGTTCTGAATATGACATTGTCTATGTACAGGAAGCCACTGAATTAACAGAGAATGACTGGGAAGCTATTACTACTCGTTTACGTAATGGGAAGATTTCATTCCAGCAATTAATAGCTGACTGTAATCCTGATATGCCTACACATTGGCTTAAGGTAAGATGTGATAAAGGACAGACTAAGTACATAGCGTCAAGACATGAGGACAACCCTACGCTGTACGACCCTCATACAGGGCTTGTAACGCCTGCTGGAGCGTCTTATATGGGTAAGCTGGACAACCTTACCGGTGTGAGATTTGACCGCCTTAGAAGAGGAATCTGGAGTGCAGCAGAAGGGCTGGTATATGAGACATATGATCCTAATGTCAATATCTATAAGCATCTTCCTACACCACCAGTAACATGGACACGTTATCTGTCTATTGACTTCGGATATACGAATCCTTTTGTATGCCAATGGTGGGCAGAAGATGAGGACGGAAGACTATATCTTTATAAAGAACTTTATGCGACTAATGGATTAGTAGAAGATCACGCTAAGACTATCCTTGCGAATATGGGAAGAGAACGTGAACCAAAACCTTCTTATGTTATCTGTGATCATGATGCAGAAGACAGAGCGACATTGACAAGACATTTGGGAATGCCAACAATCGCAGCTAAGAAAACAGTATCTGATGGTATTCAAGCTGTAGCAGCAAGACTAAAGCCATCAGGTGATGGTAAGCCAAGATTATATCTATGCAGAGATTCCTTGATTCGCAGAGATTCATTGTTAGATAATGATAAGAAGCCATGTTCTACGATTGAAGAAATTGTAGGATATATCTGGGATACTAAAAAAGACGCACCAGTAAAGACTAATGATCATGGTATGGATGCTATGAGATATATGGTCGCATTCAAGGATTTGAAATCTGTTTCTGGTGTACGTACATTCAATATGGGCACATCTTTCTAGGAGATAGTATGTTTACACGCATAAAAGAAAGGATTTCCAATACTATAGCTATTTTGTTATTAGATATATTTGGCGTTATAATGATATCTACAGGAGTATTTATTCTTTCTATTCCCTTCGGCTTCATCACATTAGGCATTGGTGCCTTTGCTATAGCCGCATTATCAGATACCTCACAGAACGGAGAAATGAATGACAAGTCTTATCCAGGCCATTAGTAGATCCTTTTCTTCTATATCTAATAAGTCTCCCGTTCCTTACTCACAAAACGCTGGAGTAAACGAGTGGTTCCAAGCTCCGCAAAGAGGTACTGCTACTGCTCCTATGGAAGCGTATGGCGCGGTAGGAACTCTGTATTCAATAGTCAATAGATTAGCCAATGATACTTCTGCTCAATGCTGGCACCTGTATAAGAAGAGTAAGGATAACCGTAGACGTTATGCCTATTCTGGTATGGATGACCGTGTTGAGATTACTGATCACGCAGCGTTAAAGCTTCTTAATAAGCCTAATCAATTCATGACATTACAAGAGCTGATTGAGATTACTCAACAGCATATTGATTTAACAGGTGAAGGATGGTGGCTTCTTACTAATGGCAGCTATGGTAATTTCCCTATAGAGATATGGCCATTGCGTCCAGACAGAGTATCTGTTGTCACTGATCCTAATGAATTCCTTACTGGATATATCTATACAACTCCTGATGGACAGAAAGTACCACTGGAAAAGGAATCAGTAATCCAGATGCGTATGCCTAATCCTATGGATATCTATAGAGGTATTGGTCCAGTACAATCTATTCTTACTGATCTTGACAGTGCTAAGTATGCTGCTGAATGGAATCGTAACTTCTTTAGAAACTCAGCTAATCCAGGTGGAATTATTGAAGTACCTGAAAAGTTATCAGATGAGGACTTTAAGCAATTAGTTACTCGTTGGCAAGAACAGCATAAAGGCGTTAATAACGCACACAGAGTATCCGTAATTGAGAATGGTAAATGGATTCCCACTACTATCTCTATGCGTGATATGCAATTCGCAGAATTAAGAGACGTATCTTCTACTGTTATACGTGAAGCATTCGGTATGCCTAAGTTCAAATTAGGAGATGTTACCGATGTTAATAGAGCAACTGCCGACGCATCAGAAAGAATGTATGCGCGTTCTCTATTGAAGCCACGACTTGAACGTATTAAGCAAGCTCTTAATAATGATCTTCTTCCACTATTCGGTGTATCAGGAGACGGAATAGAATTCGATTATGATTCTCCTGAACCTGAAGACAAAGAAGTAGAAGATAAGTCTTTCTTACAGAAAGCAACAGCAGCAAAGATGCTGGTAGATGCGGGATATGATCCCATAGGCGTACTTGAAGCAGTTCAATTACCCCCTGTTACCCATACAAAGCCTGTACCAGTTCCCAATCCGACACCTCCTCCTACTAATCCGAATCTCGGAGGTTAATTATGAAGTCTTGGTACACAATTGAGAACAAGGCTGACGCACCTGCCACATTGTATTTGTACGATGAAGTCGGAGGTTATGGTGTATCGGCAAAGAATTTCGTTGATGAACTCAATGCGATAAAGAGTAATGAAATAGATGTACATATCAATTCTCTTGGTGGTGAAGTATTTCAAGGTTTTGCTATTTACCAGGCATTGAAGGATCATCCGGCAGAAGTAAATGTATATGTAGACCATATAGCAGCATCAATTGCCTCTGTTATCGCTATGGCTGGTGACAATATAAAGATGGCTAAGAATGCAGAGCTTATGATTCATGATGGTCATGTACAAATGGCAGGTAATGCAGCAGAGCTTTCCAATATGGTTGATACTCTGAATCGTGCCTCTAATAACATCGCCTCTGTTTATGCTGAAAGAGCTGGTGGAGATATAACTACTTGGCGTAACGCTATGCAAAGAGAAACATGGTTTAGCGCAGAAGAAGCTGTATCTGCCGGTCTTGCAGATGAAGTAGTCCAGTCAAACCGTAAAGCAGCACGTAATGTAGCTGATCTACAAATCTTTAATTACGCAGGAAGAAAGTTCGCACCTGAACCAGTAATTGATGCTACTAAAGAACCTTATGGTCCAGTAGAATATGCTGATCCTGGTTATCAAGCGGATAGTCAGAAAAGATATCCTATTGACACTGAGGAGCATGTAAAAGCTGCTTGGTCTTACATTAATCAAGAAAAGAATGCTAATTCTTATACTTCTACACAACTTAATGAAATTAAGAGTAAGATAAAAGCAGCAGCTAAAAAGTTCGGGATACAAATCTCGGACACATTCGATACCGTATCCCTAATTAATGCACTGAAAGAGGTTTTCAATGCCTAACCTAAATATCCCAACAAATGGTGCTGAGCTGGAAGAGCTTCTTACAGATGGCACTAAGATGACTGAAATTGTCAAGAATGGTCAGATGGGTGAAGTCGTAAAGGCTTATGCTACTAATGTTGCTAAGCGTGACACTGACATTGCTGGACAAGTAAAGGCTCAAGTTCAGTCTGAGCTATTTGACTTTATGCGCAACAATGAGCAGAAGACAACTAAGGCCAATCTTAACTACACTCCTGGAAAGGGCAAGAGTACTGCTGTATACAACGCAGCAGCTATCGGTGCCCAAAAGGGAATTGAGGATGAGTTTGAGGGAATCGCAGATTTCTTCCAGACAATTCATCACAATGCTCCTCGTACTGCTGCACACGATGCACAGATGGATCGCCTACGTGGAATCAATAACGCATTCAGCTCTAACGATGGAGCTTCAGGTGGTTTCGTAATCCCTGAGACAATGCGTTCTGACATTCTTCAGCTATCTCTAGAAGACAGTGTTGTTCGTGGTCGTGCCACAGTAATCCCTATGTCAAGTTCTTCTACTCTAGTTCCTTCTGTAGATGAGACAAGCCACGTTTCCAGCGTAAAGGGTGGAATCGTAGGTTACTGGACTGAGGAAGCTGGAGCACTTACTATCTCTAACGCTACATTTGCTAGCAAGAGACTTAATGTTCACAAGTTAACTACTTATACTGAAGTACCAAACGAGCTATTAGCCGATGGTATTGCTTTCGAGTCATTCATTAATCTTGCATTCCCACAGGCAATTGCCTTCTATGAGGATGACGCATTCATGAATGGTAATGGTGTAGGTCAGCCAGAAGGTTACCAGAATGCAGCAGCCGCTGTTACTGTAACAAAGGAATCTGGTCAGCTAGCAAATACAATCGTATGGGAGAACATTGTAAAGATGTATTCTCGTATGCTTCCTAGCTCACTTAACCGTGCTGTATGGGTTGTTCCTCCTGCTGCCTTCCCTGAGCTTGCAACAATGGCTCTATCCGTTGGTACTGGTGGAGCACCTGTTTGGTTGAGCAGTGGTATTCAGGGTCCTCCTATGACAATTCTAGGACGCCCAGTAATTATCTCTGAGAAGGCTCCTGCACTTAGCTCTGCTGGTGACGTTGCATTCGTAGATATGAGCTATTACCTAATTGGTGACCGTCAAGCTATGACAGCTACTTCTTCTCAGCACTTCAAGTTCCAAAATGATCTTACAGCTTACAAGATCGTAGAGCGTGTAGATGGAAAGCTATGGCTTAACTCAGCCCTTACACCTAAGAACAATGGATCAACACTTTCTCCAGTTGTTCTTCTAGGTGCCCGCTAAAATTAGTCGAGAAGGGATAAGCATTCAAACCCTTATCCCTTCTTTGCTAGTAATGCAATAAACCCCATTACTAACAAGACAAAGAAATGAGAAACAAATGAGCGCAACTGGAACAGGACTCGGAAGAGTTCTTAACGTAGTAAATGTAGCTGACGCTATTTACGTAAATATGAAGAATGCCGAAGCTGTTACATTCGTAGGTTACAAGTCAGGTGGAGACACTTACACAATCAACGAAGGTACCGCTGCTGGTGGAGGTACAACTGCTACTCTTGCCAAGATTACTGATGTATACACATCCAATGGTGTTGGTGGAGCATGGACAAAGGTTACTCAGGCTGCCGGATCTGCTTATGTAGCTTCTGCTGACTGTGTAGCATTTACTGTTCGTGCAGATCAATTATCTGATGGAAAGACGTTCCTTAACTGTGCGTCTACTTCTACAGGTACTGTAACTGCTATTCTTCATGATCTATCTACAATGCGTACTCCTGCTAACCTTCCATCTGTGATTGTATAAGGAGCTTAATATGTCTGTAATCATTCAGGGAGACCAGCTAAGACAAATCGCATTAGGCCAAGGACCAGTATCCAAGGCATCAGGTGCCAGCCCTACAACTGTTGCAGCTTTTACTGTTACTGGTGGAGAAGTACTAATCACGGCCCTATGGCTAAAGGTTACAACTTCTATCACTACTGACAGCGGAACTGTAGCCGTTAACCTTGTTCCTACTACAGGTGACACACAGACTCTTGTGACTGCCACTGACCTAGGTACAACTGACACCACTGCCGGAACTACTGTAGGACTTGACAGCGGTACAACTGCTGCTTCTAAGTTCCTTCGTGGAGGCAGAGTTAATCTTAATGCCATTGCTACTACAGGAACCATCAACATTATCGGTGCCGCATCTGTAAACGGTGCATTCACTATTAACGTATGCTGGATTCCTCTTACAGCCGGAGCAGTTCTCGTAGCTGCATAATTCAATTGCTAAAGGCCGTATCGTAATCAAATGCGGTACGGCCTTTACTTATTAAGGAGATTACAATGGGTTATTGGGATATGATCGCTATTATTCAGGAATCAGTTGATCTTGATGACTATTTCGCTACTCGTATTCCTCCTTGTTGTCCCAATGATGGAACTCCTCTCCAAGAAGGTTTCGACGGAATTATATTCTGCCCATGGGATGGCTGGAGATATAATTATGATAGTTACGTTCGTTAATTAATCTAGGAGACATAATGGTTTGGTATTGCACACGTGAAGATGTCCGTGAGGCTCTGGACTCAAAGGAAAGTGCCTATAACAATAAAGCAGTGGACAGAGTAATAGAAACTGCTTCCCGTACAGTAGAACAATGGCTTAATCGTATTTTCTATCCGACTATAGCTACAAAGTATTTCGACTTTCCCAGTCATAAGTATTCTCGTAGTTATCGTTTATGGTTTGATGAACCGGCTGAACTTATCTCAGCTACTTCTGTGGTATCAGGAGGAATTACTATTGATCCTTCCGCTTATTACACAGAGCCAGTAAATGTAGGCCCACCCTATAACCGTATTGAAATCAATCTAGCTTCCACATCAGCATTCAATGCTACATCTACTTATCAGCGACAGACAGTAATTCAGGGACTATGGGGTTACCGAGAGGATCTTCAAGTAGTTACTACTCTGGCTGAGGATCTTGATACTACTGAAACTGGTATTGATATCAATAACTCAGGATTAATAGGAGTAGGAGATACGATAAAAGTCGGCAGCGAATACATGGTAGTAACAGATAAATCTATGCTGGATACTGCTCAGAATACTTCTGCTCTAGCACTATCAAAGTCTGCTGTATCTATTACAGGACTTACACCAGGAGCCTTGAATGTAGGAGAGATTATCCTCATTGATTCAGAAAGAATGCTGATCGTAGACGCAGCCGGTTCTACAGTTACCGTAGAGAGGGCCGTAGATGGCTCTGTATTGGCTGCTCACGCCCTTAACGCAGACATCTATGCTCTACGTACTCTGACAGTTTCCAGGGGCTCTCTGGGCACTACAGCGGCTTCACATCTAACTGCCGCTTCAGTAAGTGTTTTAGTAATTCCTTCACCTGTAAGAGAACTGACTCTGGCAGAGGCGGTAAATAACTTACTACAGAGTAGATCAGGTTATGCAAGAGTAGTAGGTTCCGGGGATAACCAAAGAGAATCGTATGGAAAAGGTCTTTCTGATTTACGTCAGAGAGTAGAGAATACCTATGGACGTAAGACACGTAAGTTGGCGGTTTAAATGGCTGATGTAGATATCCATAAGTCAGGTCCAGTATTTGATGGCAGAGCTAATATGGCTATTGATGATTTCGTAGATGCGGCAGAGAAAGAAATAGCCGATAGAGGAAAAGAAGCATTAGTAGCCGCTGATCATAGATCATTCAAACATGAAACAGGCGCTTATACATCTAGAATTCGTGTGACAATGGACAGAGGTAGTCACGTAATAACAGATGGTGGAGTAGTTTATGGTCCCTGGCTAGAAGGTACAGGTTCTCGTAATGCTCCAGTAACCAGATTCCGTGGATATCACAATGCAGAAGAAGTAGCTGCGAAATTGCAAGAAGAAGCAGTATCTATAGCAGAAGAAATACTTCCCCGATACATTAGCAGAATGGAGTAATCATGACACTCAATACCAAGGCAATTCAGGATGCTCTTGTATCTCACGCATTATCTACCGGATACTTTGAAGATGTTCTTGCCCACGAGCCTTTAGAGGTAACAGGTACAGGAATTACTTGTGCTATCTGGTTGGGCAGTGGAGCTGTTCTTCCTAATAGAAGTGGACTCGATATAGTAAGTGCCTCATTATCTTTTAATATCCGTCTGTTTACCAATACGCTCCAGCAACCCCAAGATGGTATAGACATAGATATTATGGATGCCTTTGATGGATTAATGACTGCTTACTCAGGAGATTTCTCATTAGGAAACGCAGTGAGTTATATTGATCTTATGAATATATCTTTTAATGCGGGTTACGTTACTATCAATGGCACGCAATTTCGTCTAATAACAATTTCCCTTCCCATAGTTTCTGATGATCTATGGACTGAATCAGAGTAAGGAATTAATCATGGCTAAAGAGTCAGGACTTGGGGATAATCTCTATGTAGGAACTTCTAATGTTTCAGGAGATATCAACTCAGTCGGTAAAATTAGTGGAGGACCAGCTACTTTAGATGTTACTGGTATAGATAAATTCGCTTTTGAGAGAATCGGCGGATTAAGAGATGGAGCTATTGAATTCATATCTTATTTCAATGATGCTGCTACAAAAGCCCATAGCGTATTCAAGACTCTGCCAACAACAGATGTAGTTGTCTCTTATCTGCATGGACAAGTAATCGGTAATCCTATGGCTTCCTGTGTTGCCAAGCAATTGAATTACGATATTACAAGAGGAACTGATGGTGCCCTTACCGCAGGTATTAATACTGTAGCCAATGGTTATGGCCTTGAATGGGGACAGCAACTTACGGCAGGTTTACGTACAGATACTGCGGCAACCAATGGTACATCTCTGGATACTCTTGCATCAGCTTCCTTTGGTGGTCAGGCATATCTGCATCTAACTTCCTTCACAGGCACAGATGTAACTATCAAGATTCAGGATTCTGCTGACAACTCTTCTTTCGCTGATGTCACAAGCTTTACCTTTGGTTCTCTTGCTGCTGTAACTGCTTCTAGAGTTGCCCTTACTTCTACAGCTACTATTCGTAGATATGTAAGAGTGGTAACTACAACAACTGGTGGATTCTCCTCAGCTATATTTGCGGTAAACTTAGTAAAGAATGATGTAACTACCGTATTTTAATTTTCTTAGGAGAGAAAATGCCCATTGATACGCAATATATGCAAACTTATTCAATAACAGCACCCTTGGCAACACACTTCAGAAAAGCTTCCTGTGAAGAAGTAAACTGTCCAGACTTTCTCAATGGATGGCGTGTCCGAAAGGATGCTCTTAATCCCCAGATGCTTCATACAGCTACTCATAGTGGACGTTCTTATACAGAACTTCATGTAGCTGAAGGAGAGAACTGGCTAGTATTTCCAGCAGGACAACCCTGTTTCAAGGCTTCACAACATAAGCTTCCTATAGGAAAGCCAGAAATCTACTACGTTCGTGGTGGAGATCAAAGAGGTAATCCATTAGGGACAAAGCGAATTCACACTAAGCCGGAATTCTGGGTGGAAGATTTCGCTGAGAATCTAGATAATATAAGAACAGCTCAAGAACGAGCTTAATGAAAGGTGTAATCCATGGCAAAGATTTCCGGCTTGGGCTGGACAACAATGTCTGTAGACAACTCTGGTGGTACTCCTGTCGATATTCGTAACGACTGTACTGACCTTAACTTCGCTACCCCAAGAGCCACACAAGATATCACAGGTATTGACAAGTCTGCTTTCGAGCGCTTGCTATTACTTGCTGATTTCAGTATTACTCTTAACGGAGTATTCAACACAGCAACTTCTCACTCTGTATTAAAGACAGTACCTTCTACTTCGGTAAACCGAACTACTTCAATTGGTATTGCTTCTCAGACACTGGCTAATGAATGTGTCTATACAGATTACGCATTAACACGTGCCTCATCTGGTGAGTTCACCTGGACAACAACTGGTGTTCTGTCAGACGGTACAGTACCTACTTGGTCATAAGCAATCATATTTCTAGGAGAGATATCATGGGTTTCAAAAAGCCTACAAGAATTATTAACCTTGTATTTGAAGATGAGTATGAAGGTCTTGAGATTAATGCCAAGGCCCCTTCAGTAAAAACTATTATGAAAATCAGTAAGCTACAAGAAGAATCTATCAATGCTATTCCCCAACTTGTCGATATACTTATCGAACATTTAATTGACTGGAATATGGAAGAGGACGATGGTTCTCTTACAGTATTGGATAAGGAAGCCCTTGATTTACTTGATCTGTCTTTGCTCAGAGGAATTGTAGAAGCATGGGCAACCGCTGTTGCTGGTGTATCTGCCCCTTTAGAGCAAGACTCGAACAATGGCGAGCTATCCCAGGTGGCGTGGATTCCTACGGAAACACTGTAACAAAACCGTATGAATTAAAAGAAGCTGAGCTGATGATAGGTATGTGCAAGATGTTCTCTTGTCTGCCTGCTCAATTACATGAAGAGGATGCTCAGCTTCTTCAATACGTAACTATATGTGAATTAGCTGGTTCATTCGAAGATAAAGAAACGGAGTAGTATCCATGGCTGGTAATGACGTAACCATAAGTGTGCGAGTAAGAAACCTCGCAGACAAAGAGCTGGGCAATATCGGCCGTGGGTTTACTCAACTTCTAGGAGGAGCTATAGTTCCTGCAACAGCGGCTATAGCAGCTCTAGGTATAGAGGTAGCTGGTGCTGGGGCAGCATTAGGTGTATTTGGTGCTGCTGTAGCTCCTCAGATCGGTAATATTAAAGGAGTAGCAACTGCTCAGGATGCTTATAATAAGGCCGTAGTAAATTTTGGCAAGAATTCTAAGCAGGCTACTTCAGCACAGGATAAGCTGAAAGCCCAGATGGATTCACTTACTCCTGCTACCCGTGCAACTGCTAAATCATTTGAAGGTTTGAAGAGTTCCTTCTTCGCATGGTCAGATAGTCTATCTAGTAGTACTATGCCGATATTCACACACGGTCTTAATGCTATGAAGAATATTCTTCCTTTACTTACTCCTTTGGTACAAGCTGTATCCAAGGAATTACTAGGATTATCTGTACGTTTTGAATCCTTTTCCAAGACAGATAAATTTAAGACATTAGTAAAGCAGTTCTCTAGTTTTGCTGCGGGAGCTTTACATAACGTAATCAAAGGTGTTCAGTTACTATCAAAGGTAATAGCCGGATGGGTTATGGGATCTGGCTTCCAGAACTTTATAAAGACTGGCCAGAAAGAAGGTCCAGGATTAGCTAAGATGTTCCAGAATATTGCTGAGGCGGTAGGAAAGTTTATCGTAGCTGCTGGTCCTCTTGCAGGATTACAGTTAAAGGTACTGGAAATATTAGCCAACGTATTGAACTCTATTCCTATGTCAGTATTGAAGATACTTGTACCTACTCTGTTAGGTATCGTAGCTGCTCTTAGACTATGGACTATCGCGCAGACGATCTGGAATGGTGTCATGACGGTCACAGATGCCCTTCTAGCGGCCTCTGGCTGGACTTTGGTAGTAGGAGCCATTGCGCTTCTAGTAGCGGCTGTAGTGCTGATTGCAACAAAGACTACATGGTTCCAAACAATATGGAAGGCAGCATGGTCAGGAATCAAAGTCGTATTCACTGCTACTGTTCATGCTATTCAATCTGCCTGGAATACTGTATGGAATGGTATTAAGTCCACCTTCAATTCTGTAGTAACCTTCCTTCGTGGAAAGTTTGGCGCCTTGACATTACTACTTGGACCTATTGGTGCGGTAATGTTTATCGCTGCTAACTGGAGTAAAGTAAAGACTTTGGTTGTAGGTTATATCAATACTATTATCAGTTCGGTAAAGAACGTAATCAAGTGGATAAGAAATATCGTAGGTAAGACTATCAAGCTGAATCAGTCAGGAGCCGAAGCAGTTGTACGCTGGATAAAGAATATTATCGATTTGGTAAGACGCTTTACTGGTAAGACAATAAAGATCGGAGTATCTGGTGTTACTAATGCGATAAGGTCTGTACAGAATCTTATAAACAAGATCACTCATCTTGTAGGAAAGACAGTAAGCATCAGTGTAGATGCTCTGAAAGGCGCTGGAAGTTCCTTGCTTAAGGCTCTAGGATTCGCTCATGGAGGCGTAGTAGGTGCTGCTGCCAGTGGAGGATTACGTACAGGTAATGTCCTTGTAGGAGAACACGGACCAGAGATTGTCAAGCTTCCTGCTGGAAGCCATGTCAGAAGTAATCCTGATTCTCAGAGATGGGCTTCTCAACAAGGAAATGGCGGAGCAAATATTACTCTGACTATTGATTCCCGTGGAAGTGACATGGATAAAGCATTTCTTAATGTATTTAAGCGTATTGTTAGAGTAAGGGGCGGAAACGTCCAGTTCGTACTAGGAACCTAGGAGAGATAATGGTTGCATACAGATCAACAGCCACTGCGACAAATCCCGCTACTACTTCAGCATCATCTATTACCATCACAAAGCCTTCAGGAACAGTTGACGGAGACTACATGGTACTAGTTACCAATGCAGCGGAAGCAGCGGTTGTTACTGCTCCTGCCGGATGGATATTATTAGAATCCGCTGTAGTAACTGGTTCAGGTATCTCTTCTAGCCTATATATGAAGAAAGCCGCCTCAGAAGGAGCCAATTATGTGGTTTCCTTCTCTGGTGGTGCTACTTCATGTTCAGGGTCTATTACTACATTCTCTGGTACAGCAGGTATTGATACGTGGTTTTGGGCTGACAACGGTTCTATTGACCCATCTTTTGGAACTAATATAGTACCGTCTCGTACAGCTCTGGGATACCATATTCTAGTATGGACAGATACTACTATTGATACAGGTACTGCTGCGGGAAGTTTTACTGAGCTATTTGATGTAGGACAATTCAATACCGGTTCTACTATAGTAAGAGGAATGGCAGGTTATAGAAGTAATGCCACTGTAACTGCTGGAGCCAGTATTACTTATCCTTCTATTGATATGACTAACTCGATTACTGCTAGTACTCAGTGGGTTGTAGCAATGGCAGATGTTGTACCTACTAATGAAAGCTGGGCTTCTACAGGTATTGCTGTAGAAATGAATATCAATGGAACCTGGACTGATGTAACTAATGATGTACGTTATGACCAGTCAGTAGCTATTACCAGAGGTACAGATACTCAGGGAGGTCAGGTCAATCCTTCTACTGCTACTTTTACTCTGGATAACAGATCAGGAAATTACTCTACTGAGAATCCTAATAGCTCTTATTATGGTTATTTAAACTACAATACTCAATGCCGTATTTCTAAGGCATACGGTACTGTAGCTATGGTTACTCCAGGATATGATGACCAGAAGAAAAGTGCTAGTCGTCCAGTAGACAGATTCCGTGCTCTTAGTACAAGTGCTATGAATGTAACAGGCGATCTGGATATACGTGTTGATTGTGAACCAGAGACATGGAAACAATCACAGGTACTTATGGCTAAGCATAATATTGTGCCTCTTGGCGGTCCTGGAAATACTTTAAGTTCCTGGATATTCTATTTAGATTCAGAGGGTATTCCACACCTGTACTGGATGGAAAATGTAGGAGGGCTTAATCTTACCCATAATATTAAAGCTACTTCTGTTGTTCCTTCTAATATTCGTCAGGCTATTCGTGTAACTCTTGATATTAATAATGGCGCTTCTGGAAATACTGTCGCATTTTATACATCAGATACTATTTCTGGTTCTTGGACACAACTAGGAACTTCTGTTATAACATCTGGCGTTACTACTATTAACTTCTCAGACAGTGCTCTTACTATTGGAGCTACTGATCCTTTACTAGATACTGCTTTTGTCTATGATCAAGAGGCAGCCAACAGTAGTCCTCAACCTGGTACTTTTACTGGTAGAGTTTATGCGGCACAACTACTTAACGGTATAGCAGGTAGCGCCCTGGCTAATCCAGATTTCACAGCACAAACTACAGGAAGTTATTCCTTTACTGACGCTGCGGGTAATCTATGGATTGGCTATAACAATGCGGTATGTTCAAATAGAAGATATCGTCATCATGGAGAAATAACAGCTTGGCCACAGACTAAAGATACAAGTAATAATGAGGCTTGGGTAGATATTGAATCTTCTGGAGTTCTTCAAAGAGAACAACAAGGAGATAATCCTGTATCTTCTGCACTATATCGTTTCTATACTAATCCTGAAGGTATATATCAGACTAGTCCAGGTCCTTATTCTAACTTTGGTAGTCAAGGACCTTTTTATCCTATAGGTTATTGGCCTTTAGAGGATGAGACTGCTGCTTTGCAGGTGGCTTCTGGCCTGACACTGGGAACGCCAGGAAAAGTAAAAGGTGTACCTACTTTTGCTGATAATGACAGTTTTGACTCTTCAAAGGCAATCATTAATCTAAAGGCATCTTCATCTATTACTTTTCCAGTAAACGCACCTAATTCTGGTTCATTCGCTGTAGAGTTTCTTCTATATCCACCTTCAGGAATAACTAATGGTGCTGTAATAGCAAGATTTATTACTACGGGAGCAGATAAGATTATCGAGTTAGTCTATTCTGGTACTAATCAGATGACTCTTAATACTTATGATGTAAACCACACACTGATCCATACATCAGGTGCCTTTACTTCTCATACCTTCTCAAGCCCTCACAATAGATATTCGCTATTCGCATGGACTACTAATGGCACTATTGAACTGTATGAAGAGAATATCTCTGCTGGAATAGCTACTAATATAAGTCTTTTCTCTATGGCTACTTCTGGTAACGTTGGTAAATTAACATCTATCATTCTTAATCCTAATGGGACTATGGATGGCGTTTATATGGGACATGTGGCTGTCTTTGATGGTACAAGTTCAGATACTTACCCTTATGGGTCCGGCTATGACTATATTCCACCTTTTGATGCTCTATTGGGAACACCAGGGGAACTCAGTGCTGCAAGAGCTAAAAGAATAGTTCAGCAAGCAGATATGGTTCCTTATTCTATTGGAGATAATGGGGTCGCATTAGGTGTCCAACATGTATCAACCCTGATGGACAGTGTACGAGACAGTCAGAAATCTGATGGAGGTTTTGTTTATGAGCCAAGAAATATCCTAGGGCTTGGATACCGAACGCTGAAGTCTATGTATAATGCTCCCGCTATACTGTCATTGAATTATGCTACTGCTGATTTATCAGGTACTTTCCTTCCTGTAAAGGATAATCTGGGAGTAGTAAATGACTTGACAGTACACAGAGTAGATGGCTCTTCTTCTCGTTATGTACAGACAACAGGACGACTTTCTGTTAGCCGTCCTCCTACAGGTATAGGAAGATACAGTAGTTCAATTGATCTATCTTTAGATACTGATGATCAAACAGCGTCCCAGGCATCTTGGAGAGTATTTCTGGGGACCCTGAATAAACTCAAGGTAAATCAGCTTACTATCGCCCTGGAGAATGCTCGTATAAGTGCGACAGCAGATAAGATAACAAGATTTTACTCTGCTGATATAGGAGATAGTATTAGTATCAGTAACTTGCCTGCTTCTATTCAGCCAGACCAAATGCTTCAGCAGATTGTCGGCTATTCAGAAGTATTTGATCAATTCCAGCATATGATTACCTTTAATACAATTCCGGGTGAAGGTTATGCTATTGGTACTGATACTGCTGCGGCCACTTCTGCGACACAGAGTAAAGCAGATTCTACATCTACTACTCTTGCAGGTACGATGACTACAACATCTACCAGCAGAACAGTCACTATCGCTTCTGGTTCAGCTTTATGGACTACATCAGGAGTAGCATTCGATATCATAGTCAGTGGAGAAAGAATGACAGTTACCGCAGTTTCAGGTTCATCTTCTCCTCAGACCTTCACAGTTACCCGATCTGTAAACGGTGTAGTGAAAACACATGCATCAGGAGAAACTGTAAGCCTATTCAAACCCGCTATTACCGCACTATAAGGAGATTTATACATGGCAATTTACCCAAACTGGTTAGCTGGTCAAGATATCACCGCTGACTCTCTTAATGCTATGCAACCACTTATCGCTATAAAAACAGCGGGAGAAGCAGTTACTTCTTCTACTGCAATGCAGAATGACAATGAACTGTTTCTTCCTGCTGTTGCCAGTGCTACCTATCTTATGGAGCTTTATCTTATGTACGACAGCTCTACAGCCAGTGATATTAAGATAGGCTGGACAGTTCCTACAGGAGCTACTATGATATGGGCGCCTATGGGAGCTAACTTAGGAGAAGCTACTAACTCTGCTGTACTATCCATGAACCTGCAATCCCGTGTAGAGACAGAAACCGCTAACCTTGGTGGATCTACCAGTACTGGTATCGGTGCTACTGCTTGGGGAGTACTGATTATGAGTACAACTGCCGGTAATCTGCAATTCCAGTGGGCTCAGGCTACCAGTGGTGCTACTGCTACTAACGTACGTGTACCTTCTACTCTTAAACTCACCAGAATATCTTAAGGATGCTAATAAATAGATGACATCTCCTACACAGATTCTTCCTTTAGTGGAAGCTGTTCAATATAACGGAACAAATGGTACATATATCGCTACTGGATTTGTACCTGACGGAACAATAGTTTCCGATAATGGTACATTACTGATATTCACCCGTCCGGATGACGGAGGTACTTACTATATTAATCTCACTGACTGGGCAGTATTCAGCCGAGGAAATATCTATGATGTAAGACCTGATGCTGAATTCAATACTCTCTACTACATACCGTAAGCAGATGATAAAGATTAATGTCGCTATCCACACCTCCCGCATATTCTCATTCTCTCCAGGATATTCCGGGAGTTGTAGGAGCTAATAATTTCCTCTCGGTATTCAATCCTGCTAACAGTGGGAAAACGTATATGCTTCTGCGATTAGATGTCAGTACGTATTCCGCTGGTACAACCGCCTCTGCTAACTCTATGTATTCAAAGAGAATTACAGCCGCAAGTAGTGGGACATTAGTAGCAGCCAGTACTGTTGCCAGATTCCGTACTGATTTCGCTGATCCTTCTCTGGAAATACGTATAGGAAATCCTACGGTAACTGCTACAGGTCTTGTACTGAATCTTATTCCTCCAGTAATATCAACTGGCTCAGGACAGTTCAGTACAAGTCAGAATCCTCCTTATAACACATCATTCGTATGTGCTCCTGGAGAAGGTATCGTACTGGCTACAGCAGCCGGAGATATAGATCAGGTATGGAATATCACACATATATGGCAAGAGGTGAATCGTTAATGGCTAATACCGCTAATTCTGATGGAGGAACAGTCGTAACGATAGCCGCCAATAGTATCTGGAAAGGTACGATTACTCTAAGTGCTACTTTAGGAGTCGCTGTTGGTGGCGCTTCTGCTACCCAATATCCTTCAGTTACCGTATCTGGTGCTAATTCTTCTTGGGCCAATGGAGATACTGTAATAAAGCTGGCATTATTCGTTCCTGCGGTCGGTGTTACTTCTCTTATAGGAGCCTCTACAACAGCTTCTCTGAGTACAGGAGATATCCAGGTACGTACAGGGGCCAATTCTGTGGATCTTATCCTGAATATAGGAACAGGTGTCACTGGTGTAGCAACGGCTATAGGAGTTATAAGATAAAGGCTATAATAAATACTGTGGTAACTCTCCTAGAAAAGGAATATCCCCCTTAGATTATCTAAGGGGGATATTTTTATAGAGAATCCTTTACTTCTTGCAGATAGTCAATCTTATCTGTCAGATTTTCTATTACCTGATCAATGTGACCTTTAGCACTTTCCACTGAGTGGTAGATACTCAGTAAGTCTGTTCCGAATGCTCTCGGATCAAGGGTCCATCCTGCTACTGTTTCTATCTGGCTGTGAATGTAATCGGGTACTTGCATCGTATTCCTTTACTTAGTAAGAGCGGTAGTCATAAAGTTGCTGGTGAGTGTCCTCAGTTGGTCCTTAGAAGCCTCTGAGAGGCCCTTACAGGCACTTAGGTTATCCAGTAGTAGTCCTGGACCATCCCAGTTGGGATAGGCACTCAGAGAGGCGTACAGACAGTTGTTGATTTTATCAGATGAAGTCTGACCAGAATGACCTAGAAAATATCCTAGCCCCAGTCCTCCTACTATGAACATAACGGCTATCGAAGCCATCCATGCATTGAATCCCTTAACAGTTGCCATTATCTTCTCCTTCGTCGTCGTGGTCAGTAGGTAAGATCCTAGCTTGTAAGAGCTTACGAGTCAAGTCAGGCTCTACACACATAGTCTGAGTCAGGTCTGTCTGTAGCTGCTGGATCTCTGTTCGCATCTTCAGTTTCTCTTCTGGTGTTCTATAAGGTCTGTTTACTACTCTCAGAAGTGCTTTTATTCTCAGTTGCTTCTGTTCTTCGCTCATATTCCTTATCTGTATCTCTCTCAGATCCATCGTATTAACAACCTCCACAGTGTGTCTGTCCTTTTTGCCAGGGGCGGATACCAGAAGTAGCCAGGTAACAATGAGACTTACAATGCTGATAAACAGTACTTCCATGATCCTCATACATATAACAGCCACAGGACAGTTCATGTCTGGGAGAGTTCTTTATCTTGTCATTGATAGCATGTCTTATTCTAGTCATGAGTTTTCTCCATCTTCTTCTTGTTATAGCTGAGGGCCTTTGATACCTGTTGTTTTGTTACTTCATCACTTTTGGCTTTCTGTACCAGTGGATACAGTTCATCAGTCGTCTGGATTCCCTGTGCGTAGAACTTGGCTACCAGTGAGTTGATGGATTCCTCTGTAACTGCCTCTACAAGGCTCTGTGCGGCTTCCTGCGGGCTTTCCAGGTAACGTGTGAGGATTTCCTTGGACTGCTTCTCAAAGGCTCTCAGAGGGAATCTCAGCCATGCCAGATTAGGCATAAGCGGTAAGGGATCTACTACTCTTCCACGCTTACGTAATTCAGTCTTGTTCTCGAATTTCAGTCCTTCTTCAAAAAGGAATCCAGCAGTAATACTTGGTAACGCATAGAAGATAATTCCTAGCATTCCGAAACTCATGATATGTGCGTGATATCCATTGAGAATCGCTGATGTGATAATGAGAAAGTAGGTAAGAAATTTAGTAGTCGCAGAAGAATCCTCACTCTTGGCATATTCGATACTGAGAATTCCCAGATAGATAGCTGCTCCGTCATAAGCGATAGATGCTACGATAGCCAGCCATAAAGGAATTCCCAGTAAAGTAGCCAATCCGAAAAGGCTCCATCCTGAGATTCCAAGAGCTACGGTAAGTACGATACCGAATATCAGATATCTTATAGTTTTAGTATTCATTTAGTCTTCCCAGCTATTGAAGATACGGTTGTCAATACTTTCGTCTGAGAAGATTCTCTGGTCAAGCATTTCCCAGATACCATCGTCTTCTTCTGTGGCAGACTTTGTGCTAATATAGCTCTTATATTCAAAAGTAGTCATGAGATAAATTCCTTATTGTTTGTTTAGGTTAAGTAAGAGAGCCTGGTTTTGGCTGAGCCAGGCTCTCTTTGTTTTTTACTTAGGAAGTATTACTTGTGGATTTCCAAAACCCATTCCATAAGCCTTTGGCTCTTTGAAATACTCAGCCAGAATATATCTGACTACTGCTGCTTGAGATATATCAAGTTCTGAAGCAATCTGTTCAATCTGCAATGAGATATCTTCTCTGATCTTATATGTCTTTATTACTAATTCTTGTTTCATAAGAATCTCCTAGATAGTTTTTCTTTCTTATAGTAAGAGTATAGCATACTTTGTCTTACCTGTCAAGTAGAGGTAAGAAGTTCTAAGAGCTTCTTAGACTGGCATATCTATTTAGTCTATTCGTAGGAGAAGTATTTATATCTTTTGATGCTGTTATTTCTATATGCATACTTTTCTTCTGTTGTATATGTTCAGCCAGTCTACGGGCAACTTTCTGTTCTATGGACTCAGAGGTATCTACTGTAGTAGGTCTAGAAGCCTCTAGAAGGGCTCTCAGACGGTTTGTAGGAGACTCTTGGATAGAAGGTACCTCTACAGTCTCAGAGGGGCTTAGAACGGCTTCTACGGGCTCTACATAGTTCTCTAGGATTTCACCTGTTACAGGGTCTACACCTTCAGTTTCACGGATCTTCTGGTGTTCTCTCATCAGTGCATTTTCCTTGGCAATCTTCATACCGTAGTTCTTCAGGTCATAGTTGAAAGCGGTACGCTGATACATCTCAGACTTATGAAATAAATCTCTTCCTAATTCAATGTCCTTGTGTCTCTTAGCATTCTTACCTTGTACTCCACAATCTACAGCAATAGACTCAAGAGTCTTCTCTGTACGTGTGTAAGTAGTCAGATCCTTCTTTATCAATCCTAGTTTTACCAGGGATTTCAGGTGCTTGAAGACAGTAGAACGAGCAGAACCACTGATCTGATGGATTTCAATAGCTGTTCTAGAGGTATCTGTTACTGCTTTGTACGTATTGATCTCTGTACGGGTAAGAATTGTTCCGTGGTCAGAGTCTACGTCAGTCCAGTCTACGAATGACACACTGTCTACACACTCGTTGGGTAGATCCAGTGTGTCTTTAATAGACTTTCTTACCGACACACTTGGACTTGTTACCTGGTAAGTGTTAGCCATCCCGAATCCCTGAGAATCATCTTTTCTCAACCATCCTGCTTCTGTTAATCTCTCCAGTGATCTTCCAGCAGTCTTATGAGCTACGTTACAAGCCTTGGCAATATCTCTCAGAGAAGAGTTAGGATTGATAACACCACGCTGAGTAGCCATATCATGCAGGTATCCAAGAACAATACTGTCAGTTACCTTAGTACGACCTGATAGAGGGTAATCTAATAGAAGAGCCTTTATTTCTCCTACTTTATGAAGAACGTCTGTCTTGTCCTTGAAATCAGAACTGTAACTCTCTGTAGCCTTCTTCCATGTTCTGTCCAGTTCACGTAGTCTCCAAGTGACACTGCGGACTCTTCCGTTCTTGCGCTGGAAGAAATACTCTGCTAGTTTGTTCTCGTCCTTGTTGATGAACTCTGTACGGTACTCTTCTTCGGTCCATCCGCATCGAACCATACTCATGGCTACAGCTTGTACGGCTACGGAACGGTCTGGGTACTGATTGTTATTACCGTCTACCAGTAGGTCTCTGAACTTACCTGGTAAGGGCTTCTTCGGTAGGTGTGTCATTTCGTGATAGACTTTCTCTAGTAGCTGAAGTTACTGAATCATAAATTGAAGTTGTAAGCCCCCTGTTGGTCGCAGGGGGTTTTTCTTTTGGTCTATAACTATTGTATCATACCTTGTAAGAAGTATGGTGTGTCATTCGTAGACTCTCCCTGTTATTGTTCATATTACAGTAAAAACTAAATAAATTAGTCTCAATACTTCTATTTTCATGCTAATATAGACCAATAACAGTGTGAATATCAACAAAAAAGTAAGGAGTTGAAATGCCACAAATGGATGACTTTCAACTGACAGAAAAACTAACCCGAATAGAGACCCTTTTACAGGGACTCAGCGCTATGTATCAAAGTCATTTGACTGACCACTCAGACCATGAAACAAGAATCCGCGCGCTTGAGAAGGATGATGACACTGACCATGAAAACAGATTGCGCTCCCTGGAAAGATGGAGATGGGCTTTTCCTTCTGCGGCACTTATAATAGCGGTATTAGGAGTAGTACTAAGCCTATTGGCTTTCCTATAAGACAAGGAGAACTATCATTAAATGTCCTAGAGCCTATGGCAGTAAACTAGAAGCGGATCTGGCAGCCAAAAGTATCGAAAGAAAATCTAGAGGCAGACAAGAACCAAAACCATATCAATGCCATAGATGTAAATTCTGGCATTTAGAGGAAGGAAAGTACTGACAATGACC